>ENA-UOJE01001470-UOJE01001470.1-human-gut-metagenome-genome-assembly--contig:-C23-NODE-1470-length-20869-cov-10.404487_pt1 | contig 20869 bp, 16 predicted proteins | sample MGYA00242341_ERZ723888 | MGnify/ENA metagenome assembly ERZ723888 | reverse complement strand
AACAGAACGTGCCTGCAATTGCAAGAAAAATTTTCGCCGTTGTAAAAATCGTTGCAAAATAATGCATTTGAGGTTAATATTAATAATGAAATAATATAGTTTAAAGGAGATCGGCAATGGCGAGTAAATATTCTGTTCCGCTGCGGACGATCGTGAAGGAAAACGGCCTTGAGCCGCTGCACACCTCCAGCGATTACGACACGCGGCTTCTGACGGTGGCGGACGTGAACCGCCCCGCGCTTCAGCTTGCCGGATTTTATAATTACTTTGACCCCAACAGACTCCAGATAATCGGCCGGGTCGAGAGCACATATCTTGAACTGAAAACCGTGGCCGAGCGCCGCAGCTGCTTCGAGGAGCTTATGCGCTATGACATATCGGCGCTTGTTATCTGCCACGGCGCGTCGGTGTTCCCAGAGTGCCTGGAGGTTGCGGAGAAATACGACCGCAACCTGTTCGTAACGCCCGAGGATACCTCCGACTTCATGGCCGATGTCATAAGCTCGCTGCACACGCACCTTGCGCCGCGCACGACTATGCACGGCGTGCTCGTTGAGGTACACGGCGAGGGCGTGCTTTTAACCGGCGACTCGGGCATAGGCAAAAGCGAAACGGCGCTTGAGCTTATAAAGCGCGGACACAAGCTCATTGCCGACGATGCGGTGGATATTCGCCGCATAGGGCGCGACAGGCTCGTCGGCACCGCGCCGGAGCTTATCCGGTATTACATGGAGCTGCGCGGTATCGGCGTTGTCGATGTCAGACATCTTTACGGCGTTGGCGCCGTAAAGCCCGAGGGCGCGATCGACCTCGTTGTGAATCTTGAGGTCTGGGACGATCAGAAGGCGTACGACCGCCTCGGCCTTATAAGCGAGACGCAGGATATTCTCGGCGTTACGGTGCCGAGCGTGACGATCCCCGTGCGTCCGGGCAGGAACCTTGCCGTTATCCTCGAGCTTGCGGCAATGAACAACCGCCAGAAGAAGATGGGCTACAACGCTGCGGAAACTCTCGCGTCAAACGTAGATCATGCCGTTGACAACGGCACGTTTTAATAGGAGATATTATGGAAGGTCTTGAAAAAGCAATTGAACAGATAAAGGAGAACATACCCAAGCTCGATCTGAGAGAAAACGAGCCGATGCGCAATCACTGCTCGTTCAAGGTCGGCGGCGCTGTGCGCGCGTTTGCCGTGCCGGGCGATCTTTTTGAGATGTCGAAGGTCATGTTCTATCTGCATATGAACGGCGTTTCGCCGCTGACGCTCGGCAAGTGCACCAACGTCATCTTCCCCGAGGAGGGGCTTGATATTATGGTCATCAGCACGGAGAACCTGCGCAAGCTGCGCCTCGGCGAAACGGAGAACACCATCTACGCCGAAGCCGGCGTATCGCTTGCAAAGCTCGCGCAGTTTGCGCGCGACAACGGCCTTTCCGGGCTTGAGTTTGCAAGCGGCATCCCCGGCTCGGTGGGCGGCGGCGTTCTGATGAATGCCGGAGCTTACGGCGGCGAGATGAAGGATGTTGTCGAATCCGTCGTCGTGTACTACGTTCCGACGCAGGCGCTGACCGAGGTCAGAGGCTCCGACTGCGGCTTTGAGTATCGCCGCAGCGGCTTTGAGAAAATAAACTGTGCGATCATGGGCGCGGTGTTCAAGCTTACTCCCGACGATCCCGAGGCCATCGGCGCGCGCATGAAGGAAATGAACGAAAAGCGCACGGCAAGTCAGCCGCTGGATATGCCCTCGGCAGGCAGCGCGTTCAAGCGCCCCGTGGGCGGCTATGCCGCGGCGCTCATTGACCAGTGCGGCCTGAAGGGCTACACCGTCGGCGGCGCGCAGATAAGCCAGAAGCACGCCGGATTTGCGGTCAACGCAGGCGGTGCAACGTATGACGACGTTGTTGAGCTGCTCGACCATGTCCGCCGCGAGGTCTATGCGCAGACACAGGTTACCCTCGAGCCGGAGATACGCATCTACCCCAAGGGCATGCTGCTTGTTGACGACTGGCGCGAGAGAAAGCAGACCATCATCGACGGTATGCTCGAGCAGGCAAAGCAGAATGCCGCAGACTCGGCAGCCGAAAGCAGCGACGTTCGGCCGAGCTGAGCGTTTTGGAGAGAGGATATATGGATTTTCTTATCATAACCGGCCTGTCCGGCGGCGGCAAGAGCCAGGCCGCGGACATAATTGAGGACCTGGATTACTACTGTGTGGATAACATGCCCGTTGCACTCATCCCGAAGTTTGCCGAGCTTTGCGCCGCAACAAAGGGACGCTACGAGAAGGTCGCACTGGTGACGGATATCCGCGAAAAAAACGGAATAAAGGACATCTTCAACGCCCTTGAAACGCTCAGGGAGATGGACTTCGGCTATAAGATCCTGTTCATGGAGGCAAAGCCGTCGGTCATCGTAAAGCGCTATAAGGAGTCGCGCCGTCCGCATCCGCTGGCGGCAAAGTCCGGCGGCTCGATCGAGGACGCGATACTCAAGGAGACCGAGCAGCTGCGCCCGATACGCGACATTGCCGATTATATTATCGACACCTCGCACCTGACCCTCGGGCAGCTGCACAACGAGCTGTACACTTACTTTTCCGACTCCGCTACCGACCGCGCGATCATGGTAAACGTCATGTCCTTCGGCTTTAAATACGGCATGCCGCTGGACGCCGACCTCGTGTTCGACGTGAGATTTCTGCCCAATCCCTTCTACGTTGAGGAGCTTAAGCTTTTAAGCGGCCTTGATGCGCCGGTCAGGGACTATGTTTTCAGCTTTGAGCAGTCGAATGTTTTCATGGACAAGCTCACGGACATGATAGAGTATCTTCTGCCGCTGTACATAGAAGAGGGAAAGTACAGCCTCACGATCGCCATCGGCTGCACCGGCGGCCGGCACCGCAGCGTTGCCGTGGCCTCGGCGCTTGCCGGGCATCTTAAATGCTTCGGCGTGCCGACGGTGAGCATAAACCGCGATATAAACAAATAAGAATGGAAAAAACCTTCGCACAAAAAGTTAAAACAGAGCTGTGTCAGCCTCGGGTCGAGCGCAAATGCTGCGCCGTCGCCGAGGCCTATGGCGTTTTGCTGTATGCGCACAGCTTTTCGGCAAAGGAAATACGCATAACGACGGCAAGCGACGAGCTTGCCGCGCGCCTTCCGCACCTGATGCGCCGCGCCTTCGGCATTGATTTTGACGAGCCGGAGAAAAGCCGCGGCGTGAAGCATTCGTTCCGGGTAAACGACCCGGATAAGCTGCGCGCGGTGTTCGACGTTGTCGGAAACGACATGAACAGCCCCTCGCTGCACATAAACTTCGGCGTCATCGAGGAACCGTGCTGCAAGGCCTCGTTTATCCGCGGCGCGTTTCTCGCCGGAGGTTCGGTGACAGACCCGGCAAAGCGCTATCACATGGAGCTTGCAACGACGCACTACAGCGTAAGCCGCGAAACATACTCGGTGCTGCTTGAGATGGGCTTTTCGCCCAAGGAGGCGCAGCGCAAGGGCGACTATCTGCTGTATTTCAAAAAAAGCGAGCACATCGAAGACCTGCTGACGACGATCGGCGCGCCGGTCTCGGCAATGGATATCATGTCCGCCAAGGTCGAAAAGGATATGAAAAACAGCATAAACCGCAAGGTAAACTGCGATTCTGCAAACGCCGACAAGGTCGTTGAGGCCGCGGCAAAGCAGATGGAGGCCATCCGCCGCATAGATAAGCTCTACGGGCTTGATTCGCTGCCGGATAAGCTTCAGGAGGCAGCACTGCTGCGCTACGCAAACCCCGAGGCAAGCCTTGCCGACCTTGCCACGCTCTCGTATCCGCCGGTATCAAAAAGCTGTCTGAGCCACAGGCTCAAGAAGCTGCTGACATACACACCTGAGGAAGACTGAATATGAGCTTTGTTCACCTGCATGTTCATACCGAATATTCGCTGCTCGACGGCGACTGCCGCATCGAGCCGCTCGTTGACCGCGCAAAGCAGCTCGGTCAGACCGCGCTTGCTATCACCGACCACGGCGTCATGTACGGCGCGGTCGCGTTTTACAAGGCCTGCTGCGCTGCCGGCATAAAGCCGATCATCGGCTGCGAGGTCTATGTTGCGCCGAGATCGCGCTTTGACAAGGAGCACGGCGTTGACTCGGAATACACGCACCTTATCCTGCTGTGCAAAAACGAAACGGGCTACAAAAATCTGTGCTACCTCGTTTCCATGGCCTTCACCGAGGGCTTTTACAACAAGCCGCGCATAGACTGGGAGCTGCTGCACGAGTACGCCGAGGGACTTATCTGCCTTTCCGGCTGCGTCGCCGGAGCTATACCGCGAATGCTCAACGCCGGAAACTACGAGGGGGCAAAGAAAAAGGCGCTGGAGCTGAGCGAGCTTTTCGGCAAGGACGGCTTTTATCTTGAGATCCAGGATCACGGCCTTGAGGCCGAAAAGCGCGCGGCCGAGGGGCTTTTGCGCATCCACCGCGAAACCGGCATTCCACTTGCCGTCACAAACGACGCGCACTATGTTGAAAAAGACGACGCATATTATCAGGACGTTCTGATGTGCGTGCAGATGCAGAAAACCATAACCGACCCTGCGCGCATGAAATTTGAGACCAACGAATTTTACCTCAAGGACGAGGCCGAGATGCGCGCGCTGTTTCCCGAATACCCCGAGGCTGCCGACAACACCGCAAAGATCGCGGACATGTGCGGCTACGACTTTGAATTCGGAAAATACAAGCTGCCGCGCTTCAAGCTGCCCGAGGGCGAGAGCGACAGCTTTGATTATCTGCAAAAGCTCTGCCGCGCAGGACTTGCGCGCAGATACCCAAACGACGACGGAACCGTTGCAAAGCAGCTCGACTATGAGCTTGCCATGATAAAAAAGATGGGCTTTGTCGATTACTTTCTCATCGTTTCCGACTTCATCGCCTACGCGAAAAGCCAGAAGATCCCCGTCGGCCCGGGGCGCGGCTCGGCAGCCGGCAGCGTCGTTTCCTACACTCTGAACATAACCGACGTCGATCCCATAAAATACAGCCTTTATTTCGAGCGATTTCTAAACCCCGAGCGTGTGAGCATGCCCGATATTGATATCGACTTCTGCGTCAACCGCCGCGGCGAGGTAATCGACTACGTAAACCGCAAATACGGCCACGACCACGTTGCACAGATAGTAACCTTCGGCACGATGGCCGCGCGCGCTGCCGTGCGCGACGTTGCACGCGTGCTCGACATAAGCTACGGCGATGCCGATGCCGTTGCAAAGGCCATACCCATGGGGCCGAACATGACCATAAAGGACGCACTGCGCGTATCAAAGCCCCTGCGCGACATGTACGAAGGCGACGAGATGCTGCACCGGCTCATCGACGTGGCCGAAGCGCTCGAGGGCATGCCGCGCCACGCGAGCATGCACGCAGCCGGCGTTGTCATAACCGACAGGCCCGTTTACGAATACGTTCCTCTATCGAAAAACGACGAATCGGTCGTCACGCAGTATCAGATGACAACGCTTGAGGAGCTTGGGCTTCTCAAGATGGACTTTCTCGGTCTGCGAAACCTCACAGTGCTCGAGGACGCGGCGAAAATGGTGCGTCGCACCGAGCCGGATTTCGAGGTCGAGAAGATCCCCGACGGCGACGCAGAGGTTTTCAAAATGCTCTCGGAGGGGCACACGAGCGGCGTTTTCCAGCTTGAAAGCACCGGCATGACCAGCGTTTGCACCGGCCTTAAGCCCAAGAGCATTGAAGATATCACCGCAGTCATAGCCCTGTACCGCCCCGGCCCGATGGACAGCATTCCGCGATTTATCGAGTGCTCGGCACATCCCAAGAAGATAAGCTACAAGCACGAGCTTCTGCGCCCGATACTTGAGGTCACCTACGGCTGCATCGTCTATCAGGAGCAGGTAATTGAAATTTTCCGCCGCCTTGCCGGATTTTCGCTCGGCCAGGCGGACATGATCCGCCGCGCGATGAGCAAGAAAAAGCACAAGGTCATCGACGCCGAGCGCGTCGCCTTCGTCCACGGCGATGAAAGCCGCGGCATCGACGGCGCAATAAAGCGCGGCATTACCGAGGATATCGCAAACAGCATCTATGACGAGATCCTTGACTTTGCGTCCTACGCCTTCAACAAGGCGCACGCGGTGAGCTACGCGATCGTATCCTACCGCACGGCGTACATGAAAAAGCACTATCCGCGCCAGTATATGGCCGCGCTGCTCTCGTCGGTGCTCGATAACAGCACCAAGATCGCCGAATACATCGCCGAATGCCGCGAGATGGGCATAAAACTGCTGCCGCCGGATGTCAACGAGTCGTTTGCCGACTTCTCCGTCAGCGGAAACGATATCCGCTTCGGCCTTGTTGCGATAAAAAGCATCGGCCGCGGCTTCATAAACGAGCTTATATCGCGCCGCGAGGAGGACGGGCCGTTCCGCAGTCTTGAGGATTTCTGCCGCCGCATGGCAGGCAGGGAGCTGAACCGCCGCGCGGTCGAAAACCTCATCCGCGCCGGAGCGTTCGACAGCATGGGCTTCAAGCGCAAGGCGCTGCTGCGCGTGGCCGGCGTCATGATCGACGGCATCCAGCAGGAAAGCCGCAACAACGTCGAGGGGCAGCTCAATCTCTTCGGCGAGCCGGACTTCGAGGAGGCCGGTGCCATAAGCATCAAGATCCCCGAGGTCGAGGAATACACCCGAGCCGAGCTGCTTGCAATGGAAAAGGAGACCGCCGGTCTGTACCTGAGCGGCCACCCGATGGACGAATACCGCGCCGCTGTGCGCAGAGCCGGGATAGTACCCATCGGTGCGATCCTGACAGACTCCGCCTCCGAGAACGAGAAAAAGGCATATCCCGACGGCTCCGTCGTCACCGTTGCCGGCGTCGTGCAGTCAAGCCGCACGCGCACGACGAAGTCGAACACGCTCATGAGCTACATTAATCTCGAGGACGACACCGGCGCGATGGAGCTGATCGCGTTCCAGCGCGCACTGGACACCGGCAGCATCTATATCAAGGATAACGCGCCCATCATCGTGCGCGGCCGCATATCCATGCGCGACGAGAAGGAGCCGCAGCTCATGGCGGACAGCATCCGCCCGATAGCCGATCTCGGCAAGCTCAAGCCCGAGCCGCCGAGGACAAACGCCGACTCCAAGCTCTGGGTCAAGCTGCCCGGCGAGGACGATCCGCGCCTTGCGCGTATCGAGCTTATCCTCACCATGTTCCCCGGCCAGCAGCAGATGATAATTTATCTTGAGCGCGAAAAGCGGCGCATCGGCGCAAAGTGCCTGATACACCCCTCGCTCATCGCCGAGCTGAAAGAGCTCTGCGGCGATGCCAATGTTTTCTTGGAGGCGCATTGACGCCGCTACAAATCCGCGCAATAAACGCGCAATAAACGTATAGGAGGAGCGCCAAAGCGCTACTGAAAAAATGAGTGTTAAAAATGCAGTACATAAGACATCCGGATATGCCGCGGCGGCCGCGCTGTCGGCACTTTTGGTGAAATACCCACTGCGGAAGCTGGGCATGCATAAGGCCAATGCCGCGCTGATGCAGGCGCATGAGGCGGCCAGCGGTGCGTACTTCCTCGCCGCGCTGCTGCACATGGCAACGTCACCGAAGGCGAGCGGCTGCAAGGCCGCAAGCGGTGCTGCCGCATTTGCCGTCAGCGTCGTGCTCATCGCCGACTGCCACATGGCAAAGGATCAGACCTCGAAAATGCAGCGTCATCGTATCTATTCCGCAGCGCTGGCCGCTGGCGCCGCCCTCCATGCTTTTTAGCAGCGCTTTACTGCACCTACGGATACGGTTATCTCCGGTAGCTCGGTATCAAAACTGCTGACAAAACCGTGCGGCTTTGCCGAAGCTTATAGCTAGCTGACAGCTGACAGCCATTGTGTGCGCAAGCGCACTTATTTAGTTGCGCATTGACGCAATAAGCGTATCGGTACAGACCAAATGCGCCACTAAAACCCCTCGTCAGCAAAGCTGCCTGCTCCCCTTGCAGGTGAGCCAATGGGGTGCAAACAAAAGTTTGGTTCGCACTTGCATAGCGCGAGGCAATTATGGTTTTATCCATCGTTTCGATAATGGGCCGCCGAGATATATGTATCCGTAGGTGCGTCAATGCGCCTCTAAAAAATGGAGAAGATATTTATTGCCCGAAAACGGGTCAAAAATCTGAATATACGCATCACGCGCGATGGCGAGGTACATGTAACGGCGCCGCTGCGTATGTCGGACGCAGATATCGAGTCGATACTGGATCGAAAGCGCGGCTGGATCGAAAAGCACCGCGGCCAGATGCTCGAAAAAGCCCGGCTCAGACCGCAGAATTTTGAAAGCGGTGAGACTCTGCGCGTGCTCGGCAAACCGTTTCGGCTTCGCGTTGAGGAGAGCGGCACGCCCGGCGTCGCGATATCCGGCGGCGAGGTCGTGCTCACCATGCGCCCGGGCAGCTCGCGCGAGCAGCGCGAGGCTGCGGTAATCGAGTTTTACCGCACGATATTAGCGCCCGTCGCGGAGGAGTATCTTGCGCTGTGGCAGGACAGGACCGGCCTGCGCTGCCGCGAATGGCACACAAAAAAGATGAAAACGCGCTGGGGCAGCTGCAACGTTGCCGAGCGCAGGATATGGCTGAGCGTGTACCTTGCCGCCGAACCGCGCGAGTTTATATCCGAGGTCGTCCTGCACGAGCTTGCGCACATCAAGTACCCCGGCCACGGCCCGGACTTCAAGGCCTTCATGGATTTTTTTCAGAGGCGCTTTTTTTAGAGGCGCTTTGATGCACCTACGGATACGGTTATCTCCGGTTGCCCGGTATCGAAACTGCTGACAAAACCGTGACGTTTCGCGTAATGCAAGTACGGCGCTGAAGTTTGCACCGCGCCCTGTATGGAACAGGCTCGCCTGTTCCGCTTTTTCAGAGGCGCTTTGATGCAGTCACGGATACACATATTGCGGTAGCCCGGTGTCGGAACAATGGAGAAAACCGTGACTGCTACGCAGCCCGGTAGTGCGGCGTTGCGTTTTCCACTGCACCCAATTGGCTCACCTGCAAGGGGAGCAGGCAGCTTTGCTGCCGAGGGGTTGAATTTAAATTCGTGCGCTTGCGCACACAATACCTATTCACTATTACCTCTTCACTGCGGCCAACGGTCGCTTGTAGGGAACAGGCTTGCCTGTTCCGCCTGTCATGGTTTAGTCGGCATCTACCGGTCGGGACACCGCAATATGCGTATCCGTAGCTGCGTCAATGTGCCACTAAAAAACCGGGCAAGCGCAATATATGTATAAGGAGTGCGCTAAAGCGCCACTGAAAAAATGAAAAAGATCGGAAGTTTTAATTTGGGTCTGGCGTTTGCCGGATGCTTTTTGGGGGCAGGGTATGTCTCCGGGCAGGAGCTGTGGCAATTTTTCGGCTCGTTTGGCACGAAGGGCGTCGCCGGGCTGCTGGTGGCCGTGGCACTGCTGTTTTTCACCGGGATCATAATGATCCTGCTGGGCCGGCTCACGAAGCTCAGCGAGATCGACAAGATAGTTGTGCGCCGTGACCGGCCGTTGCTGCGCGGCGCGGTGACGGTGCTGGAGCTGCTGTTTCTGTTCGGTGTGGGCACGATAATGTCGGCCGGCGTCGGCGCGCTGCTCGAGCAGCTGTTCGGCCTTGCGCCGTTTATCGGCTCGGCGGTGTTCGCGGCGCTCGTCGCGGTCGTATCTCTGGCCGGATTTTCGGGCATGGTCTCGGCGTTTTCGGCGACCGTGCCGGTGCTGTCGGTCGTGACGCTCGTTTTCGGCATCATGAGCGTCTGCACAAACGGCCTTGTTTTGCCGCAGTCGGGCGGCGGCAGCAATCCGCTCATGAGCTCTTGGCTCGTTGCGGCGGTGAGCTTTGCCTGCTATAACGTGTTCGGCAGCATCGCCATGATCGCGCCGCTCGGCCCGTATGTCAAAAGCAAAAAAGCCGCGGTGGGCGGCATTGCGATAGGCGCGTGCGTTCTGCTGATCATCGCCGGAAGCGTGCTCGTTTCCGTCTCGGCAGCGCCCGAGACCGCCGATGCGCAGCTTCCCATGCTCGCCCTGGCGCAGAGCCGCGGCGCAGCGTGGGGCTATGTCTACGGCGTTTTGCTGCTGCTTGCCATGTTCGGCACGGCGCTTTCGAGCCTTGTTGCATTTGTCGGCATGCTCACGGCAAAGTCGGCGCGCATTGCCGGGCACAAAAAGCCGTTCACCGCCGTGTGCGCCCTGTGCATGTTCCTCGGCAGCCTGTTCGGCTTCGGCGACCTCATCGGCGTCGTGTACCCCATATTCGGCTATTGCAGCAGCGTGTTCATCGTCCTTATGGCGGCGCACTATTTTAAAGTTAAAAAACAAAATGTGCAAAAGGCGTGACCGTTTGGCCACGCCTATTTTCAGCGTGTCAAAAAAGTCTGTGCCTTTTTTTGCACGCTTCAAAAACGCCACATTTTTTGTGAAAACAGGTTTTCACGAAAAATCTCGCTACGCTCGTCAAAAAGCCTGATAAATCAGGCGTTTTTGATGGCTATTAATCCAATTTCGAGTGGGGCCTTTTTCTCGCTGCGGCTCGGTCACGTCGCGGCTCTGACATGCCCCCGGCATGTCCACTACCGCGCCGCCGCTTCGCTACCCCTCGAGCTCCCCTGCTGCTCTATTATCTTTCTTTTGCAGCATAGTTTTTCTTTCTATCTTTATCTGTTCTATCTATTTCGGGCAGTCAGGACGATGCTTATCAGCGCTGTGATTATCTTTGCAAAAACTGCGCTCCACCAGATCATTATCTGGCCGCCGAGCAGAGGCGGCAGAGCGAGCATCAGAACAAGCATGAGCACAGGTTCGGCGAAGGTAAGGATATAGGACAGCACGTTCTTCTCGGTTGCGTAAAACGCTGCCGTTGAAACGCGCGTTATCGCGTCAAACGGTACCGAGACAAGAAAGATCGGCATGACCGCTATGACCCCTGCGTTCACCGCGGCGGATGAGCCGAACAGCAGCCCGATCTTCCCCCTGAGCAGATAGATCAGCAGCCCTCCGATAAGCGCCAGAGCCATAGCAAATTCATACGCCATCGTTTTTGTGTGCCTTAGCGATTTTTTGTTGCCTGCGCCGTAAAAACGGCTCATAAGCGGCTGACTTCCGTCGCCGACGCCCTGCAGCAGCAGATAGACGATGCAGATGATGTACGATATACATGCATAGACCGCGATCGCCTCCTGTCCGCCATAGGACACCGAAAAGCGGTTTATGATAACAAGCGATATGTTCGGTGCGAGGGTAAGGCCGAACGGTGCAAGGCCGATCTTCAATATCCGAAGTGCCGTTTCCGGAGCGTCGGCAGCTGCGACCTTCAAAGCGAGATTCTTTTTAGCCGCGCAGTAAACAAGCGCCACGGCCATCGTTATGCCCTGCCCGATAACCGTCGCCAGAGCCGCGCCGTACATTCCTTGGCCGAGAACCCACACGAAGGCATAGTCGAGGACGATGTTCGCGGCAAAGCCGCATATCATGGCGATCATTGCCCACACCGAGCCTCCGTAATTGCGCATAAACGGAACAAGCCCTGTGCCGAATATCTGCAAAACCGCGCCGAGCGCGATCACCCTTATATACTCATCGCCGAGCGTGAGCAGCTCGCCCGATGCGCCGAGCGCGGAGAGAATGCTTTTTGAGGCGAGGTACACCGCTCCGGTCAAAATCACGCTGAAAAGCAGCATCAGCCACGTTGCCGCGGCAATGTATTCCCGTGCCTTTTCCTCGTTTCCCTCAGCTTTCAGAATAGAATACCTGACAGCGCCGCCCATGCCGAGTCCCGTTCCCACGGCTTGCAGAACCGCCGTTACGGGATAGGCAATGTTTATCGCGGAAAGCCCGGCGTCGCCGATGGAGTTGCCGACAAAGAAGCCGTCAACTATGGCATACACGCCGGAAAGTGCAAACGACAGAACGGATGGGATGACGTATTGAAAAAACGTCCGTCTGTTATTCATTGCTCAGGCCTCCGTGTGTAGTGATATGTTCCGATAATAGCATTTGCAGATCCAATAGTCAACGGCGCTCGGCGCGATGGCACTCCGGCAAAAAACATCCGCGGCAGAATGCTCTGCCGCGGCTGCTTGCTGCTTAAATTATTTTGCTCACGCCTTGGTCTCGGGCGGAACAATGTCGAAGGTCGGAACGACCTCGATGCTCAGATCGCCGTCGCCCACTTCAAAGTTTGTCAGAACGTCGCTGCCGGCGATGACAAATGTGAAGGTCTCGATATCGTTCGCTCTCATATTGATGCCCACCATACGGTTGAGGTCGGATGCAACGAGCTGACCGTTGAGATAGACCTTTACGATGTACGAGCGGAGGATAATCTCCGAATCAAGCTGGTTTGTGTACTTCGTCTGCACGATGAAATCGCTGCCGCGCGAGAATGCCTTGGTAACGGTGATCGGCAGATTGGAAACCGTGCTGACGCTCTCGGTCGTCGAGTAGAAGCCCTTGCCCTCCTCGGGAACGAAGCGCGCGCCGGTGTAGTAAACGCTCTGGCCGAGCCAGTCGCCGTAAAGCGCACGGGCGGCAAGGCTCTTGGCGTTATACACCTTCAGCTCGTTCGGGTTGCTCGTTGTGAGCGTATTGGGGATGAGCACGAGCTTGTCGGCAGTGAAGTTCAGGCTGTCATAAACGCCGCCGCAGATAAGGGCAAGCCGGGTGCTGCCGGTCTTATCCATGCTGTACACATAGCGGTTGAAGGACGACAGGCAGTAGAACTTATTGTCGAATTTATACAGCGAGCGGTTGCGCACGTTTGTTGTCTTGGGGAACTCGCCGACGAGAGTTATCGCGCCGGGAGCTTCGACGGAAACGGCGTAAAGGTTCAGGTCATAGTTGCCCTCGGTGTCGTATGCCAGGAAGTACATGACATGTCCGTCAAAAAAGCTTGTGTTGATCTTATAGTCACAGACCTTTGATATGTTGCCGCTTGCGATGTCGTAGGCATAGAGCTTATCGACGTTCACGCTTGACTCCACGCCCTGCTCGTTTTTGAAAACCATAAGCTCGGCCATCTTGAAATAGATCTTGCCGTTCCAGCCGTAGGGCACGAAGTTCGGAACCTGGGCATAGGGGATGTTCGAGCGTATGGCGTTGAACGCGCCGTTTACGATCCTGCCGAATGCATATGTATAGCCGAAGGGTTTGTCGGCATAATGGGTAAACGCTAGCGCGTAAAGCTGTCCGTCATAGAAGCAGTAGGACTCGATGATATAGCCATCGTAGACAGTGGAGAATGTGCCGCTTGCCGGATCATAGCACATGAGCGCGCCCTTTTCGCTTCCGGTCGTGCTGCGGCAGAAGTACACCTTGCCGTTATACACGCTTATGTTGTCAAGATACTGGCCGACCGCGGCGCTGTAAAGCTTGGTGCTCACGCCCGAGAAGTTGACCGCGTACAGGCCGTAGCTTACCGTGTCCACGGTGTCGTAGCCCTTATACAGGCAGTAGTTTGTTTTGCCGATCTGGACGGCGATGCTGTCGTTTTCGAGGTTTGCCTCGTATGCGGCCATGTCGGCGTTGACCTTGGAATCGTGGCCCTGGCGCAGCGCAGGCTCAACAAGGCGCGCGATGACCGTGGCTATCTGGCCGCGGCTGGTCGTACTCGTTCCGCAGAAGCGGTATGACGAGTCCATACCGATCATTACGCCGGCGGCATAGAGCTTTTCGACCGAGGCCTTATAATAGCCGGGGATGCTGCTCAGATCGCCGATGGCGTAGTCGCAGATCTTCGGCATATCCTGATCGTCGATCGTCTTGGCAAACAGATACGCGAGGTTATAGCGGTTGATGCTCTGGCTGAGCTTGCTCACCGCCGGGGTTGCCGAGGGCAGCATGCCGCGCTCGGAGCAGTATCTGTAATAGGTCATGAACCATGCCTCGTTCTGGCTCGGCTCGGCAATGAGATTGTCGTTATACGCGGCGTGGATGCGCGCGGCTATCGTTATGGCCTCGGCCCAGCTGACGTTGTTGTTCGGGCGGAAGGTCTTGTCCGTATAGCCGAGCATGATGCCCTTGTTATAGGCGGTCTTGACGCCGGAATAGCACCATGTTTTTGAGCTTACATCGGTGAAGGTGCTGCTGTTCATCTGGCCGATATCGTCAAAAACGGCGAGTCTCTGGCCGGGGATCGCATCGGCCAGCGCACCGACAGACGCGACGGCGAGCAGGCTGCTTACAACAAGCACCAGCGCCAACACTCTGCGAATTTTTTTCATATAGGCAAACCTCCGGGGCAGTAGATTTGTGGTTACAAAACGGTGTCATTTATTATATCAGGTTACATAATATTTTGCAATACCATTTTATAATTATTGTATAGCCGCGGCGATTGCGAAAACGGCCGCAAGATGGTAAAATGAATGCAAATACCAAAAAACTAAGGAGTGTGCGCTATGAAATACGGCTTCATCGGGCTCGGCAACATGGCCGGAGCCATCATTGCAGGCATGGCCGCCTGCGGCAAGTTCAAAAACGACTATCTCTACGGCTTCAACCGCAGCCAGGGCAAGACGCTTGCGCTGAAGGAAAAGCACGGGCTGATCCCCTGCGCGTCCGCGGCCGAGGTCGCGGAAAAGGCCGACGTGATCATCCTCGCGGTCAAGCCGCAGGTGCTGCCCGAGGTCATGCCGGAGATAGTCAAGGGCGTCACCAAGGACAAGACCGTTATCAGCATCGCCGCCGGCAAGAGCACCGGCTGGTATGAGGAGCGCCTTGCCAAGGGTGTGCCCGTCGTAAGGTGCATGCCGAACATAAACGCAAAGGTCAAGGCCTCGGTCACCGCGATCTGCGGCGGCAAGGGCGCAACGGCCGACGATATAAAGATCGCCGACGGCATTTTCTCGTCGGTAGGCAAGATATATCACATTGAGGAAAAAATGTTCCCGGCGTTCGGCGCGCTGGGCGGAGCCTCGGGCGCGTTCGTTCTGCTTTACATTGACGCGCTGGCCGAGGCCGGAGTGCGCGCGGGATTTTCGCGCCCCATGGCCGAGGAGATCGCAACGGCTACCGTCATGGGCAGCAGCGCTTTGGCTATGGACAGCGATGAGCACCCCATCGCGCTCATGAATCGCGTATGCTCGCCCGGCGGAACCACCGTCGAGGGCGTCTGCAAGCTCAAGGAGCTAGGTTTTGAAACCGCCGTCCAGCAAGCCCTTCAGGCCATAATCGACAAAGACTTCTTTTTAGAGGCGAATTGACGCACCTACCAATACGCATATTGCGGTAGCCCGGTATCGAGACTGCCTGCAAAACCGTAAAACTGCCGCACTACATTAGTGCGGCAGTGGATTTTTTTGGGGGAGCACTCGGTATCGAGGATGCGGAGGAAACCGTGGTTGCCTCGCGTAACGCAAGTGCGGTTTCCTCCGCGCCCTCGAACCGGGCTATCAGAGATAAATGTATTCGTAGGTGCGTCAATGCGCCTCTAATAGAATGTGGCGACGGGCTGCTCGGGGACTTCGCAGGGCGAGTCCTCGATGAAGGTGAGCACGGGGCCTTTTTTGCCGTAAGCGCGGCTGAACTTGAAGTTAATGCGCGCTGTGAGCACATGCCAGGAGTCGCCGACGATGCTGTCGGAATCCTCCCACTGGCAGATAAGGCCCGCAAATTGGATATCTTCGGCGCAGCAGGTCATGACGTGGCGGCCGACGATGAAGTTGCCTGCCGGAACCTTTTTGCGCTTTAAATAGCGGCATTTGAAGCGAACGACCTTGTTTTCGTACTTTTTCGGCTCCTCGGACATATCGCGATACCACAGGGCATAGTCGTCGTCACCGATCTCGACGATAGGCGCGTCAAGGTCGAACGGCAGGGGATCCTCGATCTCGTCGTACTTGACGGTGCCGTCGGCGTACTCATAGGCGATGTCGCTGCGGCGCGAGGCGGCGCGCACGAGCTTGTGCAGCTCCATCTTGTCGATGGAGTCGTCATAGCGGTTGAAAACCGTCAGCTCGGCGCTTTTGAGCTTATCGTAAACGAGGTTGCGCATGTTGGCGTTGTAGCTGAGAATGCTGCGCGCATCGGCGAAGAAAAACTCCTGATACACCATCCACATCTCGGGCAGCGCCTGATACAGATCGTCGAGCATCCACATGCCGTTGTATTCGATGACGCATCTCTCGCAGTCGTGCTCGTCGAGCCACTTGCGCAGATTGGCGCGCGTAAGCTCGGACTGCTCCTCGACATTTACCATGAAAACGTTCGGCGCGGAGAACTTGTCGGGCGCGTACTCCTCCTCGCCCTCCTCGCAGACGATCAGCAGCGTTCTCTCGCCGCTGTTGAAGCGCTTGTCCTCAAGCGTTTCCTGAATGAACTTGGTTTTTCCGCTCTCGAGAAAGCCCGTGAACAGAAAAACGGGAACTTCTTTAACCTTACTCAATACCGAACAACTCCTTGATACCCTGCTCGTTTATCTTCGAGCCGATGACGCACACACGGCCGGTGACGGCAGCGCCGCCGCGGCGGATGTCCGCCTCACCGGGAACGTAGTCGAAATAGATCCACTGTCCGTCGGTCGAATCTACAAAGCCCTTGGCACGCAGGATCGTGCCGTAGCTTGCATCCTCGTCAAACTCGCCCAGCGCCTTTCTGACCTCATCCTCGGTGAACTTCTTCGGAGTCTCCACGCCCCAGGAGGTGAACACCTCATCGGCGTCGTGGTGATGATGGTCATGTCCGCAGCCGCAGGAGCAGCTTTCGCCGTGCTCGTGCTCGTGATCGTGGTCATGGTCGTGATCGTGGTGATGCTCGTTGTGGTCGTGGTGCTCCATCTCCTGCATGGTGGTGGACAGCGAGTCGATACGCTCCATAACATCAACTATCTGCTTGCCGTCAAGCTCCGACCAGGGAGTGGTGATGACGGTTGCATTGGGGTTGAGCTGGCTGAGCATAGCGGTTGCGGTGACGACCTTGCCGTCGGCGGCGGAGTCGGTGCGGCTGAGGACTATAACGTCGGCATTGTGCACCTGATCGTTGAAAAATTCGCCGAAGTTGCGGATATACATGCGGCAGCGGCCGGCATCAACGACAGTGACCTTTGCGCCGATCTCGCAGCCGGGCACGCTCGCAACGGCCTTTGCAACGTCGGAGAGCTTGCCTACGCCAGACGGCTCGATGAGGATGCGGTCGGGATTGTACTTGTCGATGACCTTCTGCAGAGCCGCGGTGAAGTCGCCGACGAGGGTGCAGCAGATGCAGCCGGAATTCATCTCGGTTATCTCAACGCCGGCATCGCGCAGGAAGCCGCCGTCAACGGCGATCTCGCCGAACTCGTTTTCGATAAGGACGATCTTTTCGCCCTTGTAGCCCTCCGCGATGAGCTTGCGGATGAGCGTGGTTTTTCCTGCTCCGAGAAATCCGGAGAAAATGTCTATTTTAGTCAAGGTTATTACCTCCTATATAATATTCTTGTCTGAAACTTTATTATAACACAGCTTTGCAAATTTGCAAACGTATAAAACAACATCGATTGCCGCTTGCGCTGGCAGTAAAATATATCTATAATATATGGTATAAACGGAAGCTGTGGGGAATAGATAATGATGAAACTGCGTATAACGGCACTCGCCCTATGTCTGAGCCTTGTGCTGGGCATGGCGCTTCCCTGCGCCCTCGCCGAGGATGACGGCGCGCCGAAGCTAAAAAGCACTCAGTGCGCGCTGCTCGGCGACATGGGCAGCGGCAGGATACTTTTCAATATCGACGCATACTCGCGCCGTGAACCGGCAAGTCTTACAAAAATAATGACTCTCCTGCTGGCCGTCGAAGCGATCGAGGCCGGAACGGCTTCGACCGACGACATGGTTACGGCCTCGGCAGCGTGCAAAACCGGCCTCGAGCACGATAGCTCGACCGCGTATATCGACCGCGGCGAAACGATGAGCCTGCGCGACCTTCTCTACTGCGCGGCGCTTGCCTCGGCAAACGAGGCGTGCAACATTATCGCCGAGCACGTCGCAGGCTCGATAAGCGCCTTTGTAGAGCGCATGAACACGCGCGCAGCGGAGCTTGGCTGCTCCGGCACGCATTTTGCAAACACCCACGGCATGCCGGACGATAACCATTACACCACCGCGAGGGATATTTTCATCATCGCCTGCGAGGGCATGCGCCATCAGCTTTTCGCGCAGCTTGTCGGCTGCCGCGAATACACGACGAGCGCGACCAACGACTCGCCGGCGCGCGTTCTGGAAAGCTCGAACGCACTCATAACGCCCGACTCGCCGTATTCGGACAAGTACGTTTACCCCGGCGCAGTAGGCGTCAAAACCGGCTACACCGAAAAGGCCGGCTATTGCCTTGTCAGCGCCGTGCAGCGCGACGGCGTGAACGTCATTGCCGTCGTCCTCGGCGCGGACGGCGACACGGCAAACAAGGAGTTTGACAGCTTTGCCGACACGGTGACGTTGCTCGACTGGTGCTTTGAAAACTATTCTTACCGCAGCATCGTTGAGCGCGGCTACCCTGCCGCGGTGCAGCCGATCGAAAAGGACGGTCGGCGCGGCGAGATAACGCTCGTGTGTTCGCAGGAGATAAACGCGCTTGCGGAAAAGGCGCTGGACGCAGCAAAGCTCAAAAGCGAGGTCACGCTCTATGCGGAGACGCTGACTGATGTTCCGGCAGAGGGCACGGATCTTGGCGCGGTCACGTTTTCAGACCCCAACGACAGCACTGTCTACGGAACCGTGACGCTCGTTTCTCATGGTGAGGCACAGTTTGAAGAGCCGGAGCCGCAAGCCGTTCGGCCGCAGGAGCTGAGCCGCGAGCAAAAGCTCGCAACGGTCATAGTCTGCTCGATCGCGGTGTTTCTGCTGCTGGTGTTTATCCTGCTCCTCGTCCGCCGAGGCCGCAGGATGCGAGGAAAGCGGCGCTAAATTTAATGCCGCACTCGCAGGGATCGGTGCATAGCTTTTGCACTAATATAGAACATTCCCCCGGGTTGCGAAACGCCACTGTTTCCGCCAACGTTTCGAACCGGGCACCAACATAAATGTAAAGGAGCGGCGTTAATTCGCCTCTGAAAAAACGTATAGGAGAAGCGCCAAAGCGCTACTAAAAAAATGAGTTTTTTGTCTGTGGCAGTCAGAATACTGCTGGCGGTCGTAGTGGGCGGCCTGCTCGGGCTTGAGCGCGAGCGGCGCAGCTCACCGGCCGGATTCAGAACATATATGCTCGTGGCCATCGGCTCGTCGATGACCATAATGCTCAGCCAGTATATCGACCTGATGCTGTCAACGCAGTGGGCAGCGGCCGCGCAGTCCGTCGGCGCAACGCACGACGTTTCGCGCTTCGGCGCGCAGGTCATAAACGGCGTGGGCTTCCTCGGTGCAGGCTCGATCATCCTGACCGGGCGCAAGCGCGTCAAGGGTCTGACCACGGCTGCCGGACTGTGGGCGTCGGCGTGCCTCGGCCTCGCGATCGGCGCAGGCTACTACGAGTGCGTAGCCGTGTCGGTCGCGCTGATCTTAGTGTGCATGTATGCGTTCCCGGCGCTGGAAAACCGGCTGATACAGCGCTCGCGGTACATGAACATCCTCGCCGAGCTTGACGGCATGGAGTGCCTCGGCGGCATACTGAGCACGCTGCGCGAGCAGGGCGTCACAGTGTTCGACATCGACCTGAGCAAGCAGCCGGAGGACAGGCGCGCGCAGCTCGGCGTGCACCTGAGCGTGTATCTGCCAAAGGGTCTGAACCATACCGAGCTTCTCGCGCAGCTTGCGGCGCTCGGCGGCACGGTTTCGATCGAAGAAAGCCAGTAAGGAGGTGTAGCCATGCTTTCATGCTTTGATTTTATAAGGGAATCCACAACGCTGGCCATGGCGCTGCGCCTGCTGCTTGCGTTCATATGCGGCGCGGTCATCGGAGCCGAGCGCGAGATAAAGCGCCGCCCGGCAGGCTTCCGCACGCACATTCTTATCTGTCTGGGTGCTGCGATAACAACGCTGACCAGCCAGTACCTGCTGCTCGGCCTCGGGCTTTACACCGACATCGGCAGGCTCGGCGCGCAGGTCATCGCCGGTATCGGCTTCATCGGCGCCGGCACGATCATCGTCACCGGCCGCCGCCAGGTCAAGGGTCTTACCACCGCCGCCGGACTGTGGGCCTCGGCCATCGTCGGCCTTGCCTGCGGCGCAGGCTTCGTCGAGTGCGCGATCTTCGCGACCGCGGTCATACTCTTTGCCGAGATAGTGCTCATAAAGTTCGAGTTTAAGTTCGCCAAAAGCAGCAGGCTATGCACGCTGTATATCGAATACACGAAGCCCGACACCATCCAGACCGTGCTCGAGATGATGAGCGAGCGCTCGCTCAAGGTCTCGAACCTCGAGGTCAGCCGTACCCAGGGCGAGGACGAGGAGCACCGCTACTACGCGCTGCTGTCGGTTCAGACAACGCCGAAGCTCGGCGGCACCGAGCTTGTCCCGGCTATCACCGCCCTCCCCAACGTCTTCGCCGTCGAAGAAATGTAGTTTTAGAGGCGAATTACCGCAGTTACGGATACGCATATTGCCGGTGCCCGGTGTCGAAGTTACCGACGAAACCGGGAAACTGCCGCCATACGTTAGTACGGTGCTGAGTTTTGCGGTCGCCCGGTTCGGGACAATGGAGGAAACCATGCGTGCCGCGCAACCCAGTAGTGCGGTGCTGATTTTGCATCGCGCTCCATTGGCTCCCCTGTCAAGGGGAGCAGGCAGCTTTGCTGCCGAGGGGTTGAATTAAAGCGCAAATCAAGCCTATTAACTATCAAGAGTTACTACGTAGAGGGTGGTTTCTCCCACCTAATACATATGACTGCGGCTCATTTGTGGTGA
>ENA-UOJE01001450-UOJE01001450.1-human-gut-metagenome-genome-assembly--contig:-C23-NODE-1450-length-21174-cov-7.519248_pt1 | contig 21174 bp, 17 predicted proteins | sample MGYA00242341_ERZ723888 | MGnify/ENA metagenome assembly ERZ723888 | reverse complement strand
GTAAAAACATGACTGGCTATCTCAATATCGCCCCCGTTATGGAGAATGAAATTCCTCGTGAAGCTGTTGTTCTGCAGCATGAAATTCCCGCGAACTGCATTCGCATTTGTGAGAAAGGTTCCTGATGTATGAAAAAATTAACCAAGGTTCCTGTCCGAAATACCACGGTTAAACTGATCGGACGTATTTTACAACCGATCTCTGAAACTGGAACTATTACTTATCCGGAACTGAATGAAATCATGAGCAATCTGCGCAATCTTGCACAGAAAGGAGAACTGTTACCCGATGTGATTCCAAAGCTTATTGACCAAAGGGATGCAGCTCAAATGCAGGGGATCAGCTTTGCCCATTTCCGCAATCTTGAACGGGAGGGATTTTTCCCTTTTAAAAGAAGAATGGTAGGAACCGCAGTCAGGTATTACAATACTGATATTCAGAAATACATCCTCTCTTTATCAGCGCTTCATGCAGTGCGTCAGACAATTCCGGAGCAAGCGGAATGGATACCTCCTTGCCGGTTTTGAACTGCTTGACGAAGATACGCTTCCTGTCAAGATCAATGTTCTGCCACTGCATCAAAACACAATCTTTCAAACGTTGCCCCGTATACATCCCAATGTGGTAGATAATGCGAATTTCCTCTTTGTTGATCAGTTTACGCTTCGGATTGTTCAGTTCACGAATCAGTGTCTGTTCCTCTTCCCGTGTAAAAGCCAGACGGCGAACTACAGTTCCTTGTTCCTCACGCTCACTTCTTAGAAGCGACTTCGCATGAAACGGATTCCCATGGGCGTAATAATCTTTCAATACATCGAAAACTTTCCAGACTCTTTTTATTTTTCGATTATGTGTATCAACCGCAAGAGATTTCGTTTTCAGAAAAGCCGAATATGCTTCTGCGATTTGGGGTGTCACTTCATGGACTGTCTGGACCGGAAGATATTTAGGGAGGAAAGTCTTTGAGTTACTCTGTCGTATTTCAGCCGGCAGCAGTGAATTGGATACAAAGTTTACAAATTCGAAAAACGTTGATTGATAGGCAAGTTGTTCGCTGACGGTATGGGGCATGGCGCGATCCGGGTGTTGAGAATACACATTCCACGCCTCCGACAAAAGCAGTTTTTGTGTCTGCATCTCAAAACCTCGTGCCTGACTTACATGCGCTGCCACGACTTCAATACTCTTGGCTTGTGTAATCGGCACAAGTGTCTTGGCTTTCTTTTCTGCCTCTTCCTTATTATCGGTCTGCAATGGGATTTCCTTGCGCTGACCATTCAGTTGATAACGGTAATAATAAGGACCTCCCGTTTTTTCTGTCTGATGGAACCGAACTCCAGTTTCATTGACACCGCCTTTTTTCTCACTTTTGACATAGCGCCTGCTTTCAAATAACAGGTTATGGCTCACTATATCATCGAAAAAGCCTTTTCCAAGCAAAAATGGGGATAAGTGGGGGTATTTTTAATGTTTTTGAGTGTAAAATTGGCGGGCAAAGCGTGATGTGGGCTACCCGCCCCTCTCAGACCGTTTATGCTCAAAACCACGCCTCAAATTATGGCAGGGTTATTATTTGTGATTACCAATACCCAAAAATCTCAGAAAAAAGACGATGGTCGCATCCCAAGCTGCTCTGGAACTGGGACTGGCATCTGTTTTTCGATTGCCATCTTGATTCGGTTATGGTCGAAAATTTGAAAAGCCCCGAAAAAAGGATACCCTGAAGAGAAAAATACCAACCTTCCGGCAGACCTGTGCGTCTCAGATGATGTGCAGCGTGGTTTTCAGCTGGACATGGAAGGGGGAATCGTCATCCGGCGGACGGAAGAGAAACCGCTCGATTTCCCGACGGAATTCATCCATCGGGTGCTGCATCAGCGCCATTCCCGGCTGGACGGGGATGCCGACGCCCTGCGAAAAAGTCAGCAGCTGGAAGTCCCGTCCCGGTGTCATACCATATTGCGAGGCGCACAGCAGAGTTATCGGTATGAGGTCGTTCTCCGTCACGAAGATTTTACGCGGCGGATCCGGCACGGCGAAAAAGCATCGGCCCAGTTCCGCGAAGTCCGCCGTGAGATCGGCGAAACTGCGTTTGAAGATCCGGTCCGACCGCAGGATCGCCCCCGCTGCTATGCACTCCTCGTAAAAGGCGGTGAGCCGTCCGTTGAGGTAGGGACGGCGGTAGTCCGGGATGCGGCTGATCAGCGCGATTTCCGCCGGTCCGTCGGCCAAAAGCCAGCCGAGCCCGTCGCGCAGACTCGCCCACGGGTCGAGTGTCACACTGTTGAAGTCATCGTAGGTGCGGTTGATGAGCAGCTGGGGAATGCCGAGGTTATTGAGATGGTGCATCGTCATGATCTGGTTCTCCGCGGGGAGCAGCCACAGCATCACCTGTCCGGCAGAGAAGGCATGTTCGTGTTGAGTGATGAAGTCGTAATCGACCCAGCGGGTCGGGATCCCTCGGGTATCGAGCGAAAAGAGCATTTCCGTGAACGGGTAGTTCGGGGAATTTTCCCGATACTTGCTGATGATGACCACCTCAGAGAGATGCTGCTCCGCCCGGCGGGGCAAAACGAACGTGCCTCGACCCTTTTCCGAGCGCAGAAATCCGGCGCGGATAAGATTTTTCATCGCCCGCTGGACCGTGATCCGGGAGCAGTTGAGTTTAGCCATCAGCCGGTGCTGGGAAGGAACGCGGGCGTTCACCGGAAACTCCCCGCTGCGGATCCTGCCCAGCAGATACTGTTCCACGTTGGTGGTCTTGCTGCTCATTTCAACGCTCCCAGCTCAGTTGGTGATTTCCGGCGGGTGTGATCCATCGGGTTTGCCGAATCATAAAATTTACTCCTGTGTTTTGTGCGTTGCCGACGCGTGGATCTTTTTTTGAAACGCGGTAAAATATAATGCAATAATACAACTTTTTCAACTGATATGCGTTGTTTTTTAGCAAAAAAATATGGCTATATATCAAGTTTTTGCGGGATTTCTGCGGCCGCTTTGTTGACAAAACCTGGTTTTTCCGATATACTATAAGCGAAATATACTATAAGCGGATTATACGGCATTATCGCGGGAGAGAACAGTCTTATGTGGAAATGGTTGACAATGGGATTCGCGCTGGCGGCGTGGATCGTCTCCGCGGGGGAGATCGTGCCCGCGCCTGGAGCGACCGAGACCGACGGAGTGATGCGTTTCAAGTCCGGCGGTCATGCCGTGGTCAAGGGCGGCGAGACCCTCGGGGCCGCGGGACGGGGTGTCACCATTTCCGCCGCGGTCAGACTTCCTGCCGCGCCCAAGATCACCGGGAGCGGGTTCGCCCCGGACAAATCCATCATCTGCCATTACGACATCATCGCGTCGAAAGGCGGGGACTTCGTTTTCGGCCGCCGCAATGACGCGTGGGTCGATCAGCCATACTTCAACTTCCGTTCCGGCGGCAAATGGATGGTCCCGCTCAAAAAGATGACCGCCACCCCGCCGAGCGGTCAATGGGCGGTCTGGACGCTGACGTTGCGGCCTGTTGTCCGCAAGGAGGAGGGGAGAAGCTACACCATCGCCACGATCTACCTCAACGGCGAACCGGAATTCCGACTCGAGGTGGACGGCATCCCGGATGTCTCCGGCGCGCAGGTTTTGCTCGGCAAGGGCATGGGGATCAAAAACGAGGAATGGGGCTGTCGCGGCGAGATCGCGGAAGCCGAGGTCTTCGACCGGGCGCTCTCCGACGACGAGGTGCTGGCTCTCGCGGGCAGATCCAGACTGGCGAAGGTGACGGCGAAAGGGGCGGTCGCGGTTTCTCCCGAACTGGATGCCGCACTGAAAAAGATGACCGACCGGACGGCTTCCGCCGCGCTTCGGCGGGCCGCCGCTTTGGGATTCGACCAGAAAGTTCTGCTTGCAGAGGCTTCGGACCGGACCGCCGCTTTGAAAAAGGAACCGCTCGCATCCGGTTTCGCGCTGATCTGGACGGGCAAGGGCAAGGGTGCGTCCCCGGTATTCGGATTGTTCGATGCCGCCGGTAGGGATGTTTTCGGTAGGGGAACTTTGACCTGGTCGCTTGCCGGTTTCCGCAGCGGCAAGAAGTTCTCCGCGGGTTCCGGTGCGCCGTGGGAGTGTGTCGGGATCGGACCGGGCCGCTACCGGGTCTCGTGGCAGTTGGCTTCCCAAGTGCGGGCTGTCAGTGTCATCACACTGAAAGGAAACCGGCTGACCTGTGATTTTGCCGTGGAAAACGCCGATCCCTCTCTTCGGATCGAGAGCGCGGACTTTCCGAAAGTGCGGCTGGCTCGCATGGCTGCCGAGGATTCGGTTCTGGTCCATCCCCGTCAGTCCGGCATCCTTTACCGCGCTCCGGCGGTCGGAAGTCTGCCGGAATCGGCATGGTATCCGAGCGGCTGGGTGAATATGCAGTTCAACGCAGTATACGACTCCCGGGGCGGAGTTTACATTTCACCTGAAGACCCGGAGGCGCACATCCGGCTGAACACCCTGCGCGGACGTTCCGAGGATTTGGAGATCACATGGAGCAATCCTGTGGCTTACTCCTCCTCGGCTTCCGGTGCGGGCAATGGAGTGCGGCTCCCCGCGGCGGCCGTGGAACTGTTTACCGGCGACTGGTATGACGCGGCCCAGATTTACGGGCGTTTCGCCTCCGAAGCGTCGTGGAGCAAACCCAAGATACGTCCGACGCCGGAATGGTTCCGTGACAATACGTTGTGGTTTGCCCATTGGACGTTCAAAAAATCCGATTTCACAGCTATGCCGAAGATCATGAAGACCCTGCGGGATTACTTCGAACTGCCCTTCGGAGTCCACTGGTACCGCTGGTATGACAGCGGTTTGCCTCATATGCTGGCGAAACTGGGAACAGACGAGGTCAATGCGGAGCTGGCAAAAATCGGCGTTTACAGCAAGCCCTACATCGACAACCGACTGTGGAGCGAACTTGACGGTCCGGGCCGCAATAGCGATATGGAATACTCCCGCATCGGAAAAAAATACGCCGTCCGCAACGCTGACGGAACGATCAATACCGAGCGGTACAGCGCGAAATGCCTTGACGTGGTGATGTGTCCCGGCGCGGAGGGGTGGCAGATCAAGATGACTGACGTTGTCCGGAGCGTGGCTGCCCACGGCTTCAAAATGGTCTATCACGATCAGGTTTCTGCCTCCCGGCCTTTTGTCTGCTTCGACCCGAATCACGGCCATCTGCGCAATGATCCGGCAATGTGGGGCAGAGGATACGGCAGGATGTTCGACCGGATCGCGGGATTGAACCTGGAATTCCCGTGGCTTTGTCATGATACCGAGGACGCGGCGGACGCGCACATGCGCTGGTTCGACGGTTTTATGCCGTGGCGGTGGACCGACGACGGCCAGATCCCGCTTTTTGTCGCGGTCTACGGCGGGCGGACCCAGTTCACCGGGCGGGTCTACGATCAAACCGTTCGCGGCGATGCGGATTCGTTTGAGGTCAAGGCAGCGCTGCAGTTTGTGCAGAATGAGCAGATCGGATGGTTCACCAGTGCTATGCTGCTGAAACATCCCCGGCATCCGGCATTCATCAAAAAACTGATTCACCTCCGCAAGGCGCTGCTGCCGTATTTCATCGGCGGTAAGATGCTGCGACCTCTGCGCTTCGATGTTCCGGTCCGCACACTGTTATGGGGCGTTCCCTCGGGCAGCAAGCCCCGGCCGGTGACAACTCCGGTAATGCTCCACAACGTGTGGCGCGGCCCCGATGGGTGGACGGTGACGGTATTCGTCCATGTCGGTCCGGACCCCGTGACCGTGGCTCCGGCGCTGCCGTCCGGGACTTTCATTTGCCGGGAAGACGGTTCTGTCGCCGCCGGGACGAAAAAACTGACGTTGTCGCCGCTGGAAGTCGCCATCGCCACCGATGCTCCGGATTCCGAGGCGAAACGGATTGCGGCGGAGTTGTCTCGGGCGGGCAAATTCACGTCCGCCGGGCTTTTCGCTGCGTTCGGCACGCTGACGCCGCAGGAGGACGCGGCGAGCCGGATGGATTTTTCCGCCGCGACTGGGCGCGGAGTGAGCGGCAAGGGAGACGCGGTCATGATACAGGGCGATGGCGAAAAGAATCTGCAGTACAAAATCCCGTTTCTCCTGGAACCGGAGAGGGAGTATACTCTCACGCTGCGGCTGAAAAAATCGGCGGGCGGTGTGGGATACTTCGCCATAGCGAACTACTCCGCCGGGGGAAAATTGAAGTTTTACGCGGTGAACGGGGCGAAAGTCCCCGCCGACGGACAGTGGCACCCGGTGACGGTGACGTTCCGCACCGATGCCGCGCTCCACAACTGCGGGATGTTTCTCTACAACGTGAAATCGAAAGGTACGATCAGCGCGGATAAACTCGTGTTACGTCAAAATAAAGGAGGAGGAAATGAACATGAAAAAACTTCTGCTGGGGTTCGCCGCACTCGTCGGCTCGTTTGCAGCAACCGCTGAGCCGGGGGACGTGGAACTTGTCGCCGGGGATTACAGGGTGGTGATCGGCGAGGAGCCCGCCAAGTGGAGCATCGTGCAGATCTTTTATCGGGACAAGGAGATCGCTACGCGCACGGGACATTACAGCAACATCCTCTGCCCCGACCGCGGCAAATACATCGGCGCCGGGCATACGGAAGGCGGGCTGGAACAGCCGCTCCGGCACAGCCTGACCGTGGATGGCAGTCCCGTCAAAGGCACCCCCGGCCGATATACCGGTAAGGAACTGGTCTTTTCCCGGGAATCCATGCTGGACAAGGTGAAGATCGCGGTGGTCATCACTCTGACTCCGGAAGGGCTGAAAGTGACCAAGAAATTCACCGCCACCGCGGAACAGCCGGTGCATCTCTTTTATCTTTACCAGTTCTGCTTCACCAGGAAAAGCACCGGCTATCTGGTGGCGCGGCGGGACGGCAGCTGGGGCGAGGGCAAGTTCACGGACAACAAGAAATTCCCGGTCTACGGGGAGAAGCAGGCGTTCGCCGTCTGTCAGTACGTCCCCGAATTCGGACTGGGCCATGTCGTATTCATGACCGAATTCGGCAAGGTCTCCGGGCTGAACATGCTTTGGGATCAGACCAGTTACCACAAATACTACTACTGGATCGACCTGCCGAAGGTCCTGCCCGCCGGGTATGTCTCGCCGGAGGTGACTATGGTCGTGCGTGCGTTTCCGGTCAAGGACGCCGCCGCGTGGCAGCAGGCTGCCAAGTCCGCCGTCGCGGAGCTCAAGGCACAGTATCCTCTGCTTCCCCAGCCAATCGAGAGCGATGCGGGGGTGACTCTGCCTCCGTCGGACAAGTTCCAGGCTCATAAACATCCCATAAACGTGACGCCGGGAGCTGACTACAGCGTGGAATTCGAGATCCGCAAGACCCCGAAAATGAGCGCGAAACCGACCGACCACTACGTGATGATCGGCTACTACAACGCCCAAAAGCAGGTGAAATCACTTTTCGTCGCGGCTGCCAACGTCAAGGCCGACGGTGAATATCATGTGGTCAAGGGCGCGTTCAAGGTACCCCAGGACGCGGCGAACGTCAACCTTTACTTCTACAACAGCCATTCCACCGGGACGGTGACGGTGCGTCGGCTGAAAGTCACCAAACAGACTGTGAGGACGGAATGAAAACTGCTACACGTTTTACCTTGATAGAACTCTTGCTCGTTATTACAATCATCGCGATCCTTGCCGCCATTCTTCTGCCCGCGCTCCAAAGTGCGCGCGAGTGGGCGCGAAGCACTGCTTGCGTCAACAATCACAAGAATCTCGGTACTGCGTCGTTGATGTACTCTACCGATAACGGGGATTTAGTCGCCGGTTACTACGAGGACGAGGTCCGCAAGCAGGATCGCCGCTGGATGGCGCGACTGCTGCCGCTGCTGGGAAATTCGGCGAAGACATTCGTCTGCCCGTCCTCGCCGCAGGCTGGAAGCCCCCGAAGTGCTGAGTTGAACAAGAAGGGTTGGGATGATGTCAAAGGGGCGCTGGGCCGCTGCGCCGGGATCGGAATCAACGCCTGCGGTCACAACGGGACGGTCGTCATCAGCACGAGCAATACGAAAGCGTTTCTGTGGACAACTCATAAAGCGGGTTCCATACGCAACCCGTCTACATTGATCTACGCAGGGGACACCACGGGGTATGACTATACCGGAGAGACTGATTACACCCCGGAACTCGCATCGAACAATCAGATGATCTATCTTTTCTTCGTCCCGTATGTCTACCCGGACAGCGGCATGTCGCTCCGGCCCTATCACGGCGGCGGGAAGCGGATCAATCTGCTTTTTGCGGACGGCCATGCGGACACCATTACAAAGGAAACGGCCCGGGCGTGGATCGCGGATACGGATATGAAAAAGCTTCGCTTTTCGGTCAAATAGAATAAGGAGCATGACTTTCATTTCAGGGGACTTCCCCGCCATTCCGTGAAGACTTGATCGATCGCAAAAACCGGAAACAGAACAGGCGTGATCATCAGTTTTCCGCGGACCGAGTATCGGGATGATGCCAGGGACCCCTGCAGCCGTCCTCCTGGTTCAGTCGAGATATCGTTCATAACAATGGCCGCGGCAAACAGCTGACCGGTCAGGATTCGGCTGCATAGTTCCGCATGTCGAACCCGAAGTGATAAAAAGGAAACACCGTTATGTTTATTCTGGATATGGTTCATCACAATCCCGGGGAGCCGCGGTATCAGAGCGCGTTCAACGATCCGGCGAAAATCGCTTCTATGGGGTACAACGGCAAGGTATATTCCCTGTTCGAGTCCCCCATACTGGCGGTCGATTGGAACACGGTCCTCCCCGGAACGATGGCCGGAGAAGCGGAAGAGTGGAGGCAGGAACTTTTCAGCCGGATCAAGGGAGAATTTGCGAGGTGCAAAGCGCATCATCTGCAGGTCCTGGCCATGAGCGATCTGGTCCTTCTGCCGCGTTCGCTGGTTGAAAAAGACGGCATGCTCGACCGGTTCGGCAATGTCGGCGAGGAATGGGTCCAGAAACACCTCCGGCTGCTGTTCAATCTGGTTTTCACGCAGTTCCCGGAACTGGACGGCCTGGTAGTCCGCATCGGTGAAACATATCTTAATGATGCTCCGTATCATGTGGGGAAAATCGACAGGAAAAACGACCCGTCCGGAACCATTATCCCGCTGATAAACCTGCTCCGGGAGGAGCTGTGCGTCAAAAGAAACAAGACGCTGGTTTTCCGAACCTGGGGAGCTTTCGACGAGAATCTGACGGTTTACAAGTGGATCGCCGACAGCATCGAACCCCATCCGCGGCTGGTCATCGCCGTGAAGCACTGTGAAGAAGATTTCCATCGTGGCAATCCTTTCAGCAAGATCATCGGTTTCGGGAACCACCGGCAGCTGATCGAGGTCCAGTGCGCCCGGGAATATGAGGGAAAAGGAGCTTATCCGAACTATCTGGCGCACGGTATCATCGATGGATTCGAGGAGCACTTCCGAAGCCGTTCGCTGCGGTCGGTCGGTGAGTTTGTCCGCCGCTGCCCGGAGAAATTCGCCGGGATATGGACATGGTCCAGGGGCGGAGGATGGGAAGGACCGTACATCAAAAACGAGCTGTGGCCGGATATCAATGCCTGGATCCTGGCGCAGTGGTGTGCCGACCCCTCCGTCAGCGAGGAACGTCTTTTTGCCGATTACTGCCGGAAATTTCTTGAATACGATGAAGACCAGACGGCAGCTTTCCGCAGACTCTGCCTCATGAGTGAAAAAGCGATCGTCCGCGGAAAGGCGTCGCTGATCGGATTCTTCCCGCCGTGGTGGTCACGGGATCAATATATCGGTCTCCCGCCCAGGACGCCCTATGATACAGAGGAACTCCTGGCAGAAAAACACGAGTCTGTGCGGTTATGGAGCGAGATGCTGGAGATTTCCCGTACGCTGGGGGGATATGTCGAAACTTCCACCCGTTACGGCTGGGATATCTACCGCATCTACGAGGCCGTATGGAATGTAACTCTGGGGAATAACTCTCCCGGCTGGCACAGACAGTATGAAGATGCATGGGAAGATCTGGAAAAACTCACGGAGACACACCCGGACTGTGCAACTCTTTACGAACGGACCGTAATCCGGAGGCTGGACGCAACAGGATCCGCTGATTCCATGATGGAAACGTGCAGCCGCAGGATTTCCGGTGACCATTATCGGGATCGCTTGAAAAAAGCGGGGTCGGATGAATAGTATTCCATTGTCCAGATTTGCCTGGATGAAACAACAAACATACATACTTTCGGAGGAGAGACATGTCCCAGCAAGAGGATCGCATGAAATGGTTTCATGAAGCGAGGTTTGGCATTTACGTTCATTACGGTCTATATTCCATTCTCGGACGCGGAGAATGGACGATGTATTCCGAACGGATCCCTGCAGCGGAATACGCGGCTCTGTCGGATCAGTTCCGCCCGGAACCCGGCTGTGCGAAGGAATGGGTCGAAGCTGCGGTGTCCGCCGGAGCGAAATACATGGTGCTCACGACCCATCATCACGAGGGATTTTGTCTTTTTGACAGCAAGTATTCGGATTTTACGAGCGTAAAACGGGGACCGAAGCGGGATCTGGTGCGTGAGTATACGGAAGCGGCCCGTGCCGCCGGGCTCCGCGTCGGACTCTATTATTCGCTGCTGGACTGGCGTTTCCCCGGCTATTTCGAACCGGAAAAATATCCGGAATCCCGGGACGCTCTGCTGGCGCAGGTGCACAATCAGGTGCGTGAGCTCATGACGAACTACGGAAAGATCGATCTTCTGGAATACGACGGCGGATGGGATGCCCGTCTGAAGACCAAACGGCCCCAGTGGGCGGAGTTCTGGCATTCCGCCGATCTCAACGCGATGGTCCGGAAACTCCAGCCGGGGATCATCATCAACGACCGGTCCGGAACTGATGAGGATATCGTGACGCCCGAACAGGAAGTGCGCCCGGGGAGAGAGTGCGCCTCGGAAAGCTGCATGTGCATCGGCGATTCCTGCGCCTGGGGATATACCCGGTTCAATCCGAACTGGAAAACTTCGGAACAGCTTCTGCAGCATCTGATTCAGGCGGCTCAGGGCGGCGGGAACTACCTGCTGAATATCGGGCCCGATCCCGCGGGCCGCATCCGGAACGAGGAGCTGGAGCGGCTTCATGCTATGGGCGACTGGCTCCGCGTAAACGGGGAAGCCGTCTACAATGCCTTCCCCTGTCCCCTGATCGGAAGTTCGAAACCCAATACGGTGGATCTAAATCTGCAGGGCCCCTGGACCCAGAAGGGGAAATTCGGCTACTGGTGCATATTCCGGTGGCCGGGCGCCGAGGCCACGGCGGTCCGGATCAAAATACCGGTGAAGCGGGTGACTCTCCTGAAGACGGGCGAGGAATTTCCGTTCGAATGGAACGGGCGGACGCAGCGGCTCAAGGTCCGCGGGCTTCCGGTCTTCCCGCCGGATGCGCTCTGCTCCGTGCTGAAAGTGGAGTTCGAAAAGGAACCGGAACTGGGGGCGGAAGAGGATTATTCCCTTTGGCTGAAGGGGTGACCGAGGTATGGTGATGCGATTTCCATTCGAGGCCGAAAACAACGGGATCAACCGGAGAAAATTCTTCATTCTTTGCTTCGGCGTGGGGCTCTTTTTCTTCACCAGCATGAGCAAGATGCTGGTGCCGGGCCCCATCTACAATCATCTGCTGAACGAGCTTTCCCTGAGCCCCCCGGCCATTGCGGGCCTGGGATCCGCATTCATGTATTCCTACGCCGTGAGCCAGCTGCTGATTGGGGTCTATTCCAACCGGTACGGCGGAGTCCGGATCCTGCTGATCGGCGGCACTTTGTTCTGCTTGGGGATGATCGGTTTTTCTCAGGTTTCCAATTTGTTTCTGTTGTATCTTTTCCGGATCTTCACCGGATTCGGCGCGGGGATCGTGTTCATCGGCCTCGCCAAGATCCTGGCGGACCTGTTCTCCATCCGGTTCGCTCTGATGCTGGGGATCGCCCTCTTCATCGGATATCTGGGGCCCGTTACCGGAACCGTGCCCGTCGTCTGGCTGATCCACGCGCTCGGATGGCGCTCGGCGCTGCTTCTTCCCGGTCTGGCCGCCTTGTTCTTTCTGGCGGGGATCGCCCTTTTTGCGAAGGGGACGATCAAAAAGACGGTGCCCGGCCAGACGTTCCGTCTTCTGCCGGCGCTTTTCCTGGCGCCTGGGATGCTTCTTCTCTGCGTCTCTTCGGCCATCATGTTCGGGATCTATTATTCGCTTCTGACGCAGATAGGGCAGAAGAGCTTCGAGGACGTCTATCACTGGAGCCGGTACAGCGCATCGCTCTGTATCACGCTCCTCACTCTGGTCGTCGCTTTCAACAATGTCTTCACCTCCTTTCTGCTGAAACTGACTGGAGGGCGGACGCGTCCGATCTGCGTGTCCGGCATGATTGTCGTGGTCATCGGAACGCTGCTGGGGAGTCTCTCGTTCCGGTACGGTCTTCCAGCTGTCTGTCTGCTGATGGGATTTGTTCTGGCCTCAATCCCGGCCGGTTTTTTCTCTTTATTCAGCCTGGTGGCCAAGGAGATCAATCCTCCGGAGAATGCCGGTCTTGCCATTGCGTTCCTGAATTTTTCGGCGTTTGCCTGCATTGCATTTTTCGGAAATCTCTCCGGCGCTGTGCTGGCCCGCTGGAAAAACGAGATGCTGCCGGGCGGACTGTTTCCTACGGTCGCGTATGAAACGCTGTTCTGGTTCTTGTTTGGATCGGCGCTGGTGGCGCTGATCCTTTCTCTCTTTGTCCCGAATGTGGTTCAGAAGAGCCGTCAGGATGGGGAAGAAAAGAAGACTGAAATCGTATGAGGAGACTGAATTATGCCGGAAATCACGAATTTTCGCAACGGGGCAATACTCAATGCCCATCATGGAGTCGAAAGTGAAAGCGGGCTCAAGATCCGTTTGGAAGGGCTGGGAACATATGGTCATCCGGTGGAAGTCAACGGAGTTCGGGCGGAGATGGACGGACGCCATTTTCCCGCCGAAGTCGAACTCAGGAAGAAAATCAACGAGGTGACGGTCTCCGAGCTGACGCCCTACGGCCGATTCAGCCAGGAGCTGACGCTGGTGTGGGACAAGAAATCGTTCAAGAGATACGGCTTCTTCATCGACGACCACAGCTTTCTCTTCACCGATCTCACCAAGGAACGGCCGAAACACGCGTTTGACCATTTCTACCAGAAACACCTGAAGCATCTCAACGAGAAGTACGGGCTGAAGGTCACGCTGAACTGTTTTTTCCGGAACGATCATGAGCCCTTTACGCTGGATCTCATGCCCGATATCTGGAAATCGGAGTTTCACATTGTCATAAATCACTATGACATCGGCAAAATCTGCCTAAAACTCGGAAAAATGGATCTGGCAGAAGAACATCTGTGCGAGGCATTGAAAATTGTAAAAATGCCGGAATATCAAGGACGAGAAATCACAGATGAAATGATATCCGGTCTTCTCAAATCATTACACGGTTGATCGTATCTCAACACCTAATTCCCCCGATACAGCCCTTTCTCCGCGCACCGGCCCGCCTTCCCTCCCTTCACCCGGCCTGCCGCGAACTCGCGCCACAGCGCCCCCGGAAACGCAAAAAGGCGGCAGGATTTCTCCTGCCGCCAGTTCGTGGTGAGGCGTTACCGCACCGGGAAGCCGTAGAGCCGCCGCTGTTCGTTCCAGTCTTCCGGGATGGGCTGCGCGGTGAGCTTTGCGATGGACATTCCCTCGGGCTCCGTCCCGGCGAGGATCGATTCCACGATGTCGGGCGCGAGGTTGTTCAGGGAAAGGATTCTTGTGACGTATGACGGCTTGTGGCCGAGTTTTTCCGCCAGGTCGGTGACATTGCCAGCCTCGCCGTTGATGAGCATGTCCGTCCACTGCCGCGATTTCTGGATCGCCCGGAGAAGCGATGTCTGTTTCAGCCGCTCCGAGCCGGGCGCGAGAATCACCAAGTGCCGATGTCCGTCGATTCGCTTCGAATCCACGTTCATGGTCAGTTTGATGGAACCGTCTTCCAGGACTTCCTGTTCCGCCTCGGGGAAGATCTCCGTGTTCTCCTCGTGCGTCATGTTGAAGAAGCCAGCCATCGCCATCTCCTCGGCGAGGTCTTTCAAGCCTTCCACTTTCAAGACAAAGGAAATCTGTTCCGGAAAGACGAGAATCTTGCCCAGCACCATCCGGAGCAGTTCGCTCTTGGTTCCGGGAAACATGAATTCCCACAGACCGTTGACATCGTTCAGCGCCTTGATGACCTCTTCTTCTGCTATCGGGCTGCTCAGCGCTTTAACTTTTTTCCGAGCGGTGGAAAGCATCTCGGCGACGTGCTTGATCTCTTCAAAGTCGGCATTTTCGCTCAGCGCCTCCTTCCGCAGTTCGATCAGCCGCCCCGTCAGACGCTCGATGTCCTGCTCGTAACAATGCCGGAGATTCACCTCCCGTTCGTGAACCGCCGCCAGTGTCGCGCGGAGAATCGACGGGGTCTTGAAGATGACCGCGATCTGCTTCAGAACGAGTTTTTCCAGTTCGCTGCAGGGGATTCTCCGGAGCGGGCACTGATGGCTCGGGTCTTTGATCGTTTTGGAACAGAGGTAATATCCGTATTTCCGGCCATGCCGTTTGGTGTATCCCGGCGTGATGGCGCATCCGCAGGTCCCGCAGAAAATCATCCCGAGGAACGGATTTCCGGAGGAGTGATGGCGTATGCCCTTCAGCCCGCGTCTGCCAAGTTTATCCTGGACTTCTTTCCAGAGTTTCTCATCGAAAATCGGCTCATGCTCTCCCTTGTAGAGTTCATCATAATGCTTGATTTTCCCAATGTAAAGGGGATTCGTAAGAAGCCGGTGGACTTCATTCCCCGTCCAGCCGTGAGGCTTGTGATGTCTTCTTGTATTGATGGAGGTCCAGTCCTTGGTTTTGATGCCGAGGGTATTCAGCTCCACGACGAGTTCGTTGATCGAACCGAGGAGCAGATACTTCTCGAAGATCAGCCGGACGGTTTCAGCCTCATCCGGACGGACTTTCAGCTTTTTCGTCACGGGGTCTCTCTCGTAGCCGAGAACAACTGAGCCGCCGCAGAACTTTCCTCTCTTTTTACTGGCTGAGATTTTGTCTCGCACTCTTTCCGTAATGACCTCGCGTTCGAACTGGGCGAATGTCATCAGGATGTTAAGCATCATGCGTCCCGAGGACGTGCTGGTGTTGATCTCCTGGGTGATGCTGATGAAGCTGGTGTTGTTCGCCTCGAAAAACGTCTGCAACTCGGCAAAATTGATCAAAGACCTGCTCAATCTGTCTATCTTATAGACGACCACGATGTCGATTTTCCCCGCCTCGATGTCCTCTTTCAGCCTCGTCAACGCCGGGCGGTTCAGATTGCCGCCGCTGTATCCGCCGTCATCGTAGCGTTCCGGCAGGCAGACCCAGCCCTTGGATTTCTGACTTGAAATATAGTTCTCGCAAGCCTCGCGCTGCGCGTCAAGGCTGCTGAAGTCCTGCGTCAGCAGCGTCCCGTCGTCAACGGATTTTCTTGTATAAATTGCGCATTTGATCTCATTCATTTTTTGTCCACTCCGAAAAATTTCTTACCGCTCCATTGCGTTCCCGTTATGGCGTGTGCCGCCCCGGAAAGCGATTTGAAGTTCATTCCGTTATATTCAAAACCGTCATGGGTCGCCACGACGGTATGAATCTTGCCCTGCCACTCCCTTTTGTAGATTGTGCCGGGGACCGCCCCGCCTCGGTTCGGAATGAGCTTCGGCTTGCTGACAAGTTCCTTCAGCGCCGCGTCCGCCGTTGCCGTTATGCCCCCGAAATGCTGTTCCTGTATTTTATACGCCAGCTGACGGCGCAAAAATACTTTCCCGCAGTCGGGGGCGGGTTTGCCGAATACCTGGAGCCAGACTCCGCGCAGATCATCAAGTTCCATGACCAGAATTCTGGCGAGCTGAACCCGGATATTCGGCTGATTCTGTTTTGATTGCTTCATAATCGCCTCCTGTCCAAGATTTTGTGCGCGGCCATATATAAGCTCTCACCGTGCGATATAGCAAGCCGTTCTGAGGTTAATCTGCCAGCTTCTTTGCAATAATTGCGGCAGCGAGAATTTCCGCGATCCGTTTTATGATTTCGTTATCCATTTTTCACCTTTCTGAGTTCGGAAAGTTTGAGTTTGCCGGTGCGCGGGACTGTCTCCTGCGAGGAAGTCCCGGCAATCCGGTCGGAAAGTTTGATTTTCGGTCTGGGCGCGGGCCGGGCCGCGCCGAGTTCCGGGAGCGTCGCCCCCAGCATGGAGGCGCAGACCGCGCATCCCGCCGCGCAGTCCAGCCAGTGGTTGTCGCTGCGCTCCGGCTTCAGCTTCCATTCATCCACCCAGCGGCCGCGCCCCTGCGTCTTGACGCGGTATTCAGCAGTCAGGTGTTCCGCGAACAGCTGGTGGATGCCGGGAATCCGACCGTAGAGCGAGAGGCTCCCCTTGTCGCCGAGCGGGACCGCGAGCCGGGCGTGGACAAAACTCTTCCAGTAGTTCGAGTCATATATGACGTGCCGGATCGCTCTCTTCCCCGCGACGTTCGGCATCATCCAGTTGAGACCGAGCCGGTCGCCGGGCTGTTTGCGGTATTCCGTCATCGGTTTGGAACTCGCGCCGACATACCGGCCGTGGGACGGCAGCAGCACTCCGGCGTGAACATTCTGTCGGCAGAACTGATATATAATATCGGTTGACTGACCCCAGTTCGCGTCGATGAGCGCCTTTTCGATTTTCAGGACGGCCCCGTCCTCGCGCTCCCATTCCCTGCCGAGGTAATCCTTGGTCAGCGCGTCCAGCGCGGCGTAAAGCGCCCCTTCGAAGCCCGCTTTCGGAAACTTGGTCTGGATGGTCGGGTTCGCGTCCGCCAGTGAGAACTGACGGCGATGCTGATCCGGCCACGCGCCGTAGTCGATCACCGCCCCTGTGAAATTATCGTCCCACGCTATGACTACATAGAAGAGAAGCGCCTTCTGCACGTCGATGAACATGGTGATTTTGTCGCAGGAGATCGGCACTTTCTCGTGCGCCAGCCCGTTCACTTTCCCGGCGATCTCGTCCACGGAGAGAAGCCCGTCATCTTCGGAGTCCTCCGGAAGCGGATCGTTCTGGTACTCCGCCTGGAATGCCGTCTCGTCCTGCAGTTTCAGATTCATGGCGTGTTGAAGCGCGGATATCTCATCGTGATTATACCGGGCCTCCCAGCTCACGACCGCGCCCTCGTCCATTTCGGCACGGTGCGCCCGGTAGAACTCGGTGGCGGCGTCGAAGTTCCCGCCCGTCCGGAGCGCCTCGGACCGGATGTCGGCATACTCTTCCCAGAGCTTCATATTCTTCGGGAACTTATATACCATTTTCGTGCGCTCGCCGTTCCAGTCCGGATGTGTGTTCCTGTTCAGGATAATGTCCGCCATATCGCCCGGCCGGATGATCGTGCAAGGCATGATCCCGGAGATTTTCTGACCGGGTCCGGCCAGACCGAGGATGTCTCCGGCAAGCACACGCACACGCTTCCGGGTCTGTTCCAGGGAACCGGCCGACTCGGATGTCTGCGGGTCGTCGATGATCACCAGCGAGGGACGCACACTTCTGCCGTCCGCACGCTTGTATTTCATCCCGCGGACCCGACCGGTTATTCCCGCTACCCGGACGATGATCCCGGACGCCTTGCTGTCCTTGATCGTCGGCAGCACGATTTCGTTGCTGGTCCAGGTGATTCGTGTGCGTTCTCCGTGATAGAGCTGACCGGCGCACCGGTTGGCAATCCCGTCCAGCTGTTCGATGGGGTAGCACACCTCGGGGAAATCCGCGGCGAGGTTCTCGTTCACTTCCAGCTCGGTCTTGATGGAATCGAGCATTTCCAGCGCGGCGGATTCCGTCGCCCCGATCAGCGTCACGAACTCGCGGTGGCCGTAAACCATCGACCAGATCGCGGCGGTTTCGGCGAGCGTGCTCTTACCCGAGCCGCGCGGCATCGCCAGAGCGAACAGGCCACCCGAGAGCACCGCCGTTTCGATCTTTTCGATGACCTTCAGGTGGTCCGGCGACCATTCCAGAGAATAGGTCTCCGGAAAATAGCTCTCGCAGAACAGCTGGAAGTTGCGCTCGCATTCCTTCTTCCGTTCCGGATTCACCACTTGCGGCAGATCGCCGATGTCACGCCCCGCGAGCGACTGCTCCGCCTGCCGCGCCCGTTCCGCATTTCTGCGGTCTTCGTATGAACGCGGTCCGGTCTCCTCCCGCGGCGTGTGCTTCTGGTCATAAGCCCATGCTATATATTTAAGGAGATTGATATTCCTGGGGTTCTCGGCCGCCGCGATCCGGAATCCCACCCGGTTGAAGTCGCGGTAAAGCCGGGCCTGTGCCAGAACGAATCCCTGCGAAGTGGAGTTCAGCAACCGGGCAACGTCCACCACGCGCATATTACTCGGATTGATTGGCATTTGCCTCGTCTCCTTTCACGATCCAGGCGGCGAACTCGATCAGATTGATCGTGCCGTCTTCGTTTCGGGGCGCTCCGGCTTCGAAGTCCGCCGCCAGGAGCTCCGCCGAAATCAGCCGCGAGCCCGTCCCTTTGAGAAGATTCACCAGCATATCCGGCTGTAATGCGGTGAGTTTCAATGAATTATCCATTTATTTTCCTTATATTTTCGATATCCGACTGGATATAGTCGGAAAGGCATGGTTATATATGCGCAGTCGAGCGAAAACGCTCAATACCAACAACCTGCAAAGGAGGCAGAACATGAGCATCGAAAGCGAAATCACCGTCGGGACCAAAGTCATCGTCAAAGTCGGCCGCAACGAGGTCGAAGTCACCGTCACCGAGATCACGGGCCACGGCTGGAAGGTCAAGAGCCAGAGCACCGGCCGCGAGTTCGAGGTTCGCCGCATCGAGCGGATCGTCGCGGAACCGGAAGCAGAAGAAGCCGAACCGGAAACCGAAGAAAACGCGGTCAACCCCGCGCCCGAATCCGGAAGCGGACCGCGTCCGGAGATGAAGCTCTCGCTCCTCAACGCCGCGGCGCAGGTGCTTGCCGCCTGCCGCGCCCCGATGAACTGCAAGGAGATCGTCGCCAAGGCGGTGGAGATGGGGCTCTGGACGCCCACCGGCGCGAAGACCCCGGAGCAGACGCTTTACAGCGGCATCTTCCGGGAGATCAAGACCACCGAGGAACCGCGCTTCAAGAAGAGCGAGACCCGCAAGGGTTCCTTCGAATACGCCAAATAAGCGGTTCCGAAGCCTCCATCGTCAGCCCCTCATTGCGAGGGGCTTTTCCGTCTCCACGCAATCGCGCCCCAGACGGCAAAAGCCAGATGGACGGCATCCAGCACCGCGCGGCTGTAGAGTCCGGACCAGAGGTCGAACCCCAGCCACGCGATGTTCCCCACCGCCCAGAGATAGAAGCACCAGATGTTCTTCCGGACATTCAGCGCCGTTCCGGTGAGGCTCAGGACAGTTATCGCCCAGGTGAATGCCGTAATCATGTGAACAGCCCGTCCCTGCACATCTCGGCGAAGCGCGGCCGGTCGAGCCGGAACTCCCGGATGAGTTCTCCGGGCTTGACCGAATCACGATAGGAGAGCAGTTCATTTCCCTGCCGGTCGGTGAACACCACAAGAATCAGCGGACTCCCGATGCGGCAGGAGATCGCGCAGTACACCTCCGGGCAATCCGGGTGATGCTCGATGTAGGAGAGCGCCTTCGCTCTTGCCAGCATGTTCAGCGGCAGGTCGGCCTTCGTGCCGTCCTTGGTCCAGGGCGAGCCGCCGCCGATCTTGCAGTTGCCGCCGTAGAAGTCCACCGCCAGCTTGCGGCCGGTCGTGCCGCAGTCGCCCACCGGACCGTGCTTCAGATACCGCCCCGTTCCGTTGACGACGAGCTTGTAGTCCCGGTTCCCGCCGCAGCAGAACGTGACGATGTTGGCGACATCGTAGTCATAGTGTTTCTCCGTCATCGGGACGGCGACCACGATCTCGTCGATCTTGTCGTCCCGGAGCGTGACCTGCGTCTTGATGTCGATTCCGGCGTAATGCGTATCGTAGAGATGCTTGCCGATCTTCCGGGCAAGCCACCAGTCTTTCGGCATATACTGTGTTTCCGGGGAGTTGACCGCCATGCCCCAGAAGATGCCCTGATCGCCCCAGCCGTCCGCATCCACACCCTGGGCGATGTCCGGGGACTGATTGCCGATATGCTGGGTGACCTCGATGTCGTCGCCGCAGATCGTGTTCTCCCTGCCGAACCGCTTCTGATATGCGGCGGTGTAGCCGACCTGATTGACGGCGGTCTTCACGAATGCGGCGATGTCTTCCGGCGAGAAGTCCGCCGTGCTGGTGATCTCGCCGCCCAGGGTCACGAACTGATCCTTGATCTGCACTTCAAGCGCATACCGGGTCTTCGGGGCGCGTTCGATGTAGCGGTCGAGGATGAAGGACGAGATGAAGTCCGCGAGCTTGTCCGGATGTCCGGTGGACACCCATTCCGAAGTCTTATACATTGGCGTTTTCCTCCATTTCATTGTTTACGGCGGGGGTCAGCGACTGCCAGTCGCACCCTTCGCCGGACGTGAACTCCGCCCAGCGGCGGCGGATCACATCGCAGTATTTGGGGTCGAGTTCCATGGTTCGGCAGATCCGTCCGGTCTGCTCGCAGGCGATCAATGTGCTTCCGGATCCGCCGAAAGTGTCGAGGACGATCTCTCCGCGCTGACTGGAATTCTTGATGAGGTAGACCAGCATTTCCACGGGCTTCATGGTCGGGTGCACATCATTATGCTTGGGCTTGTTGTATTCCATGACGGTGGTCTGGCTCCGGTCGTTATACCAGGCGTGGGCCGCGCCTTCCTTCCAGCCGTAGAGCGCAGGCTCGTGGAGCCACTGGTAATCCTGCCGCCCCAGAACGAGCGCGTTCTTTTTCCAGATCAGGCACTGCCGCACCTTGAGTCCGATGTCGTGGCAGGCTCCCCGGAAATTGTATCCTTCGGAATCGGCGTGGAAGATGTAGAACGATGCGCCCGGCTCCATGCGGTCATGCACACATTGGAATGCATCCCGGAGGAAATTCCGGAACTGCGCGACCTCCATGTTGTCGTTTTC
>ENA-UOJE01001449-UOJE01001449.1-human-gut-metagenome-genome-assembly--contig:-C23-NODE-1449-length-21177-cov-10.582947_pt1 | contig 21177 bp, 14 predicted proteins | sample MGYA00242341_ERZ723888 | MGnify/ENA metagenome assembly ERZ723888 | reverse complement strand
AGTGAATTTTCAGCGGCGGGATAGGGAGGCGCGGATGTCACAGTTTTGATAGAATATGTCACGCATATGTGGGAAAGGTGAGAAAAAATCCCTTTTACAGAAGAAATATAGATGGAAAACGCCGATGAAAAAGCCGGCGGACACCATCAATTTATCAAAAATATGACCTGCAATATCAATTTTATGGTTTTCTACTCCATTATGTCACAAACGTGATAGATCAAGTCACACATATGTATATAAAAAATGATAAATAGGCCGTATTATTGGTGTATACCGTATAAATGACAAGAGCGATGTGGGTGGCGAACAAGACCAAACTGTGGATATCGACGCATGAACGAGAAAGGGGAATCTCTCATGAAGAAAGCAAGCGCATGTCTTTTCAGCCTCTTGCTGGCGGCCGGCCTGGTCTGGAACGCGGCGGCGAAAGAGCGGGCGGTGGAGGATTTCGACCATTTCACGGATTCCGCTGCCATGGATGAACGGGTCTATCCGTGGGAGGAGGGCGGCAGTATCAAACTGACGCTGACGGACAGAAACGCTGTTTCCGGCAAGGCTCTCAAAGCGGTGCCCGGCGGAGGAGGATATGGGTACATCATGATCGACGTGCCGGAGAATCAACAGGACTGGACCGGCATGGAGTTCTTCCGTTTCCACGTGGCCGCCTCCGGCGGCACCGTGGCGGATCCTACTTATTTCGGATTGACGGTGCAGATTGACGACAGCAGCGACCCGGACAAGGAAAACCGCTGGGAACGCTGGTACGGCGCTCCCAACAAGCCGTATTATATCATCCACGACGACGGCACCGAGGAGACGCAGCGGTTCACGGACAACGGTATCGTGGTGGATGACGGTCGTTCCTTCTGGGTGGAGATTCCGCTGAAATCCTTCGACAGCTACGGCTGGTCGATGGTGGACGACGAGCTTCAGCTGACCGATATCACCCGCATCTACTTCGCCTTCGATACAGATTTTTTTAAAAATAAGGATATTATCATCGATTCTATTTCCATTGTGGGCGAGCGGGTGAAGGATCCCGCGGCCCCCACCCAGGCGCCGACGCCTCCTCCGACCACCGCTCCCGACAGTGGTTCCCAGCCGCCGGATCCCACCACAACGGCCGCGCCGGATCTCACCGAATCGCAGCCTGGCGAAACGGCGTCCTCCACCACCCGCGCCGCGGCGACGACGGGCAGCACGCCTTCCGCTTCGGGCACCCGGACGTCTGCGGCGGAATCCGTGGATGAAAAGGGAGGAAACGCCTGGATATGGTGGGTTGTCGGTGGTGTGATCATAGCTGCGGCGGGCGCTGGAACGGCCTTGTATTTTCTGCGTTTCCGCAAGCCTAAGGCATAACCATCCCTGGAGTAAAGGGCGATGCAGGCGCGCCGGGGATTCCTCATCGGTCCACAGCGCGTTTTCATCCCCAGCTGATGAGAAATTCAAACAGAAAGGGAGTATTTTGTGTGAAGATTAAGCGAGCGCTTCTGGCGGTTCTGGCGGCGGCAGGCGTGATGGCGGCCGCCGTGCCGGTCATCCAAGCCGCTCCGGCGGCGGATAAGGTTATCGCCCATTTCAATTACAGTGAAAAGCCGGCCTGGTATGACGACGGCTTTGCCTCCTCCATGACGCTGGACGGCGGCGTGAAACAGGGGGACAGCGGTTCCTCCTTGAAAATCACGGTACCCGACGCCAACGGCTATCCTGTTTACGGCTTCAACGGCGGCAGCGAATGGGCCTACGACGGCTGGGAGAACTACAACGCCGTCCGGTTCTGGGTGCGCGCCGAGCAGAAAACCTCACAGATGACCTATCTGCGGATGGGTTTCCGCATTCAGGATCATACCGATTATGCCGACTGCTGGCTGAAAAACGGCGGGGCGTACGATATGGAGGGCTATGGCCTCCAGACGGCCGCGCCGGAGGGGAGCGGCGGGGGTATTGTCCTGTACCCCGGCTACGAAGGAATGGTGACCATTCCCTTCTCATCCCTGGCTTTCGCTCCCGAGAAAGGGAGCAACCGGATCATCCTCTCCACCGACAAAGCCTTTGCCGGGTGGGAGCTTTACATCGACGACGTGACCCTGACTACCGTATCGGAAGCGGTCACGCTGGAGAACTTCGACGGCTACGAAGCGGGGGACAGCGTTCCCACCTCCTATCTGAGCGCCGGCACCGCGGTCTCCTTTGTCACCTCTCCCGCCGCCGCGGGGACGGCGGTGAAGGGCGTGCTGGCCGCGGGAGTATACAATCAGATCTGCTTCAGCCGGGACAGCCTGGGCTCCGCCTTTTTCGCCGATTGGAAAAGCGCGGGAAATGCGCTGCGGTTCTGGGTTTCCGGCAGCCAGGGGAGCGGGCCGGAGCCGGGATACAAGCTGGAGCTGTACGTGCAGGACGCCGATGAGAACCGCGTGACCCTCAAGCCCGCCGCCAACGTCTATTTCGGCGAGGAAAAGAAAGCGGCGCTGGCCGACAAAGGTATTTACATTCCCACCGATTATACAGGCTACATTACCGTGCCCTTCTCCTCTTTCGCGGAGGGAATGGACTTTGCCCGTGCTTATCAGATCCTTTTCTCATACGGCGATTATTTTGCCGGCACGGTGGTCTATCTGGACGATATCGGCGTTGCCTCGGTGACAGAGGATGGCTCCGACGATGAGGAGGACCGGGTGATTACCGACAGCGGTAAACCCGCCATCCTGCCGGAGAACGCCAAAGTCATTCAGAATTTCGATTCCCTGACCGGGGAGACGGCGGCGGAGGTCCTTCACGTTTATGAGGAGAGCGCCGCGGCGGAGCTGTGTGATACGATTTTCGACGGCGTCTCCGGCAAGAGCTGGAAGGTCACCACGAAGGACGACGCCTACGGGACGCTGCAGATCTACAACACCGCCGGGGATCTTTCCGGGACCAACGCCCTGCGGTTTTATGTGCGGTATGAGCAGATCAACAAATATCAGTACAACTATTTCAAGCTGGAGAATATCCGCGTCGACACCAACGACAGCACCACCACCTGGAGGATGGACCGGGGAGCGGCTTATTATTTGGTGGATATGGAAGGGAACCGGACGGCCAAAATGGAAAACGGCGACGGCACCTACGCTGTGGTGCTGGACAGCGGCTTTGAAGGGTATGTGGAAATCCCCTTCACTTCCCTTGTCAACACTGGGACCGAGCTGCTGTACAGCGAAACCGGCAATCCCATCGATTTGGCGAATGTCAACCAGATCGTGTTCTGCGTATCCGGCAGCTGGTTCAAGAATAACACCACGGTGTACATCGACAGCATAGCCATGGTGACCGGCGATTATCCCGCACCGGTGGGAACGGTCACCGTCATGGACAACGCCGATTCCGGCTTTGTTCTCGATGCGCAGGCAGGGGTTTTCCCCTATGACACCCTGGTGACGGTGGACCGCATCGAAGCGGGAAGCCGGCTGGAGACCAACCTGCTGGAGCTGCTTATGGACGAGTACGGCTGTGAAAAGGCGAATCTTTACGCGGTCAAGAGCGTGCGGGCTGAGGCGGCCAATATCGAATCCATGAATAAAAACGGCACCAGCCTGCGCATCGCCTTCCAGCTGCCCGCCGGCTATCGCAATTCTCAAATCATCGCCTTTATGGACGGCACGCCGGTGGCTCTGGATTCGGAGACGGCGGACGGCAAGATTTACGCGGACATCATTCGGTTCGGCAGCTTCAGCTTCGCGGTGGCCGAGATGCCGGAAAAATCCGACGAGCCCGGCGTGGACCCGGAGCCGCCGGTGAATACCGGCGTGCCGATGTCCGCCGCGCCGGCGGTGGGAATCCTGGCGCTGGCGGTGCTGGCTGCCGCCTGGCGCATGGAAAAATACACCATTCGAGGACGGCGGAATTCCTGATACAATGGATTTGCCGCGGCTGATTACGGCTGCGGCAAATCTCATAAGGAAAGGAAGCGTTTCCGTGGCGCATTCTCTGGACGTACCGAAGAAGGAGATCCCCGGGTTTCAGCTTTTGTATTACGGGCAGATGGACTGCTCCCCCGGATGGAGCGGGGAGTATGCCGAAAAGAAGCTGGAGGGGGTGCTGGTGCATTATGTCCGCAAGGGCAAGGGAACGGTGATTAACTACTCCAGCAATGAGGAGTATCACATTCACGGCGGGGATGCGTTCATCTTCCTGCCGGAAATCGCCTATTACTACGTGGCGGACAAGGAGGATCCCTGGTCCTATGCCTGGTTCTGCATCAGCGGCGAGCAGCGCAGGCTGATCGAAGAAGCCGTCAAGAAAAAGCATATCGGCGCGGTCACCCTGCGGGAAGCGGCACAGTCCTTTGAACGGCTGAACCAGTTTTTCACCTATCAGCCCCTGGATACCCTGTGCGACGACCTGTTTTACTATGGGGTGATATCCCAGCTGCTGTTTGATTTTTTCAGCGGCCTGCCTATTGATCCGTGCCTGGCCCAGGATGGCGACGGCGCTTATCGCATGGACAATAAGCGCTACATTTTCCTCGCCACGGGATACATCGCGGAAAATTTCGGAAAGGATCTTTCCATCAGCGAAATTGCCAAGTACGTGGGGATCGAACGGTCCTATTTCTCCAGACTGTTCAAGAAGCACACGGGAATGACCACCGGCGAATACCTGATGCGTTACCGCATCAATAAGGCGGCGTTCCTGCTGGAAAACAGCGATAAGCTGATATCCAACATCTCCACGGATGTGGGATTCGCCTACGAACACTATTTCACCCAGGTATTCAAGCGGTACATGGGGCTTACGCCCTCGGAGTACCGCCGGCGGATTCACGAGGGGGATCCGCAGCAAAAGAAGCTGCTGGGCGGCGGGCATATGGCCTTCCGGAACTCGCTGGAAATCAGCGGCGAAGAAAGCATAGCGATATCGGAAAGCAGGCGAAAGGAGCAGAAGGAATGATGAAAGGCATTTTCACCAAGACATTGGCCGCGTTTCTGGCGGTGGGATTCGTGCTGTCCGTCGGCGGCTGCGGAGATTCAAGCAGCCAGGTCAGCTCGGGAACCGTCAAAAGCGATTATACCCTGCCGGACGTCGAACTGGAGAACAAAACCCTTAAATTTTACGTGGGCATGGGCACGGGCTTTTCCGAGTCGGAGGATCCGTCCCGCCCCACGGCGGATGAGCTGTTTCGGGATCTTTACGGCGGCACCATCGAATTCATCAACGTGAGCTGGGACAACTACTATGGTACGCTGCTGGGATATTATATGGCCGACGATATGCCGGATCTGCTCTGGCCGATGCCGGAGACCTTCCCCACGGATATTCTCAACAATCTGATCCAGCCGGTGGATCCTTACAGCGATTACATCGACCTCAGCGACAGCATCTGGGATTCCACCCGTGATCTGACCGAGATGCTCACCATCAACGGCAAGCATTATTACGCTGTGTCCGGCGGCGGCACCAACGTCTTTACCTGCTACAACCCCAAGCTTTTCAGCCTGTATGGGCTGGAGACGCCGCTGGAAATTTACACCAGGAATCCGGACGAATGGACCTGGGACAAGATGCTGCAGCTGGCCAAGGAGCTGACGGACGATACCGACGGAGACGGGCAGATCGACCAGTGGGGCGTCGGCATTGCCGCCAACGGACCGCACGTGTTTCAGGAATCCACCGGTATGCCCTTCGTTTCCTATTCTCAGGAAACCAGTGTGGTGAACAACATCCGCAGCGCGGAGATTGCCGATGCGGCCAACTTTGTGCGGGATCTGGGTCCGACCCTGCACAATGTGCTGGATCCGTCCATGAGCTATGAGGTTCCCGACCGGTTCCTGGCGGGCAACGACGCCATGGTGATCGATTTTCAGTGGCGGGCGCTGTCCACCTATCAGAACCTGTGGAGCCAGGGCAAGCTGGAAATCGCCCCGGTGCCCCGGTATCCCAAAACGGATAAGTTCTATGTCGGCGGGGTGATCTGGAGCTTCCTCATCGCCAACAAGGCGAAAAATCCGGAGGCAGCGGCCCTGTATATGACCCTTAACCGTTATACCACCAGCGAAGCTTATAAGGAAACCTACGGCATCGCCGCGGAGGAACAGCGTTTCAAAAACTGGACGGAGATGGGAATTTCCCTGGAACAATGCCGGCTGATGGAACAGATGTCCGAGGACCGGGATACCTTCCCGGTGGTGCTTAATCTTTGGTGCGGCTGGTATGACAAGGAGTGGTACAACGGGTTTATCGATCTGCAGCAGGAAACTTGGTCTCAAATCCTGGAGCGGGTCGAACCGATTTTCAACCGCCGTATTAACTCCCGGCTGGAGGAGTTCAACGCGATTCTCAGCGGAGGCTCCACGACGGCGGGGGACGGCGCCGGTTAACCGGAAAAACAATAGTAAAGGGGTAGGCGGAGAACCGCTGTCACTTATGATGAAAAGAATCTGTATCAATGATTTTGTGACAAACAAGGAGGACCCGCACGCTTTTCCGGCGGCGGTATCCGCTGCGGTCTGCGCGGCGGCGGACGGCCCGGCGGAACTGGTGCTGCGGCCCGGGGAATATCACATTTATTCCCGGGACACGGCGTGCGGCTTTTACCATATCTCCAACAACGATCCCGGCGAAAAATCGATTTTGTTTCATCTGCGCGGCTGCAAAAATCTCACCATCGACGGCGGCGGCGCGGTGCTGATATTCCATGGCCGGACCATTGCCTTCTGCCTGTCAGAGTCGAAGGACATTCGGCTTCGGGGATTCACCGTCCGCCAGGCGCGGCCATTTTTTACCCAGGGAGAGATCGTGGGCCGGGGAGAGCGTCATGTGGACGTGCGCATCGACCGCAGCCGGTTCCCCTTTTCCGTGGTGAATGAAAAGCTCATTTTCTGGGGAGACGAATGGGATTCCGACTTCCTCTACAATTTCCTGGAATATGATGAGACCGGCTACACCGCCTTTGACGCCGGCGACCACCATTATCTGACAAAGGACTGCCGGGCCAGCCTGCAGGGGGAGGAAATTCTGCGCCTGCGGTTTTCCAGGCCCCACGGCTTCCGCGTGGGCAACACCTTGGTGATCGAGCATGAAAAGCGGGTTGCGCCGGCGGTGTTTGTGGACCGATGCCGGGAATGCGAGCTGGAAGATATCCGGGTGGAGGGCTGCAGCGCGATGGCCTTTATCGCCCAGCATTCGGAGGATGTGACCCTGCGCCGCTGCACGGTGGCGCCCCGGGCGGAGAGCGGCTGTTATATTTCCGCCTGTGCGGACGGCTCCCATTTCGTCAACTGCCGGGGAAAGGTGCGGCTGCTGGACTGCCTGTTCAGCGGGCAGATGGACGACGGCACCAACGTTCATGGTATTTACGCGGTGGTCGGTAAGCAGCTGGCTCCCGATTGCCTGCTGCTGAAGCTGGGTCATGTGCAGCAGTACGGGCAGGTATATATCCGGGCGGGGGACCAGCTGGAATTCTGCGACCCGCGCACCCTGGAAATCGTTGGTACCGCCCGGGCGGCGGCCTGCGTCTCCCAGGGGGAAGCCTGGCTGATTCTGCGCACGGAGGAACCGCTGGACTTCCCTTGCCTGGGCTGCGGCGTGGAAAACATATCCGCCTGCCCGGATGTGGAAATCCGCGGCTGCAGGGTGGAGAAAAACCGCGCCAGATCCATTCTGCTGTCGGTACGGGGCCGCATTGTGGTGGAGGACAACGACTTTTCCTCCGGCGGCGCGGCGATTCACATTTCCGGCGACACCAACTTCTGGTTTGAAAGCGGCCGGGTGCAGAACGCCCTCATCCGCGGCAACCGGTTTCTCAATTGCCGCCGTTTTACGGGGTGGGGGGACGCGGTGGTGAACATCGTGCCCGAAATCCCCGATCCCCGGCCTGGGGTCTATTATCACCGCGGCATTACCCTGGAAAACAACCGCTTCCTCCTTTGCGACAGCGCGGCCGTGCGATGCGAGAATACCGAACAATTCCGCATGTCCGGGAACGAATTTGTGATGACCGGTGATTATCCGGTTCGCCAGGAGGATCTTCCCCGGGTTGCGCTGAAAAATACCGAGAGTCTTTGAGTGTTCTCTGCCGAAAGGGTGAAACTTCTTGAAAAAATTGCTTTCCCTGGGCCTGGCGCTGCTGATGCTGCTTGCCGCCGCGCCGGCCGGCGCGGCGGAGGCCGTTTCCTCTCCGCAGCCGGAAGACGGCGCCGCTGCCGCTGCTGGAGGATATGCCGATTATCTCCAGAAAAACGCGGGGACCGTCCTGGGCGGCGAGGCGATTGTTATAGACGCCGCGGCCTTTGCCGATGCCGTTATCGCCTCCCCGTCGGAGGACGATGGGCCAGGCGTGGCCTGGGGCGACGGCGGCGCGACGCTGACCTATGCGGTCCAGCTGCCTGCCGCCAGGCGGTATGCGGTCTATCTGGAATATGAAACCCTGGCGGACAATCTCTATTTTGAATTGGGGATTGCACTGAATGGTGCGGTTCCCTTCACCGGGGCGGATTCCCTCCGGTTGGAAATTCCCTGGCGGTATGATACCGATTTTGAATCCGATAGCCGGGGAAACCATCTGATGCCCGCCGCGCAGGCTGTCCGGGATGTGCATACCGCGCCGCTGCGGGACACGGAGGGACGCTTTGACGATCCCTATCTGTTTTATTTTCCCGCGGGGGATTCCCAGCTCACCATCACCGCCCTGACCGGTGGGCTCCGCCTGAAGAGGATACTTCTGCGCAACGAGGAAGAGCCGCCATCCTATGAGGCGTACCGGGCGGCCCGCAAAAATCTGGAGGATGGGGCGGCGGCCCTGTCCCTCAAGCTGGACGCGGAAAAGCCGTTGGTGGTGTCCGATTCCTCCATCACCCCCAATTATGAGCGGGGAAGCGCCGCCACCGATCCGGCGGACCCGTCGAGGATGCTGCTCAACACCATCGGCGGCGACAGCTGGCAGTCCCCCGGCCAATGGATCACCTATGGCGTGGACGTGCGGGAAAGCGGCTGGTACCGGGTGTATCTGCGGGCTAGACAGAACATATCCAGCGGCATGACGGTAAAACGGGCGCTGCTGGTGGACGGCCAGCTGCCCTTTCAGGAGGCAGCGGAACTGGAAATCCCCTTTTCCGTCCAGTGGGATATGTACGCTTTGGGCGGGGATCAGCCGCTGGAGATTTATCTGGAGAAGGGGGAGCACACCCTCACCCTGCTGGTGGTTTCGCGGGAATACGGCGAAATCACCAACGCCGTGCTGGAGGCGGTGTATGGCCTCAACAGCCTGTACCGCGATATCATCAGCATCACCGGCACCGACCCGGACGTTTACCAGGATTATAATCTGGCGGAAAAGCTTCCTGACTTGACGGAACGCCTGCAAGGGGCGGAAGCCGCGCTTTCCGCTCAGCTGAAGCGGATGGAAGAGATGGGAAAGAAGGGCAGCCAAACTGCCGCGCTGGAGGATCTCATCGTGCAGCTGAGGGATTTCCTCAAAAAGACGGACGCCATCCCCAAAGCGGTGGAGTTTTTCCGCAGCAATATCAGCGCGGTGAGCAGCTGGGTGCTGAATCTCTGCTCCCAGCCGCTGGAAATGGATTATCTGGTGCTGTGCGGCCGGGAGGTTCCCGCCCCTCAAAAAGGCGGCAGCCTTCTTTCCTCGGTCTGGTATTTCCTCCGGTCGGTGGCGGCCTCCTTTGTCAACGATTATGACATGATCGGGGACGTCTATGCCAAGGAAGAATCCATCACCGTCTGGATATCCGCCGCCACCGGCGTGGCCGGCCGGGATCAGGCCCAGGCCATCAAGCAGCTGACGGACGAGCGCTTCACCCGGGAATACGGTATTCCCGTCAACGTCAGCACCGTCAAGGCGGGCTTGATCGAATCGATGATGGCCGGTGTGGGGCCGGATGTGGCGCTGTTTGTGGGCTATACCGATCCCGTCAACCTGGCCGCCCGGGGCGCGGTCCGGAATCTGGCGGCCTTCGACGGGTTCTCCGAGGCGGAGCAGCGCTTTTATCCCTCCGCTGTTACCCCCTTCCGGTATAACGGCGGCGTTTACGCGCTGCCGCTGACCCAAAAGTTTCCCATGCTTTTCTACCGGACGGATATTTTTGCAGAGCTTTCCCTGGAGCCTCCGGCCACCTGGGAGGAGTTTCTCGCCGCCATCCCGGTGATCCAGGGCCGCAACATGAACGTGGGCCTGCCGGATATATTCGCCACCCTGCTGGTTCAAAAGGGCGGCAGCTATTACAACGACGATTTTTCCGCCACCCGATTCGACACCGTGGAGGCGGCGGAGGCTTTTGCGCAGTGGTGCGCCTATTACGCGGATTACGGCCTGCCCCTGAGCTACGATTTCTACAACCGCTTCCGCACCGGGGAGATGCCTATGGCCGTGGCGGATTATACGGTGTATCTGCAGCTGTATGCGGCGGCGCCGGAGATCAAGGGCTTTTGGGATATGGTGCCGGTGCCCGGCACGGTGGGAGAGGACGGCGCTGTCAATGACGCCGTGGTGGGATATGGCGCGGACTGCGCCATCATCCTGGGCTCCAGCGAGAAGCCGGAGAGCGCCTGGAAGTTCCTGGACTGGTTCACCTCCGACGATATCCAGGCCGCCTACGGCAATCTCATCGAAGCCCGCCTGGGGACGATTGGCCGTTATCCCACAGCTAACAAGAGGGCGTTTCAGCTGCTGCCCGTCAACGCCCAGCTGCGCGGCCGGATTCAGGAGCAATGGGAAAAGGTGATGGAGGTTCCGCAGATACCGGCTTCCTATTATGTGGGCAGGAATCTTACCAACGCCTATCGCCGCGTGATCTATTACCATGAGAATCCGCGGCAGACGCTGCATGTTTACAACAACACCATCAACCGGGAGATTGCCCGCAAAAACGCGGAGATCGACCGCTTTACGGAGAAGGAGGGATGAGCCGTGGGACGTAATCGCCCGGCCAGGATATCCACAGCCCGCGGCGAGGCACGGGACGCCTATATCATGCTGGCGCCCTTTCTCCTGCTGTTCGGCTTCTTTATCCTTCTGCCGATATTGGCTTCCCTGGTCTTGAGCTTCACCTATTTCGATATGGTGCAGACCCCGAAGTTTATCGGCTTCGATAATTATCTGCGCATGTTCCTCGACGACGACGTTTTCCTGAAGGCGCTGAGCAACACCTTGGTTTTCGCCTTGATTACAGGACCGCTGGGATACATCATCTGCCTGATTTTCGCCTGGCTGATCAATGAGATCCATGGAAAGTGGCTGCGGGCTTTCATGACTTTTGTTTTTTACGCCCCCACCATATCGGGCAGCATCTATGTGGTGTGGACCTATATCTTCAGCGGGGATTCCTACGGCCTCGTCAACGGCCTGCTGCGCCAGTGGGGCCTCATCACCACCCCTATCCAGTGGCTCACCGACCCCCAGTATATTCTGGGCATCATCATTCTGGTGCAGATCTGGCTGTCCCTGGGCACCGCCTTCCTTTCCTTTATCGCCGGGCTGAAAAATATCGACCGGCAGCTGTATGAGGCGGGCGCCATCGACGGGATCCGCAACCGCTGGCAGGAACTGTTCCATATCACCCTGCCCTCCATGGGGCCGCAGCTGCAGTTCGGCGCGGTGATGCAGATCGGCGCTTCCTTCTCGGTGGCGGGGGTGGCCATCGCCATTGCGGGCAATCCCTCCACGGACAACGCCGGCGCCACCATCGTCACCCATATCATCGATATGGGCAATATGCGCTATGAAATGGGCTACGCCTCGGCGATTTCCTTCTTCCTTTTCGCCATCATGCTTTTCGCCAACTTTATTCTCCGGAATATCCTCAAGGCGGTTACAAAGGAGGATATGGCCTGATGAAAATCCACCTGCGGCGTGCGGGGCGGCTCAGCCGCTCCTTAGGCGGGGACATCTGTCTGGCGCTGGTGCTGATCATATTCGGCGCGTTTATGATCCTGCCCTTTCTCTACGCGGTGATGCAGTCCCTTAAACCCACGGAGGAGATCTTCGCTTTCCCGCCCCGCTTTTTCGTGATGCATCCCACCCTGGACAATTTCTATATGCTGACCCAGGCGATGAACGATACCTGGGTGCCTGTGGGACGGTATTTTCTCAACAGCCTGTTCGTCACCGGCGTGGCTACGGCGGGGCAGATCCTGGTTTCCGCCCTGGGCGCTTATCCCCTGGCGAAGATGCACTTCCGAGGACAGAAGGCGATATCCGCCCTGATTGTGTACGCGCTGCTCTTCACCGCCCCGGTGACGGCCTTCCCCCAATATATCATCATGGCAAAATGCGGGATGATCGATACCTACAGCGCCATGATCCTGCCGGCGGTGGCTATGCCCATCGGCATCTTCCTGCTGAAGAATTTCATGTCCCAGCTGCCGGACAGCGTGCTGGAGGCCGCCAAAATCGACGGCGCCTCCCATTACGGCACCTTCTGGAGGATCGCGGTCCCCAATATCCGGCCCGCGATGCTCACCCTGCTGATTTTTACGATTCAGAATGTCTGGAACACGGATACCGGCATGCGCTTTGTCTACACGGAGGCGCTGAAACCGCTGCCGCTGATGCTGTCCCAAATCGCCTCCTCCGGGTTGTCCCGGGCGGGGGTGGGCGCGGCAGTGACGGTGGTGATTATGCTGGTTCCCATCACGGTTTTTCTCATCACCCAAAGCAATATCATGGAAACGATGGCGTTTTCCGGCATCAAAGAATAACCACCCCATGAGGAAAGGCGGCACAGTCTCTATGAGAAAGCGCATTCTGTCCCTGCTGGCGGCGGCCGCGGCGGCGATGAGCCTGTCCGTCCAGGCGGCCGAGGAGCCCTACCGGGGCTACATATACGACAGCTACGGGAATTCTGTGGAGTCGCTGAATTGCTACGAACCCGCGGCCGTCCTGACGGGCGCGCTGCTGGGAACCACCAATTTCAGCTCTCCCCAGGACATCTTCGTGGACGAGGAGAAGGGCACGGTCTATTTGCTGGACAGCGGCAACGGCCGGGTAATCCTGCTTTCGGAAAAGCTGGAACTGATGGGAAGCGTGGACCGCTTCACCCTGGGCGGCGAAGAAACCAAGCTGAAGGAGCCGTCCTCCCTCTTTGTCACCAAGGAGGGGGAGATGCTCATTGCCGATACCGGCAACGAGAGGGTGCTGGTCTGTTCCCCGGCTGGAGAGGTTCGGCAGGTGCTGGCAAAGCCGGACAATGAGCTTTATCCCCAGGATATCCGCTTTGCCCCCAAAAGGGTGGTGGCGGACCGGCAAGGGAATATTTACGTCATCGTCACCGGCCTGTACCAGGGCGCGGCGCTGTTTCATGCGGACGGGACCTTCGAGCGGTTTTACGGCAGCAACGACGTGGGAATTTCCGCCGCGCTGCTCTGGGATTATTTCTGGAAGCAGATCATGTCCACGGATCAGAAAACGGCCCTGTCCCGTTATGTGCCGGCGGAGTTCACCGGCTTCGATATCGATGAGGACGGCTTTGTCTATACGGTGACCCAGGACAGCAACAATAAGAAGATGCTCCGCAAGCTCAACTTTCTGGGGGAGAGCGTCATTTATACCGAACGCACCTTCGGCGATCTGGAATCGGAATACGACAAGCGCAGCATCATCACCCGGTTTTATGACGTCTGCGTAGACCGACGGGGCAATACCTTCGCCCTGGATCTGACCCGGGGCCATATCTTTCAATACAATACGGATTTCAAGCTGGTCTCGGTTTTCGGCAGCCTGGGCGGGGAGCAGGCGGGCACCTTCAAGCTGCCCTGCGCTGTGGACAGCCTGGAGGACCGCATCCTGGTGCTGGACAGCGACAGGGCCGCCCTCACCGTTTTCTCCCCCACTGCGTTCGGGAAGAAGGTGCTGGCCGCGCTGGAACTGTACGAGGGCGGTTATTACAACGAGGCGCTGGAGCCCTGGCGGGAAATCCTGACGCTGAATGAAAACTATTATCTTGCCTATCAGGGAATTGCCGACGGCCAGTATATGCTGGGCCAGTACAAGGAGGCCATGGAAAGCTACCGGCTGGCCGCGGACAGAAGCGGCTATCTAAAGGCGTTTCGGGAATACCGCAATATCCGGCTGCGGGAGAGCTTCCTGCTGGTCTTCGCCTTTGTGGTGCTGGTGATGGCCGGGGCGGTGGCTGTCATCCAGGCCATGGCCCGGCGGCGCAGGCGGGCGGCCGCCGGGATACTGCCTCAGCGCAGGCGGCCCCCCAATAAGATGCTGTACTCCCTGCGGGTGTTCCTGTCGCCCGCGGAAAGCTTTGAGGAGATGAAGGAGAAGCGCCTCTTTTCCGTCCCCGCCTCCTTTATCATCCTGCTGCTGTTTTTCCTCTCCGCCGTATTTTCCTATACCTCCACCGGGTTCGGCTTCAATGAAAACGATCCCCGGGACCTGAACACGGCGGTGCTGCTGGCCTCTACCATTGGCCTATTTGTCCTCTGGAGCCTTTCCAACTATCTTTTCTGCACCCTGCATGACGGCAAGGGCTTTTTTAAGGAAATTTGGTGCGCCAGCGCCTACGCGCTGCTGCCCTACACGCTGCTCACCTTCCTGGTGACGGCAGCCAGCAATTTCGTGGTGCTGGAGGAATATGCTATCCTGCGTTATCTGGGGGTGGCGGGGATACTCTGGAGCGGGGTCCTTCTGATATCCGCCATGCGGACGGTGCACGCCTACTCCATTCCCCAGACCCTGGGCAGTATTCTGCTGACGCTGGTGGGCGTGCTCATCGCCGTCTTCCTGCTGGTGCTGTCCTTTACGGTGTACAACCAGGTTGTGGATATGATTGCGGTCATCGTACGGGAACTGCTGTTCCGCTTATGATCCGGCGCGCAGAGAAAGGACTGGTATGTTTGCATAGAAAGAGATGGGTCTGTATCCTGCTTGCCGCGCTGCTTGCTGTCCTGAGCGGCTGCGGGAAGGAGGGGGAGCCGGAACAGCCGCCGGAAGCGCCGGCGCTGACGGCGCTTCCCGCTTCCGAGGAATACGTTCAGGCGGCCGAAAACGCCCGTTTTCTCCTCTCGGTGCGTCCCAATAGCGGCGAGTTCCGCCTTTTGGATAAGGAAAGCGGGAGCGTTTGGGATTCTACGCCGTCCGAGGCGGTCGAGGATGAAGCCCTCAAGGGAATCGCCAAGACCAATCTGCGCTCCGCCCTGGTGATGACCGTCTCCGGCGATGCCGATAGCGAGGAACCGCTGAACTCTTACGCCGGCTGCGTGATAAAAAACGGGGTCAGAGTAGGGAAGATCGAAAACGGTTTCCGGGTCTGCTTCAGCTTCGCGGCGGAGGATATCCAGCTGTTCGCCGACGTGGTTCTGACGGCGGATGGGCTGACCGTGGAAATTCCCCGGGGGGGAATCCGTGAAAACGGCGTTTTCAAGATATTTACCCTATCGCTGTATCCCTATTTTGGCGCGGCGTCGGCCGCGGACGAGGGCTACGCCGTGCTGCCCGACGGGATGGGGGCGCTGGTTCGCTTCAACAACGGGAAGGGCTCCTTCCCCGTTTATAAACAGGCGCTGTACGGAGGCGATTTATCCTTTGCCGCCTCTCAGCAGTCCACGGTGACGGAGCAAGCCTATCTGCCGGTATTCGGCGTCCGGAACAACGGCGCGGCCTTCGCGGCCGTCTGCGAGGCGGGGGCGGAATACGGCTATGTCAACGCCTTCGTGGCCGGGCAGGCGGGAAACTATAACGGCGCTTATTTCAGCTTCGGCCTGCGCAGCGTCTACCGTTACTCCATCGACGGCGTCAACGATATCCAGCTGTACGACAAAAAGGATATCCTCTGCGCCGGCATCCGGCTGCGGTATCTTTTCACCAGCCCGCAGGAGGCGGATTACTGCGGATTGGCCGCCCTGCTGCGGAAGTACGGCGAAGAAACCCTCTCGCTGCAGGCGAAGGAGATCTCCCTGTCCGCGGGGCTGAACGTTCCGGCCCAGACCACCGTGTCGGAGAATCTTTTCGGCTTTTCCGCCGAAAAGGATGTGAATCTCACCACCTATTCCCAGCTGGCGGAGATGATTGCCGCCCTGAGGGAGGGGGGCATGGACGCGCTTTACGTTACCTATGCCGCCGCCGTCAAAAGCGAGCAGCAGGGCAGGATTGCCTCGGCGATTCAGCCGATTTCCTCCCTGGGCGGCGCCAAGGAATTCGCCCGGCTGTACGGCCTCGACGGCGCAGTGGTAGCGCCAGAGGTCTCCTTCCTCTCCTTCCGGAAGTCCGGCAACGGGGTGAATTATTTTACGGACACCGTGCGGAATCTGTCCAACGCCCAGGCCAAGCTGCAGATTTTCAAGCCCAGCACCTTCTATCCGGATAAGGAGAAGCCGGTGCGGTATATGCTCACCCCTGCCGCCCTGCTGGAGCGGAAGACCGCCGTGGCGGAAAAAACCAAGGAAGCCTACCGGGGCGCTATAGCGGTGAAGGAGCTGGCCCGCAGCGTTTACGGAGATTACAACAAGAACGGCCGCGCGGGCAGGGAAGCCTGCGTGACCGCCGTGAAGGAAACCTTGGCGGCCCTTCGCCAAAGCTTCGCGGAGGTGGGGGCCAGCGGCGCCAATTTTTATGCGCTGCCCTATCTCACCCGGGTGACCGATCTGCCCCTGACCTCCAGCGGCTATCTCCTGGCCGACGAAACCATTCCCTTCCTGCCCCTGGTCTACGGGGGATACGCCGATTTGTACAGCACGCCGGTCAATTTGACGGCGGATCCGTCCGCCGCCCTGCTGCGCTGCCTGGAAAACGGCGTGATGCCCGCCTTTGCTTTGTTCAGCGAGTGCGGGGAGCAGATACCCGAAACCAACGGCCAGGCCTATTTCGGCTGCCGGTTTTCCTCCGCCGAATCCAAGGTGCTGGCTTTGTGGGAAACCTTTTCGCAGGCCCGGGCGGTTCTCCAGGGCCGGCTGTTGTCCCATCAGAATCTGGAGGACGGGGTGGTCCTTTCTCGTTATGAGCGGGGCGGAGCGGTGATCAATTATACTTCCCAGGCCGTGGATACGCCTTACGGCAAGGTGGGAGCGGGGGAATTTCTCCTGCTGGATGATTAGGCGGAGATGAGAAAGGAGAGCTTCTATGACGCCAGCGCTGCGCAAGGGCAGGCTGTCCTATGAACGGCGGAAAAAATGGATCGGCTTCAGCTTTATCGTGCCGTGGCTGATCGGCTGCCTGACCTTTTTCCTCCGCCCGTTTCTGGATACGCTGCGTTACAGCCTGTCCAACGTGAAGATCCTGGACGAGGGGGTGGCGGTCACCTTCGCCGGGTTGAAAAACTATGCGGCCGCCTTTGCGGAGGATGAGAATTTTCTGCCGCTTTTTCTGGAATCCATGGGCGACACGGTTTTCCAGGTGCCGGTAGTGCTGCTGTTCAGCCTTTTTGTGGGGGTGATCCTCAATCAGGAATTCCGGGGCAGGACCTTCTTCCGGGCGGTGTTTTTCATGCCGGTGATCATCGCCTCCGGCGTGGTGATTTCCCTGATCCGCGGCGACGGATACTCGGATGTGCTGCTGGGCGGCGGGATGCTTTTTCAGGCCAGCAGCTTTGAAACCCTGCTGCTGAAGGCCGGTATGCACGAGGAACTGGTTAACGCCATGATGATGGTGATCAACAATATTTTCGAGCTTTCCTGGAAATCCGGCGTGCAGATTCTGATATTCCTCGCCGGCTTCAAGACGATTTCTCCGGCGCTGTACGAGGTGGCGAAGATCGAGGGCGCCAACGCCTGGGAAACCTTCTGGAAGGTGACGATTCCGCTGCTGTCGCCCGTCATCATTGTCAACCTGATTTATACCATTGTGGATACTTTCAGCGATTATTTGAATCCGATGATTGTGTATATCCAGGATAATCTGAGCAAGCTCAACGTCGCTTACGCATCGGCCATGGCCTGGATCTATTTCCTCAGCGTCCTGGCGATCACCGCCGTGGTAATGGCCGTGGTCTCCCGTAAGGCCTTCAGCTACAATTAGCTCTTTCCCGCCGCCCGCGCACGGGCGGAGGAAATTCCGAAGAAGGGGAAGAAAACGAGATGAAATTTTCTGCAGGCAGGCTGCCCTCCGGCGAAATGGTAAAACGGGTGGGAAAACGCACCACCCTGGCGCTGTGGAGCGTGTACCGGTTTGTAACCATGTTCTGCATCGGCATGATCCTGCTGTTCCCGCTGCTGTATATGATCAGCGTCGGTTTTCGGGACGCGGCGGATATGACCGATCCGATGGTGCTGTGGGTGCCGGCCCATTTTACCCTGAAAAATCTGACGGAAACCTTCCGGGAGATGCAGTATCCGCTGGCCTTTTTGAATTCGGCGCGGATCTCTCTGGTGTCATCCCTGCTCTCCCTCCTATCCTGCGCGCTGGCCGGGTACGGGTTTTCCCGTTTCCATTTCACCGGCCGGCGGCTCCTGTTCGGCCTGGTGCTGCTGATGCTGATTGTCCCGCCGCAGAATTATTTGATATCCATGTTCGTCCGGTACCGGGAATTCGACTTTTTCGGCGTGGGCTCTTTGATCGGTCTTTTTACGGGGAAAGCCCTCACGGCTAATTTGAGCGGGACGGAGGCCGCGCTTTATCTGCCCGCCGCTTTGGGGGCCGGACTGCGCAGCGGCTTGTACATCCTGATCTTCAACAAGTTCTTCAGCAACATCCCGGTGGAATTGGAGGATGCCGCCGCCATCGACGGCTGCGGGCACTACCGTTCCTTTTTCTCGGTGATTCTGCCCAATGCCCGGGCTGCCATGCTTACGGTTTTCCTCTTTTCCCTGGTCTGGTATTGGAATGATTATTTTTTCACCAGTACCTTCATGCAGGATACGGTGACCGTTTCGGTTCAGTTGACAAAGCTGAACGCCATCATGAAAGAAGCCCTCAATCCCGTTCATACCAGCACCACGGTCGCGGATCCCAACCAGATCACCGTGCATCTGCAGGCCGGCTGTCTGCTGGCGATTGCGCCGCCCACCGTTCTGTATCTCATTCTGCAGAGAAAATTCACGGAAGGGCTGGAACGGACCGGTATCGTGGGATAACGGAAAGGAATGGATAAACGATGAGAAAAATCACGGCGCTGTTACTGTCTTTGGTACTGATGGCGGGCGGCTTGTCCGCCTGCGGACCCAACAATCCCGCTTCCCAGCCCTCTTCCGGTTCGGCCTCTCAGACGACGGGAAGCTCTTCCTCTGGCGGCGGGACCACCGTAAAAGGCGAAGTATCCTCCGATACGCCTTCCACGCCTGCATCCTCCACGGCATCCGGCCCGGCCTCCGCGCCGGAATCTTCCGTGCCCATATCCTCTGCTCCTGTATCGTCGGCTCCCGAAGGTCCGGCCGATCCCACCTATGGGGTGAATGTGATGGATTTTTCAATTTCCCAGCCCTCCGGCGTGAACAAAACCGTGGACGCGGCCCAGTTTGGCCTGAGCACCGCTTCCTCGGATAACACCAGAGCCTTTCTCGCGGCCGCGGCGTATCTGACGGCCAACCCGGGGACAAAGCTGTCCATCAAGAAAGGCGTTTATTATTTTGATCCCGGCAACCGCATCACATTGAGTAAAATCCGCAACTGTATTATCGAGGGAAACGGCGCAGAGTTCATTTTCACCGACGGCTATTATTTCAATATTTCCCAATGCGATACGCTGCTGATTCAAAATCTCACCGTGGACTGGGATTGGGAGAAGGGGAACCGGCTGGCCTCCCTGATTCGGGTGAAAAGCGTTTCCGGCAAGACGGTGGTATTTGAGTTCATGGAAACGGACGACGCCTCCTATGCGGTTTCCACGCCTTGGGAAACACTGAATCAGTACGATGCCGTCTCCCTTACTCCGGGCTGCGAGGGGGGCGTGGAATACTGGGGCCTTGCTTCGGGTGTGTCCAATAAAACCCATTTGGGCGGGAATCTGGTTTCCGCTCAGTTCAATGCGGGCAACGTTTCCCATTTCCAGGAGGGTCAGGTCTATCTGCTACGCCACTATACCTATCGGTCCAGCGTGTTTTATACCGGGGATAATTCGAAGAATATCTCCTACAAGAATATCCGGATCTACGCCGCTTACGGTTCCGGATTCGTGGCGGGAGGCGGCGCCAGCCATATGCTTTTTTCCGGCATCACCATCGGGCTGCGTCCCGGAACCGAAAAGCGCTATCGGATCTCCACCACGGTGGACGCCTTCCACATTGCAGACACCGCCGGTTATTTTATTATGGAAAACTGCGACGTCAGCTTTCAGGGGGACGACTGCCTCAATGTCCATGATAATATCGGCGTGGTGGAAAGCGTCAGCGGCAAGACCATCACCGTTGCCTGCAAGGCCACGGGGAACTATAACGTGGGCGCTGAGCTGACCTTCAAAAACGCTTCCACCTATGTGGATTACGGCGTCAAAGCCGTGGTTACGGCCAAAAATGTTGGTTCCGGCAGAGTGACGCTCACCCTTGACCGGGAGGTGAACGGTCTGCTGAAAGGCGCTGTGGTCAGCGATAACAGCCGCAACAGCAGCAACTATATTGTGCGGAACAATTATTTCCACGAGTGCCGCGCCCGCGGCCTGCTCTTGGGCTCCAGCAACGGGCTGGTGGAAAATAACCGCTTTTATAAAACCCAGGGCGCGGCGATTTTGATCCCCATCGATATTGCCGACAGCTGGATGGAAGGCACCGGAGTCAACAATCTGCTGATCCGGAACAACACCTTCGACACCTGCAATGTCAACGATTGGACCGCGCTGATCGAATTCGTCGCCAATAACAGCGGCAGATCCATCAATGGAGAGTGCTTCACCAAAATCGCCATTGTGAACAACACTATGATCGATTTCCCAAGCCGAATGCTCCTGATCCACGGGGTGCGGGACGTCACCGTCGCCGGTAATACCATAAAAAATCCCACCGCCATGAAAGGCAATCTCCGCGGCGTGATAGAAGCGGAATACTTTAAAAATTTGACGATATCCGACAACACCTGGCACCGGTCACCTCATATGACGGACGATGTCAACGAGGTTCAGCTCACCGAGCGGAATCCGGACAAGACGCAGATAACGTTAAAAAATAACGTGCTGAAATAAGATCATCGGCAGGGAAAAAGTAAATGAGTAAAAAAGAATCAGCGGGCAGCCTATCCACACGGGACGGGTTGCCCGCTTTCTTTTTTAGGGGGTCAGATATGTCAGGTTAGGCTAAATTTTCATTTCTAAGATTTAT
>ENA-UOJE01001443-UOJE01001443.1-human-gut-metagenome-genome-assembly--contig:-C23-NODE-1443-length-21247-cov-16.575972_pt1 | contig 21247 bp, 19 predicted proteins | sample MGYA00242341_ERZ723888 | MGnify/ENA metagenome assembly ERZ723888 | reverse complement strand
GCGAGCTTGAGACCGGCCGCACGCACCAGATCCGCGTGCACATGGCGCACATCGGCCATCCCCTGCTCGGCGACCTCGTCTACGGGCATAAGCGGCCGGAAAAGGGGCTGAGCGGACAGTGCCTGCACGCGCGCGCGCTGCGATTCATCCACCCGCGCACAGGCAAGCTTGTGACGTTCACCTGCCCGCTGCCGGAGTATTTTCAGGACGTGCTGGCGCGTCTCGGCACGCCCATCGGCTGATCGGAAAGGAGCATTTTCATGCGCAGAGCAGATCGCGAGATCACAGATTTTGACGAACTCATCACCGTCATGCGCGGGTGCGACGTGTGCCGCCTCGCATTGCACGACGAGCCGTATCCCTACATCCTGCCGCTGAACTTCGGCCTGGAGGTCGACGGCGGGACCGTCCGGCTGTACTTTCACGGCGCGGATACCGGCACGAAGTACGACCTCATCGCCAGAAACCCGAACGCATCGTTCGAGATGGACCGCGGCCACGGCCTCATCCTCGACGACGAGCACGGCAACTGCACCATGACGTATGAGAGCGTCATCGGTCAGGGGCACATCACGGTCGTGCCGGACAGCGGCAAGGAGCACGCGCTGCGCGTGCTCATGGCACAGTACCGCGCGCCGGACTTCCCGTTTTCCACGGCGGTCATCCCGCGCACGACCGTGCTGTGCCTGACTGTCGAGCACATGACCGGCAAGCGCCGCGTGAAAAAGCACGGCTGAGCACACCTCCCCAAATACGAGACCGGCCGCCGCAGGCATTTCCTGCGGCGGCTGGTCTTTTGTCATACTGCCGAAAATCAGCGAATGAAATTGGTGAATGTGCGCACTTCCGTCTCCGGGCGCGGAAGGAGGTTCGTTTTGCCCCGGATGCGAAAGATTCGGCAGGGAGAACGGTCTGCTGGATCACAATTTTGCCTGCCGGCGGCTCGCAACTCCGCTGGCAGGCTATTTTTGCGTTTTACTCTGCCCCAAAAGAAAGCCAAAAAATGAAAAACAGAAAAAGGTGAAATGGGTGAACACGAAGCGAAAGAGACTGCGCAGAGAGAAAAGGATCCGGGGGCAGAGCAAGGAACACGCTCAGAGTCCGCGGACAAACGTCTCGAAATCCGTGCCCTCCGGCACGAGACCGAACTGTGCGGCATAGCCGGCCAGCTCCTTGCCCAGCGCCTCGCTGACATCATAGCCGTCGCGCATATACTGCCGGTAGCGCTGATACTCCAGCTCGCCGGGCATAAGAATTTCCTGCACGCCTTCGGCTTTGCGGCTGCCCTTGATGGAGCGGATATATGTATCGACATTGGCCTTGAAGGTATCGGCCGGCATGAACTTTTCCACATCGACGAGAATCATGGCAAAGCCGGTGTTTTCATGCTCGCCCTTGTTCGGCACGCCGATGCCGGCCCCGTAATTCGCTCCGGCCAGCAGCGCGGCGAACGCCTCGATCATGACGGCCAGCCCGTATCCCTTCGGTCCCGCGATGGGCACGACCGTTTTCGCCCTGGCGGCGTCCGTCGTCGGCGCGCCGTTTTCATCCAGCGCCCAGCCGGCGGGGATGGGCTTGCCCTCGCGTGCCGCCGCCTGGATCTTGCCCATGGCGGTGACGGTCGTGGAGATGTCAAGGATCAGCGGGCGCTCCTCCCCGGCGGGCACGGCCACAATGATCGGGTTCGTGCCGAGCAGGCTGTCGGCCCCGCCGAACGGCGCCACGCACTTGACCGTGTTGCAGCAAAACAGCGCCATGAGGTTGTCCTTCGCAGCCATCTCGGCATAGAAGCTGCCGCAGCCGATGTTAGAGGCTCTGCGGCCGGTGGCGATGACGATGCCGTACTCTTTGGCGCGCGGCGCCATCTGACGGTAGACGTGTGTCAGGGACACGACACCGCAGCCGTTGTCGCAGTCATAGGCGACCGTCGAGCCGGTGTCATTCGTGATGGTCAGCGCCGCGTCCGGCTTCATAGCTCCGTTGGCGAAGCGCTTGAGATAGTTGGAAAAGCGGGACAGGCCATGGGAATAGATACCGGTAAAATCGGAATGGGCAACGGAGGAACCGAGGATCTCCGCGTCCTCTGCGGACATACCCTGTGCGGCCAGCAGCGCCCTGCATAGTTGCATTTCCTGTGCAAATGTGACCTTCATACTCAGCTCTCCAGCGCATGGTAGCCGGCTTCGAAGGCAGCCACATTCTTGGCCTCGAATTTGCTCTTACCCTTCTTGCGGAACATATCGTTCATGCCCTCAATGCCCTCATCGTGCGTGAAGTCGCCGAGGATGCGGGTGATGGCGCCGATCATGACGATGTTCGCGCCCTTGGCATTCTGGACGCTGTCGGCCAGATGGTTGCAGTGCACGCTGATGACCTGAATGTCGTCGCGAACGTTCGTGTCCTCGGTCATCATGTCGGCGTTGACGAGAATGGTGCCGCCGGGCTTGACCATGCCGACGAATTTCTTGAACGACGGCGTATTCATGGCCAGGACCAGATCCGGCTTCTGCTGGCCGGGGTTCGTGATCTTCTCCGGGCCGTACTTGACGGTGCAGTTGGCCGTGCCGCCGCGCTGGGCCGCGCCGTAGGCCGGCATCCAGGTGGCGTGGAAGCCTTTATACAGTGCGATCTGAGACACGATCAGACCTGCGGTCAGGACGCCCTGCCCGCCGAAACCTGCAAAAACAATTTCTCTCATGCTCATTCTCCTCTCTTCTTGATCTCGCCGAGCGAATAGTAGGGGATCACTTCATCCACAAGGCGCTTTTTCGCGTCGATGGGGCTGAGGTTCCAGTTCGTCGGGCAGGAGCACATGACCTCGACCATGGAGTAGCCCTCGCCGTTGAGCTGGGCCTCGATGGCGTTTTTAATATAGCCCTTGAGGCGGTTGATCTCGGCCGGCGTCGTCACGGCGCCGCGCGCGATATAGGCAGGCGTGAAGCTGTAGGCGATCAGCTCCGGCACCTTGATCGGGATGCCGGTCGTTGCACAGTCGCGGCCCTTGGGAGAGGTGGCCGTCTTCTGGCCGGGCATGGTGGTCCAGGCCATCTGGCCGCCGGTCATGCCGAAGTTGCCGTTGTTGATGATAAACACGCAGATATTCTCGTTGCGGTAGGCGGCGTTGAGCGTCTCGGCCAGACCGATGTTGTATGCATCGCCGTCGCCCTGATAGGAGAAGACGAACTTGTCCGGTTCCGCTCTGCGGATGCCGGTCGCGACCGCGGCCGCCCTGCCGTGCGGGGACTGCACGAGGTCCACATTGATGCCGCTCTTGAGATGGCAGCTGCAGCCGACACCGATAGCCGCAATGGTCTTCTTGTCCAGGCCGTACTCCTCCAGGCATTCACAAATCAGCCGCAGCAGCACACCGTGGCCGCAGCCGCCGCAGAACATGGCGTAATTCATAAGTTCAGGTGCTTTGAGTTCCTTTGCCATATCAGTAGACCTCCTTGATCTCGCCGGCTTTGATGCGCGCGTAATCCGCTTTGACGCGGTCGTCCTTCGGGATGTCGCAGACGTAGGGCAGCACGTACACAGGCACGGCGCCCATGCCGTATTTCTTCGCGTACAGGGCGACGTCATCGACCATCTGGCCCTCGCCGTTGGTCTCCACGGAAATGAAGCCCTTGAGGTTCGGGTTCTTTTCCGCAAGCGCCGCAAACGCCTTCTCCGGGTACGGCCAGGCCGTGATTGGGCGGATATAGCCGACCTTTTCTCCGGCGGCGCGCAGCTCTTCGACCACGCCGGAGACGGCGCGGCCGGGCAGACCGTAGGCGACGAACACATACTCGGCGTCCTCGGTATACCTGGCTTCCCAGCGCTGCTCGTTTTCCCGCATGGCGCGGACCTTGGCCATGTACGTGTCGGACTCCTTCTGCAGGTCGCGGCCGAGGAAGTCGCCGCGCTTGACCTTATAGGTGCCGTCGAGGCCCCAGTCGCACTTTTTCAGCTCGCGGAACTCCGGATATTCGCACGGCTCCATCATCTGGCCCAGACCGCTCTCGGACATGATCTCAACGATGCAGCGGTACTTCTCGGCAATGTCGAACGCCTCATACATCAGGTCCACGGACTCCTGCACCGTGCTCGGGCAGAGGATAATGTTGCGGTAATCGCCGTTGCCGCCGCCGCGGGTCTCTCTGTAGTAATCGGTCTGCGAGCCGTTGAGCGCGCCGAGACCGTTGCCCCAGCGGACAACGTTGAGGATGACGGCGGGGAAGTTCATCTGGTTCATGTAGGAGATGCCCTCCTGCTTGAGGGAGATGCCCGGGCCGGAGGAGGCCGTCAGCACGCGGTGGCCGCAGGCGGACGCGCCCATGATGATGTTGATGCCGGCCAGCTCACTCTCAGCCTGCACAAACGTGCGGCCCAGCTCCGGCATGCGGCCGGAGAGATACTCCATTGCTTCCGTGGACGGCGTGATGGGATAGCCCGCGTAGACTTCCACGCCCGCCCGAACGGCGGCTTCCGCAACGGCAATGTTGCCCTTTACCATATCGCCCATTATTCGTTGCCTCCTTCTTTGATCGTAAAGACTGCATCGGGACACACGATGTAGCAGATCCCACAGCCGACGCACTTGCTCTGATCGATGGCAATGTGTTTATAGCCGCGGGTGTTGATGTCGTCCGTCATGGTGATGGCTGCCTGGCTGCAGTTGTCCATGCAGATGCCGCAGGCCTTGCAGTTTTCGGGATTGATATATGCTTTTCTCATGATCTTTCCTCCGTTTGCACATCGCCGCAGGCCAGGATCGCCCAGGCGATGGAAGTGACTTTTCCTTCAATGGATGCCGCGCGCGACGACATCACGACCGGCGCCGCCGCGCCGACGACGATGCCGGCCGTCTGGCAGTGGCCGAAATAGCCGATCGACTTGCCGAGGCAGTTGCCGGTCTCGATGTTCGGCACGAGGAACAGGTCGACGTCCCCGCTCACGCGGCTGGCGATGCCCTTCTCGGCGGCCGCCTCCGGGCGCATGGCCACGTCGAACGCGATGGGGCCCTCATAAATGCCCGCCGGCAGTTCGCCGGCCGCGGCCATCTCGCACAGGGCCTTGGCATCCATGGTCGCCGGCATCTTGGGGCTGGGCTTTTCGTTCGCCGCGAGGATCGCGATCTTCGGCTCGGCGATGCCCATGTGATGCAGCACCGGCACGGCGTTGTGCAGGATCTCGACCTTGTCGGCCAGCGTGGGCGCGATGGTCATGCCGCCGTCGGTGATGAAAAACAGCTTCGGTTCCGTCGGCACATCGTAGCAGGTGAGCACGTTGAGCTGGCGCCCCGTGCGCAGGCCGACTTCCTTGTTGAGCACCGCGCGCAGAAAATCGCTGGTGTTCATCTTGCCCTTGACGAGGATGTCCGCCTTGCCGGAGCTGACGAGCTCCACGGCGCGCAGGCCGAGCCGGTCGGGATCCTTTTCGTCCACGATCATGACGGCTTCCGGCCGCAGGCCCTGCTCGGCGAGCAGCACATCGAGCGCATCTTCGTCGCCGACGAGGATCACATCGCACAGGCCCATATCCGTGACGGTCTTGGCGACGTGAACCATCTTTTCGTCCGCCGCCGCGGCAATGGCGATCACCCGCTTGGGGCTGCGCTGCTGTGCCGCCGCGACGATGTCCTGAAATTTCTGATACATGTGGTTTACTCCTTTGCGCTTTGGTATCTGTGCACGGGCTCTTTACCGCCGAGCACGCGGAGCACGCCCTCAGCCAGCGCCTCCATTTCCTTGGCGCCCGGCACGACCGTGACCGGTGCCAGGAAAGCAACGCGGTCGCGGACAAGATCCGTGAGCATGCGCGAATAGGCGCAGCCGCCGGTGAGAATAATGCTGTCGACCTGCCCGCTGACAACGGTAGCCAGCGCACCGATCTCCTTGGCGATCTGGTAGGCCATGGCCTCGAGCACCGCGCGCGCATAGGTGTCGCCCTCGGCGATGCGCTGCTCGACCTCGATGAGGCTGCTGGTGCCCAGATGCGACACGAGACCGCCCTCACCCTTGATGTGGCGCATCATTTCCGGCTTCGTATAGCGGCCGGAGTAGCACAGGTCCACGTAGGACTTGCCGTTGAGCTTGCCGGCGCGCTCGGGCGACATGGGGCCTTCGTCATCGCTGCACAGATCGATGATGCGGCCGCTGCGGTGCAGGTTGATGCTGATGCCGCCGCCGAGATGGGCAACGATGAACACCATGTCCTCATACCGGCGGCCGAGGGACGCGGCCACATCGCGCGCCGTGGCGCGGGTATTGAGCACATGGGAAAACGGGCGGCGCTTGACCTCCTTGAGGCCGGTCATGCGCGCGATGTCCTCCACTTCGTTGACGCACACGGCGTCATAGATATACGCATCGCAGCCGCTGGTCTCAGCAAACGCCGCGGCCAGGATGGCCGAAAGATTGGACGCATGGCTCGTCACCGGCGCGCGGCAGGCAGCCAGCAGCGCCTCGTCCACGAGGTACGCCCCGCCCTGCACCATACCGAACGTGCCGCCGCGGGCAGCGATGGCATCAAATCCGGCCGGGTCCTGTCCGGCGGCCTGCAGCGCAGCGAGGATCGCCTGCTGCCGCAGCGGGAGCTGAGCATTGAGATCCGCGCACTGGCGCAGCGCCTCGACCGGGTGGACGATGTTCTGCTCCATGCACTTGGTCTGGTCTTCAAACACAGCGATCTTTGTGGACGTTGAGCCGGTATTGATCACAAGAATTCGCTTCAACAAATCACTCCTCGTGCGCGGCGGTCTGCTGCTGGCCGCAGCGCCGCGCCGTCGGCAGCCGGATGGGCAGTCCGGCCGCTGTTGTTTCCAAATTAGCGCATACAGCCCGCCCGTGTCGAAAAAAAAGCCAAAAGAAAAGCTTTGCACAAAAATTTGTGCAAAGCTTTTTTTCGTGTTTGGTTTTTCGGGTCCCGTTACAGGCCCATCGCCCGCGGGACAGTCAGCACCAGATGCCGCTCCATGCGGCGCTCGGCCAGCTCCTCATCCCGGGCAACGATCGCCTCAAAGATCTTCTTGTGCCGCTCGGTCATGTTCAGGCAGGCGCTGACGCTCAGCGCCGAGTAGCGGAAGAAATGGATCTTCGGGTCAATGCTGTCGTAGGTGCTGACCAGGTATTTGTTGTGCGACGCGGCAATGATCATCCGGTGAAACGCATGGTCCAGCTGCCCCATTTCATAAAACAGCCGGTCGGCCAGCGCCGGATCGAGGATGTCAAAATCACCGTTCCACGCCTTGCCGAGGCCGCTTGCGAGCACGCGCTGCGTCTCACCGAGATTCTGCTCAAGCTGCCGCCGCTCGGAGCCGAGCATCTGCGAGCAGGCCAGCCGCGTCGCCAGTTTTTCGATGGCGATACGCACATCCAGCAGCATCATGTAATCGCCCGGCGTCATTTCATACACCGTGTAGCCCTGAGCGCCCTTTTCCAGGAAGCCCTCGGTCTCCAGCCGGAAAAACGCCTCCCGCACCGGCGTGCGGCTGACGTTCATATCGATGGCGATCTGCTCCTGGTTGAGCTTTTTCCCCGGCTGCAGCTTGTGGTTGACGATCTGGTCGCGCAGAATGGTATACACAAGATCCGTGTTTGAAAGAAACGGATTGATCTCGTGCAGCCGCGCAATGTCCGCATCAAATTTTCCTTCTGTCATCATGGTCACCCCTTTTCTCTCTTGCGTTTGATTATAATGGCCAAAAATCGACCTGTCAACGCAAATTCCATTGTTAAAAACGTTGCAATTTCAAACGCAAGCCGAAAGGCCCGGACCTGGATTGGCTTTCCGTTCATAATCTGATAGAATGTACGTATTTGAGAACGCACCCTGTCGTTTCGGTTTCGTTTTGACACAGTTTCACACCATTTTATACAATAAAGCTGTTTTCAAGTACCTCCCAGGGCTCTGTCGGGCAGCAAAGCCCCTCGGGAAGAGAGGAGCAAACATGTGTTTTGGGAACGCGCACAGCTGGCTGCGCCGCCGCAAAACAGGAAAATGAATGAAACAGGTAGGAGAGTTCATATGCAAAAAACAAAAAACGTTTCCGCGGGCAAATGGGTCGCGCTGGTGATTGCGCTGCTGTTCATGTTTGCCACGAAATATATCCCGGCACCGGCCGATCTCTCTCAGGCCGGTTTTCAGGTCCTTGGCATTCTGATCGGCGCGATCATTCTGTTCCTGACCTGGGGCACCGGTTTCCCCAGCATGATGATCGTCTTCGCGCTGATGACCGTTGACGGCCTGAGCGCTGCCAAAGTCACGCAGGCAACGTTCGGCAACAATACAGTCGTATTCCTGGTCTTCTGCATGATGCTCGCCGCGTGCCTGACAAAAAGCGGCGCCGCCCGCAGAATTGCGATCTGGTTTTTGACCAACAAGCTTGCGCGCAAGAGCCCCTGGTGGACCGTCATCATGTTCTTTGCCGCAAACTACGTACTCAACTTCGTGCTGTCCACTGCGGCGACCATTTTTGTCATGCTGCCCATCGCTGTTGAGATCCTCGAAAGCGTCGGCATTCAGAAAGAAGACAAGGCGCCCATCGCCGTGGCACTCATGCTCGGCACGCTGGTCACCGGCTTGATCTCCAACAGCGCCAACCCCATCTCTCACGCAACCACGCTTCAGGGCTTTTCGTTCTATGAATCTTTTACCGGCGAGACCATGGACTTCTTCACATACTGCGCCATCGCCTTTCCCGTCTCCATCGTGTGTGTTGTGCTCTTTGTCCTGATGGTGAAATTCGTATGGCGCCCTGAGGTCAGCGCGCTGAAGAATGTCAACTACGACGCCATGACCAGCTCCATGGGTCCCATGACGAAAAAAGAAAAGTGGTCCGTATTCTTCTACATCGTCTGCGTGCTTCTGTGGATGATGCCCGGCCTGAGCAAATACATTTGGCCCGGTGCCGCAGCTTTCTTCGGCAAGATTAATAACTGCCTGCCGCCGCTCGCGGCGCTGTTTCTCATGAATTTCATCAAGGTCGACGGTGAAAAGATCCTGGACTGGGGCGAGGCCGTCAAGTCAGTCAATTGGCCCTCGTTCATGTTTATCGCTTCTATCATGGGCCTTGGCTCTTTCATGGGCAATACCGACATCGGCATTCCCGCATGGATGTCTTCCGTGCTCTCCCCGGTATTCTCCAACGTCAGTCCGTTTGTCTTCCTCACCGTCATGGTGCTGCTGGCTGACCTGATGACGAACTTCACGTCCAACACCGTTACAGCCTCTGTCATGCTTGCAGTGGCGCTGCCGCTCGCAATGGGCATCTATGGCGGGCGCATCAGCGTTTTTGTCGTTGCAACGCTCGTTACCAGTGCGGCGAACAACGGCTGGACCGCGCCTCCCGCCTCCCCGACAGCCGCGGTCGTCTATGGCTCCGAGTGGGTCGACACGAAGTCCATGATGAAGTGGGGCCTGCTCACCGCGCTGATCCACGTGATCGTTACCATGTCATTTGGCTACCTGCTCGGCACGGCCATCTGCGGCTGACGCATGCCGGCCGGTCCATTAAATAAGGAGATAATGAACTATGAAAATTGGAATTCTCGGCTGCGGAGCTACCGGCAGCGTATTTGCCTCCTATCTCAAGATGGGCGGCGCAGATGATATTTGGCTGATCGACCTCAACAAGGCGCATATGGACGCCGTGCGCGATCACGGCATGACCATGACCGACCACAAGGGCGTGCACCACCTGACCGGATTCCGCACCGCATACAGCGCACAGGAAGTCGGCCCGTGTGACATCTTCATCATCCTCGTCAAGTCCACTGCGACCATCGCCGCCATGACGAGCGCAGCGTGCTGCATCACAGACAAGACAGCAGTCATCTCTCTGCAGAATGGTCTCGGCAACGATCTCGATCTGGCAAAGTTCGTGTCGGAGGCGCAGATCGGCTGCGGCTGCGGCCGCATCGGTACGGTGCTCACCGCGCCCGGCCAGTGTGATTCGCGCCCCGCAGAGGGAATCACGAATATGTATCTCGGCCCGGTATACGGCGGCAACATTGCGGCGGAAGGCTGCAAGTACATCGTGGACTGCTTTGCCAAGGGCGGACTGAACCCCGAATATCTCGACGATGTGCGCCCGGCGCTGTGGAAAAAGGCCGCCTCCAACAGTGGTTTCAATACGGTGTGCGGCGTGCTGGGTCTGACGATGAAGCAGGTATACGAAGATGAAAACGCCCTCGCCATGGTCAAGCAGATCCTGAAAGAAGCGAGCGACTGCGCAAAGGCACTAGGCATTGCCGACAATCTGTATACCGAACTTGTCAGCGACATTCCCAAAACCGTCGCGAGCTACGGCGACTACTATCCCTCCCTCGCGCAGGATATGCTGATCTATAAGCGCCAGACGGAGGTCAACACGCTCTCGGGCGCGATCTCCCGCTTTGGTAAGATCGCCGGCGTGGCAACGCCGACCTGCGACGTGCTTTCGCAGGCTGTGCGTGCCGTGCAGGCAAACTACGACAAACGCTACAAAGACCAGGGCTAAGCTTGGCGCAGACGTCGAGAGCCTCATGACTTTCTGAATGAAAAATGAAAAACAAAACTACCCCTATTAAATGGGTCGTACTCGTGCTCTCCCTGCTGATCGTTTTCGCCGCAAAGTTACTGCCACCACCGGCCGGGCTATCGGATGCCGGATTTCAGATCCTCGGCATTCTGGCCGTGGCAATTCTCCTGTTTCTAAGCTGGGGCGTGGACTGGACAAGTATGTTCGTCTTCGCTCTGCTCACGACCGTGCCCGGACTCGGCGCGGCGAAAGTCACACAGGCGACCTTCGGCAACAACACTGCGGTGTTTCTGCTGTTTTGCTTCATGCTGGCGGCTGCCCTGATCAAAAGCGGCGTTGCGCGACGCATTGCGATTTGGTTTTTAACGAACAAACTGGCAAGAAAAAGTCCGTGGTGGACCATTTCTATGTATTTCGCATCGGTTTACATTCTCGACCTCGTGCTCTCGTCGGCAACGTGTATCATGATCTTTCTGCCGATCCTGCTGAGCATATTTGAGAGCATCGGACTCGATCACCGTCGTGATCTCAGCCTGTCATCCATGCTGCTTCTGGGCACGGTAAGCATCGCCCTGCTTTCTAACGGCACCAATCCGATCTCCCACGCCGTTACCATCCAGGGCTTTTCCCTGTACGAATCCTATGTCGGTGAGTCGATGGACTTCTTTACCTTCAGCGCCGTCACAACGCCCGTATCGCTTCTCTCCGTTGCGGTCATTTTGCTGCTGATGCGCTTTGTCTGGAAACCGGATGTGTCCGCCTTTACCAGCATCGACTATGACCGGCTGGCAGCCTCCTGCGGCGCGTTTCGCAAGAAGGAGCGATGGTCGCTGATAATCTATCTGCTGTGTGTGCTTCTGTGGCTGCTGCCGGGTCTGAGCAAGTATTTTTGGCCCACAGCATACCCAATGCTCAGTAAGATCAACAACTGCTATCCGCCGCTTCTGGCGCTGTTTGTCATGAACTTTGTCCGGGTGGACGGTGAGAAGATCCTCGACTGGGGCGATGCCGTCAAAGCCGTAAACTGGCCGTCCTATCTGTTCATCGCCACGATCATGGGGTTGGGCTCATTCATGGGCAATGCAGATATTGGGCTTTCGGAATGGCTATCCGATGTCATGGCACCGGCATTCTCCCATATGCCGCCGTTGGTCTTTGCGATCATCATGGTGTTTGCCGTGGACCTGCTGACAAATTTCTGCTCCAATTCCGTTGCCCTCTCGGTGGTCTTTGCCGTAGCGCTGCCGCTGTGCATGAATCTGTACAGTGAGCTGCTGAGTCCGATGATGCTTGCGATCCTCATTACCTCATCGGCGATGAACGGCTGGGCAACACCGCCCGCCACACCGACCGCTGCAGTCGCATACTCTTCCGGATGGACGGACAACCGGCAGATATGCAGGTGGGGGCTGGTATTTATGTTTGTTCAGGTCGTGCTGTGCGTCGTGGTCGGTATTCCGGTTGCGAACCTGCTGTGCCGCTGAGCAGACGCAAGACCTCCACCAACGCCAAATCTTCATACCATAGCAATATCCACCGGGCGGCCATACGACCACCCGGCGGATATGCTTTTGTAGGATACCGCACACAGCACACCAACCCTTTTATCAGGCGGGTCGGATGAGATAAGAAAATAGCGCACGTACTCGAGCGCGGCCATGCACATCTGCCGCACGCGCTATCTGCGCTGCCCCGAACGCGGAAAGTGCTCGTGGCAGAAAAAAGTGCACACCAAACAACGAGCCTAACACGATGTGAAAATCGCCCCAGCGGGTATCCCGCAGGGGCGATCTTCACGTGCCGGCAGTGCCCCGCCGGTCAGTCCAAACGCCTTGCGCGGCAGCAAAAACTGCTGCCGCGCAAAGAAAAAGAAGGGGCGTATGCCATGGAGTGGGGGAAATGAAAGGAAGAAATGCGCATGGTGATACGGGAAACATGGCGCGCCGGGCGGCCGGGCATACACAGCCGCCCGACGCGGAGAGGAACGGCTTCGCCGCTATGCGCCGCGGCGAAAGCCGGATCAGGCAGAGATCAGATGGCGCTCCAGCCGCCGTCCACACACACGATCTGGCCGGTGGTGTAGCTGCAGGCCGGGGAGGCAAAGTAGGTGCACAGGCCGTCCATTTCGCCGGTCTCGCCGTGGCGCTCCATGGGGCAGCACTCGAGGTGCGCCTGATGGAAGAAGGGCGCGTCGATGTAGGCCGCGGTCATTTCCGTCGGGAAATAGCCCGGGCAGATGCAGTTGACGGTGATGCCGTCGCGCGCCCAGGAGTTGCCGAGCGAGCGCGTCAGGTTGACGATGCCGCCCTTGGCCGCCGCATACGGTGCCGTGTCCACGCCCTTGCGGCCGCAGACGCCGTGGATGGACGAGACCATGATGATGCGGCCGTACTGATTGGGCTTCATGGACTGGCGCACGACCTCGCGGCAGGTGAAGAACTGCCCGTTGAGGTCGGTGTTGATGACATTGAGCCAGTACTCGTCCGTGAGCGTGGCCGGGTCACCGCCGCCCGGGATACCGGCGGCATTGACCAGAATGTCGATCTTGCCAAAATGCGCGACGACGTCGCTGACGCAGTCCGTGATGCTCTTGGAATCCTGCAGATCCATGTAATGCGGATAGACCTTGACGCCGTATTCCGCCTCGATCTCCCTGGCGTTTTCATCCAGACGGTCGGTGCGGCGGGCGACGAGCGCGATGTCCGCGCCCGCGTTGGCCATCGCCTTGGCGAACTGAAGGCCGAGACCGGAGGAACCGCCGCAGCAGAACGCGACCTGGCCGGAAAGATCAAACAGATTGTTTTTCATAATAAAGCCTTCCTTTTATAAAAAATTCAGTATGGTTTAGAAGAACCAGCAGTTTTCGTAGGCGCTGAGCGTGGCGTCGGCCATCGTGCCGCCCTTGTTGGCGTCGCCGACAAAGACGACCTTGTCGAACGCATCCTTGAGCTGCTGCTCGTAGCTCTTGTCGGGACGATTGCCGAGCGCCATGATGACGATATCGGCCGGGCGGGTGACGACCTCGCCGGTGTCGGTCTTCCTGAGCTCGACCGCGCCGTCGGTCACACCGGCAATGGCGTGCTCGGTCAGGACCTCCACGCCACTCTCGGCGAGCAGGGACAGCAGCTTGTAGCGCGCGGTGCGATAGATCGTGACACCGACCTCCTTCTGCATCTCAACGACCGTGACCTTGTTGTTGTCGCACAGGAAGTGCGCGACCTCAAGGCCGACATGGCCGCCGCCGATGACGGCGATGTTCTTGCCCTCGAAGGAGACGCGGCGCAAAAGCACATCCTCGATATAGTAAACGTTGCTGCGGTCCACACCGGGAATGTTCGGCACGATCTGATCGCCGCCGCAGGCGACGACGACGCCGTAGGGATCGAGCGCGCGCAGCGTCTCGACCGTGGCGGGCGTGTTCAGGCGCACCTCGATGTGATACTCCTTCATCTCGGCCTTCATGGTCTCGATGAGCTCGGCCACCATGCCCTTGCATGGTGCCTTCGAAGCCAGCACGGCGCTGCCGCCGAGATGGTCACGGCTCTCGAAAATGACCGGGTAATAGCCGCGCTTTTTCAGCAGGAGCGCAGCCTGCATACCGCCGGGGCCGCCGCCCACGACCGCGACCGTGCGGCCGGCGCCGGTCTTGACCAGGTTCTCGTCGCCGTAGACCGTGGCGCGGCCGGTGACGGGGTTGATGGCGCAGTGCAGGTTCTTGCCCGCGACGACGGACTTGTTGCAGTTCATGCAGCCGAGGCACTTGCGGATGAGATCCTCACGGCCGGCCATGGCCTTTTTGACCACCTCGGGATCAGCCAGCTGCATGCGGGACATGCCGACAAAGTCACTCACGCCCTCCTGCAGGAAGCGCTCGGCCGTCTCGGGGTGCTTGATGGTGTTGACGGCGATGACAGGCACGTGCACAGCGGCCTTGATGGTCTTGGCCAGATTCTTTCTCCAGCCCTCGGGGCTGTAGCACGGCTCGATCATGGTCGGTGCGCTGGCATACACGCCGCAGGACACATTGAAGTAATCCACATACGGCTCGAGGTATTTGGCGATCTCGGTGCAGGCAGCGAGATCGTTGCCGCCCTCGACGAAGTCATTGCCGTTGATGCGCGCGCCGACGACGAAATCACGGCTGACGGCGGCGCGGATGCCGGTGAGGATGCGCACGAGGAAGCGGCAGCGGTTTTCCATGCTTCCGCCGTATTCGTCGGTGCGCTTGTTGGTGTAAGGGCTCAAAAACTGCTGCACGAGATAGCCGTGCGCCGCGTGGACCTCGACGCCGTCGGCACCGGCCAGCTCGGAGTTGACCGCCGCCTGCACGTACTTCTCGACCAGATTGTCAATGTCCTCAATGGTCATCTCGCGCGGCAGAATGGTCGCGCGGCCGACGACGGAGTTGAGCTCCACACTCGGAGCCATGGCCTGACGGCCGCCGTTGCAGGCCGGGGGCGCCTCGCGGCCGCCGTGATGCAGCTGGATGAAGATCTTCGCGCCGTGGCGATGCACCGCCTCGCAGATGAGCTGGAAGCTCTTGATCTGCCGGCTGTCATAGATGCCGAGCTGGATGGGGTTGCAGTGGCCGCTGTCGGCGTCCACAGAGGTGAATTCCGGAATGATGAGGCCGCAGCCGCCCTTGGCGCGATCCTCATAGAAACGGATCTGCTCCGGCGTGGTGCAGCCGTTCCAGTCGCCCATGAGCGCGCCCATGGCCGTCATCACGACGCGGTTGCGCAGCTCGAGGTTGCCGATCTTTCCGGGCTGAAACAGTTTTTCGTACTTCATGAGGTGTTTCTTCTCTTTCTTTGGAGGATTCCGAAACCGATGCTGTCTGCTTGTGCAGGAACGACATTGGATGCGGTTTCTGCCGCCGCATCCGTGCCTTTGCAAATATTTTAACCATCTGTTTCGCGAATTTCCATATGCACGAAACACCAAAAAAAGCTTGATTTTGTGCGGGACAGACAATCCCGCCGCCGTGCACAACGACCCGCCCGACGCGGAAACAACCGCCGTTGTGTGCCGTGCACAACGACCCGCTGCCTTTTTGTCACGCAGCACAACGGCAGCGGTTGCGCCCGCACCCCTCCGTGTAGTATAATTGAGTTAAATATTTTTTTAACAATTTTAGTATATCCGAGGAGGCACGCCCGTGAAATTTTCCGAACTGATCACAAAGCTGCATTCAGCCAGTCAGCCGCATATGCTCATGTACATCGACATTCGTTCCGACTGCGAGCTGGTGGACGTCAACATCCTTGCCTCCGGTCAGAGCGATGTGCAGGCCGGAACGCTCTATTTTGCCGACGCGGGGCAGCTGACACCGGACACCGTACTGCCGACCAACCTGCTGTACTACGGCACGCTGCCGCCGGAGCTGGCGGACAGACTGACGAACAGCGCCATGATCGATCGCGGTGAATTTGCCGTGCTGTTTCAGATCGTAAAGGAGCTGCTGAGCTACCAGCAGTCCGACCAGCAGCTCTATACACAGGTGCTGTATATGCTCTGCAACGGTGCGGAGCTGGACCGGGTGCTGACCAAAATGACCGACGTCACCGGCGACCTGTTCGTCGTGATCGACAGCACGGGAAAGCTCGTGGCCAAGACGAAAAACTTCTATGTGGACTACCCGCTGTGGATGCGGAGCATCGAGCAGGGATACTGCAGCGATATTCTAATGGAGTACATCGAGGACCGGCGGCGCAAAAACGAGTATTCCCTCTCGGACAAGCCCTTCACGCTCTTTTGCGAGCACATGCAGCGCTATCTGCTGTGCACGCGCATCGTCTACGACAATTTCATGATGGGCTACGTCATCATCGTGAGCAAGACCGGCATGTTCAGCGCGGCCGAGCAGCAGATCATCCCGCTGCTGTCCAGCTCGGCAAAGGAGCGCATCGTCAGGAACAACAACGGCAACTGGATCGATTACCGCGCCTCCCAGCTCAACAACATCTTTGCCGATATGCTCGCCGGCGCGCAGAACGTGGACATGGAGCGCCGCATGAAGCTGGCCAAGCTGAGCTTTCCGGAACAGAAATGTCTGGCGATCATTCGACCAGTCTATTATAAGGAGCCTGCCTACTACAAATCCCGCCTCATTCCGGATATGCAGGCCATCTTCGGCAAGACGGCCTTTTCGGTGGTCAAGAACGATCTGGTGCTGCTGCTGACGGCGGCGGACGGCGGCACCATCACGCCCGAACAGCGCGCAGCGCTGGAGCAGTACACCCAGGGGCACCGGCTGATCGTCGGCATCAGCAACTGTTTTCAGGCCAACAACCAGCTTTCACTCCACTATAACATGCTGCTGCAGACCTTGCAATTGGCCAAGCAGATGCGCTCGGACCAGAAGCTCTTCTTTTTCTCGGACTACGTGTATTACGCGCTGCTCGATCAGGTCGAGGACAAAAGCCTGCTGTCCTTCATCCGGCATCCCGCGCTCGACACGCTCATCCACTACGACCGCGAAAAAAGCGCCGAGCTCTACCAGACGCTGCGCGTATTCACCAAATGCGGCTTTAACAAGGCGCACACCTCCGAGCGGCTCTTTCTGCACCGCAACACCGTCAACTACCGCATCGCACAGATCGAATCCATCTGCGGGATCGACCTTTCGACGACAGAGCTGCTGTTTTCGCTCCAGCTGTCTTTTCTGATCGACGGCTATCTTAACAACGTCGCCTTCTGACGGCGGCCGCAGCCTGAAAACCGGACCAGCAAAGCTTGCCGGTCCGGTTTTTTGCGTCAAAAACGGTTTCCGGAGCAAAATGCGGATTGGTCTCTATGACAAAATTTTGACCGGATACTGTGCACGGCAAACATTGTCGATTTCCTGTCAAGCAAATATAATGGGCACAACCGAACAAAACCGATGTGTATCCCGCAGGGACACACGAACGCAGCTCCGCAGCCGTCCGTCGCGGCGGTGCGGAGCGCTCCGGACGGCTGTCTGCCCGGCTGCCGGAGCGCAGGACCATGTCAATAATAGAAAGGAGAATCTCGATGGAAAAGACGATCGAGAATATGGATCGCAACCGCCTTGGAATCCTGATCCGCTGCCTGGTGATTTTGCTCATCACCGGCGTGACCAACTCTGCAGCCGTATTTGTTTCCCCGCTGGCAGCACACTTTAACTGGACCGCAGACGCCATTGCAAACGTCAGCACGACCATGCTGCTGTGCTGGACGCCCGGCGCTCTGATCGGCGGCACGCTCATGTCGAAGATCGGCGCAAGAAACGCCATGCTGCTCGGCGCCGTGCTGTTCCCGCTCGGCACGCTGACCAGCAGCTTCGTGCCGCAGTCGGCCCCGTGGCTGCTGTATGTGACCTTCAGCTTCCTGCAGGGTCTCGGCAACGGCCTTGCCTACACCGTGGCTACCTATGTCTCCACCGGCTGGTACCCGGACAAGCGCGGCCTCGTTTCCGGCCTGTGCATGGCCTTCACCGGCGGCTCGTCCGCCTTCCTCGCGCCGATCTGCTCGAAGCTCGTGCAGTCCACCGGCATCATCTCCACGCTGCGCATCGTCGGCCTCGTGTCCCTGGTCGTGTGCGTCGTGTGCGCGCTCGGCGTCCGTCAGGCGCCTGTCGGCTACACGCCCGCCGGCTTTGCCGGCTCCGCCTCGAGTGCGGAGACGCAGCTCGAGAGCTATAACGTGCGCCGCGCGCTCAAGACCCGTCCCATCTGCACCTGATCGTGTGCACCGCCTTCTTCCCGACGATGTATATGATCATGTTCCCGCGCTTCTCCGTGTACATGACCGACGCCGGCTTCACGCTGAGCGCGGCCACGCTGGGCGTGTCGATCTACTTCATCGCCAACACTCTCAGCCGCCTGTTCCTCGGCGCGCTGTGCGACAAGATCAGCTACAAGCACGTCTACGGCATCTGCGGCGCGCTGTGCATCCTGTCCGCCATCTGCCTGATCGCCGCGCACTCGCTGTTCATGTTCTACCTCGGCTATGCGCTGCTCGGCCTCGGCTTCGGCGCCACCAACAGCGTCTACCCCGTCACGATCAACAAGTCCTACGGCCCGGTCTACGCCGGCGGCATCTACGGCGTGGCTCTGTTCGGCTACATGATCTTCTGCACGCTCATCACGCCGCGCATCAGCGCCGCGCTCGTTGCCTCCACCGGCGGCTACACCGCCTCGTTCATCTATGGCATCGTGCTCTCGTGCGTCGCCGTTGTGTCCATGTACCTGATCCCGAAGGTGGATCGCAAGCCCCTTGATGCGGCCGAGAAGCAGGCCGAATCCGTGTAATCCCGATCGGAAGAGGTGTCAACATTGGGCGTCATCGGCTGTATCCTCGGTTTTCTGATCGTTATCTATCTCTGCTATAAAGACTGGTCGGTCTATCTGGCCACATTTGCCGGCGCGTGCGTCGTCATCGCCTGCAACACGCTGCCGTTTATCGACAGTCTCGTCGGCGACTATGTCAGCGGTATGTTCACCGCCGTCAAGGGCTTCTTCTTCATGATCCTCTTCGGCTGCCTGCAGTCGAAGATCTACACGGAGAGCGGTGCCGCCTACACCATCGCCGACACCGTCATGAACCTCCTGCTCAAGGAGAACATGAGCAATACCGGCAAAAACCTCATCGCCATGGCCGTGATCCTGGTCATCGGCACCATCCTCAACCTCGGCGGCATCATCGCCGGCGTCGTCATCGTACTCATGTACCCGACCGCGCTGGTCATTTTCGAGCGCTGCGATATCCCGAAGAAGTTCATCCTCGGCATTCTGGGCGCGGGCTCGTTCACCTTCACGCTGACCGTCCCCGGCAGCCCGCAGGTCACGAACGTAGCCGCCATGACCGTGCTCGGCACGGCGGCCGATGTGGCACTGGTGCCCGGTCTCGTGGGCGCGGCGGCGGAGATCGCCGCGATCCTCGTCATCATGAACCTGCTCATCAACCGCGCCCGCAGATGCGGCGAGCACTTCGAGCTCCACCCGCTCGACCCGCGTTATGACAGCACTGGCAGCAAGCCGAAGCTGATCGTCGCCCTCATTCCGATGGCCGTCCTCTTCCTGCTGTTCAACATCTGGAAGCTCAACATCAACATCTGCCTGCTGTGCTCCATCGCGCTGTCTCTCGTGCTGTTCTGGCCGCAGCTGCGCCGCAAGGATCTCAAGGCCATGCTCAACAGCGGCGCTGTAGACTCCGTGCCCATGACGATGACCGTCGCCGCGATCTGCGGCTTCGCCGGCGTCATCACCAACACGGACGCGTTCCAGTCCATGATCACCGCCATCACGAGCATCAGCATCGCGCCGATCCTCATCTGCTGGGTCGTTGTGGCGCTCATGTGCATGCTCACCGGCGGCTCGTCCACCGGCCAGCTCGTCGCGCTGCCGATCATCGCGCCGAAGCTGCAGGCGCTCGGCCTGACGGCCAGCACCATCCACCGCGTGTCCGCGTTTGCGGCCACCACGCTCGACTCCATGCCCTATTCAGGCAGCATCCTCATGCTGCTGCCCATGTGCCACATGAAGCTCAAGGAGGTCTACCCCGCCCTGTTCGTGACGACCGTCATCGCCACGACCGTCGGTACCGCCGCCGTCACGCTCATGTGCGTCCTGTTCCCGGGTCTCGCCTGAGCCCCGCGATCCCATACTGATCTACAGAAAGGAAGTCCAGACATGAAAGAATTCAAGAACAAAGTTGCCGCCATCACCGGCTCCGCCACCGGCATCGGCCGCGCCTTCGCCGAAGAGGCTGCCAAGCGCGGCATGCGCCTCGCCCTCATCGACATCAACACCGAGGGGCTCGAGGAGACCAAGGCCATCTGCGAGAAGGCCGGTGCGGCAAAGGTCGTCACCATCAAGACCGACGTCACGAAGTATGAAGAGGTCCGCTTCAGCATCCAACGCGTCATGCAGGAGTACGGCCAGCTCGACCTGATGTTCGCCAACGCCGGCATCGCCACCGCCGGCTGGGTCTACAACCATCCGCCTCAGGACTGGGCCTGGGCCATGAACACGAACGTGCTCGGCCTGACCTATTACGTGCACGAGGTGCTGCCCATCTTCAAGCAGCAGGGCACGCCCTGCCACTTCCTGTTCACCGCATCCATCGCCGGCCTGATCACCGGCCTGCGCTACAACACGGCCTACCTTGCGAGCAAGCATGCCGCCGTCTGCATCGCGGAGGCCGTGCGCGACCTCGCCGAGAACGACCCCGACTACAGCATGATGGGTGTGAGCGTGTTCTGTCCCGAATATGTGCACACGAACATCCACAACAGCGAGGATCACCGCCCGGCCGACTACAGCGTCCCGTGCGACCCGTTCTACGCCACCGACAGCTACTGGGATTACCGCCGCCTGTTCGACAGCAACATCACCGTCAAGGGCATGAACCCCGCCTTCGTCGGTCCGTACCTGTTCGAGGCTATCGAGGAGAACCACATGTACAAGGTGCCGCATATGCACACCCACGAGCAGATCCGCGCACGCCACAGACGCATCGAGTCCGACCTCGAGCGCGAGGAAGCGCTGCACGAGAAATACGCCCCGCTGCAGAAATACTGATCCGATCCCTTTCTTTTCGCAGCATCCCAAAAGCCCCGCCGGTTTTCCGGCGGGGCTTTCGCGATTTCTGTCCGGTTTCCATCCCCGCTCACAGCTCCTGCAGCATGAGGGAAGATAATGTACAATAAGTTGCGCAAATTGAAAATCGCATAAAAGAAGACATAGCTTGCAGGCTCTGGTAGAATGAAGTTACCACACACCA
>ENA-UOJE01001440-UOJE01001440.1-human-gut-metagenome-genome-assembly--contig:-C23-NODE-1440-length-21270-cov-42.834598_pt1 | contig 21270 bp, 17 predicted proteins | sample MGYA00242341_ERZ723888 | MGnify/ENA metagenome assembly ERZ723888 | reverse complement strand
CGCACCTCGCTCGCCGTATCGGCACTTAGAATTATGCGGTATTGCCTTATATTTTGTGTGGATTATGCGGGAACAAAAAACAGATTTTCAGGATTCTGTCTCTTTTTCTCTTTCGTTTACCTCTCTCTCGCTGGCTTCCACCATCGAGATCACGTTCAGCAGCACCAGCCGCACCACAGCAGGGTGCAGGTAGCTGTTGTTGATGGCGTTGATGACGGACTTTTGGAGTTCTTCAATTTTTGCGGTTGTGGTCATTTCATCACCCTTTCTGCCATCGGGGAGCCGGAATATTCCGGGCGCGGATAGCTTGTATCTTCGGTTCGCGTGCCGCCGCAGGCTGCCAGCGTAAGCGGGATGACCAATGCAAGCACCAACAGCAAAGCCAACGTGGCCAAAATCTGCATGAATTTCTGCATTAAATCTCCCTCCCGTTCACGCTCAAAGAACCGCATTCAATTCTGCCGGGAATTTCAAACTTGCTGGCATTGCAGTGGATGACCTTATCTACCTGGTCAATGGCAATGCCCACAAACTCGCTGGTGGCCCCGCCGGTGGAATAATCAAAGCTGGGGTCGCCGGTGGAGAACCAGCCTAAAAACGTGTAGCGGGAGTTATCGCCAATATAAGATTTGCCGTACCGGCTGCTTAACACACCGGTCAGGTTGTTTTCCCAGTACCAGCGGATGCGCCCCGTGTCAATGTCCACACGAGTGCCAGCATCTTTGCCCATACGAATCCAGGCATTGTCCAGGTCATAAGTGGTTGTGCGCGCCTTATTGTGAATCTGCCCGGTGGTAATGTTGCCGCCGTTGATGATTGTCTTGTCCTGGTTCCAGGTACTCAAATCCGAAAATGTCACCACGCCGGATAGGTTGATCTGTGCGCTGGTGATCTCTGTTCCGCCTGCCGTCAGTTTGATGGTACTGCTGGTTCCGCTTGTGCTGGCCGTCAGCTTAATTTCGTTCACCGTCTGCTTGATCTCGGTTTTTGTTTCGGTGGTAGTCAGGTAATCGCCGCTGCTGGCCGTCCACGCGGTAGGCGCGTTGCCCATCTGCACCATGGGGTGCATGATGGTCAGATCGTTGGTAACGGTGGCGTTATCGTTGGCTGTGCTTACAAACAGGCCGTCCGCATAGCCGTCCGCGGTCGCCGTAAAGGCCGCCCAGCGCAACTTCCAGCCGTTGTCCAGCGCAATGTCCCGCTGGGCCTGCTTGAACGCGGAGCCGTAATAACTTTTTGCGCCGCTGCTGTTCTTGGTCTCAAACTGCAAAAACAGGCTGTCCGTGCCGGAGTTGAGCTTGTACAGTACGCTGGCGCAGTAGGTCATGCCCTTGGCAATCACCAGCGTTTTGTCCGCGCCAAAGTGGAAGCGGGTGTTCTGCGCCCTATTGGTCGCATGGACGGATTCGCCATCAATGGTGTAGCTGCCCTTTTTGCTCAGGTCATTGCCGCCTGCATCCAGGGTCGCATTGTTCCAGTCATCGGTGCCCGCGATAATATTGTTGCCGCCGGTGATCCGCTGCGTTACCGTCTGAGTAATGCTGTCAGCTTTCTGGTCAATCGCGGATACTGATTCTTTAACGGTTTTGAATTCCTTCTTGGTGCTGTCCAGGTCGTTGGAAATGGTTGTGGTGGTTTCTTTCAGGCTGCGGACTTCCGTTTTGATCTCATCCGCCGATTGGGAGATCAAGCTTTTGGCGTTTTCCTCTGTTATGTAGTCCCCGCTGCTAGCTGTCCACGCGGTCGGCGCGTTGCCGTATTGCAGCATGGGGTGAAGCAGTTCAAACTTGTTGGTGTAGTTGCCCATTCCTGCGTGGGTAAAGCCGCTGCCGATATCCACCCATTTTACGATAGCGTCGCTGGATGGTGTCCACAGCCCGTACCGCAGCACCCAGCCGTTTGTCTGCTTAATTTCAATTTGGTCAGCAGCTTTGATGACCGCCCACGTATTGTTATAATTGATTTCCATGCACAGCTCATCCGTGCCGGAAACAGGCTTGTACATAACGGACAGGCACAGGGTAACGCCCGCTGACACATGTTCGTTCACCGTCTGCCAATGGAAATACCGATTGGAGTTTGCGTTTATTACGGTCGCGCTGCCGGTATCGTTGTACGTGGCCGAACTGCCGCTGATCGCGTCGCCTAGCAGCTTGGCGTTCTTGAAGCTCTCACTGCCCAGGATCAAGTTCCCGCCGCCGGTGATTTTGGTGTCTTTTTTCACCTCAGAGGAAAGCCCATCCACCGTTGCTTTCAGGTCGGTATACTTTCCGGTCAGGTCGCTGGCCTTTACTTCCAGGCCGTCCACGCTGGTCTTGATCTCCAGCATCTTGCCGGTCAGGTTCTTGTAGCTCTGGCTGTTCACGGCGCTGGAACTTTCCTGGCTGGCGCTGCCCACGCTCTCAAAGCTGGCTTTACCGGAGGAGATTGTGGCGCTCATCAGGTAGGTGTCGAACTCCCGCCCGCGTGCGTCCTTAACGTGCACGATCTGCCCGCAGGCAAGGCCGGAACTGCTGGGCACCGATACTTTGCAGGGGGTGTAGGTCACGTTTTTCAGCACGTTGTACAGGTTTTGGACAACGCTTTTCAGGTTGGCTTCGGTGCCGGTTGTCAGCAGCAGGTTGCCCTGCACGGCGTAAGTGTTGGTGGCAGTGGTGCTGTCGGGGTAGATGACCCCCACGTCACTGTCCGACTGCCGGATCTGGACTTTCTCAATGGCCTTGACGGTGTAGTCCTCATAGCTCAAACTGTCAGCATAATAGGCGGTGCTGTTGCTGGCACCGTCCGGGGTGATTTTGGCCGTGCTGCGCTTGTCTGTGTAGGTCAAGAATTGCAGCTTGCCGTCTGCATTCATGTGGGCATAGCAGCCAGCGGCTTCCGCCGCCCAGGAGATGATCTGGCGGCAGGTCAGGTCGTCCGCGTAGAACGCCTGCACGCTGTAGCTGCCATTGATGGGCAGGCTGCTGCTGGCCAGCGTGACCCCTGCCTGCTGGCAGGCCAGCTGTACCAGCTGCCAGATAGTTTTGGGGAACTGTGCCTGATTGGCGTGCAGCCAGCCGGAGAAGTCCGTATCCAGCTTGGACATGGTGTCATAGGCCGTGACCTTGTAGCTGTTGCGCTTGGTGCGGGTGGGCTTTTCAGCATAGAAAACGCCCACCTTGGTTCGGTTCCCGGCATCGTCCTGCCGGTAGTAGGTCAGGACGTCTCCGGCAGTAATTTGCAGGCTGCCGCCTGGGTCCGCCCAGATTTCGGCCTCGATGTAGTCTGAATAAGCAGAGCCAATGGCGAATTCTTGCCCGGCGTTTACCGCAGTGTGCAGCGTCAGGTTTTTGACCGCACTGCCCGCCTGGCCGCCGCGCAGTTCCGTACCGCTTGGGAGAGTGAGAATTGGTTGGAGCAAATATACACCTCCTTTGGTTTTAGTTAGGAGGTAGGAGTGAGGAGTTGGAAGGTGTGCGCGTTCACGCACGATTTGAAAATTAGGCTGCAGTCCCGTAGGAGCACACAGTGTGCGCCCGTCGCCTTGCGGTAAATCCTGTTATGGCATCTACCGCAAAGCCCCGGAACGGTCAAGACCGTTCCCTACAATGCCGGACCTTAGGCTCGTTTTAACTCCTAACTCCTATTTCTTACTTCCTACCTCTCAATCAGCATTCAATAATGTTAAATTTAAGGTTCTTCCACTGTTTTGTCTTGGCATTGTGCCAGGCGATGCCGTATTTGCTGCAGTAGCAGGTGGTGGTTTCGGTCTCGGTGGAAGAGCCGGCTTTGGGATGGGTGAACTGAAACGTTGCCTTGCCTGCAAACAGCCCGATGGTGTACTTGTACTCATCATCCGTCAGGCAGCTGTAGGCGATGGGCCAGGTGGAAACCTTTTCCCGCACCACTTCGCGGTGCATGTATCCGGCTTCGTCGCGCCCGGAATCGCTGGAATCCAGGTCGGAATAGCTCGGTTCAATGTCGCAGTCCGGTGCGTACAGGGATTTGCCATCGATCTGGAACAGATTAGTCAGGGTCACGTTACACACCTCCTGTTGCAATGGCCTGTTTGCGCTGCCAGCGCTGTACGGCGCGGCCTACGTCCTCGTCGGTCAGTTCAATGCCGTACACGGCGGAGAGGATCTCCCGCAGCACGGAAACCACGGCCTCAAAGCCCGCCATCTGGCCCGCCTGCAGGTCCTCCATGACCTCGGCCACAGCCTGCTTGATGGTGTCCAGCGGGGCTTCCACGTTGGTGCCGTGGCTCTGATCGCCCAGCACGGCCAGAAACTCCCGGTTGGCCGGGATGACCGCGCCCTGCGCCAGGTAGGGAATCTGCGGGGCGGTCAGGGTGCTGATATTAAACCCGACATGCCCGCCGCCGAATATGTCCGGCAGATCGAACGACAATCCGTTCAGCGCGTTGATGACCGTGTTGATGCCGGTGACAACGGCGGAGATCATCCGATTGATGAAGCCGATGATGCCATTGACGGCGGTTTTGATGGCGTTCGTCATCTTATCCCAGACGGTGTTGACCGTGTTGCCGATGGCCTGCCAGGCAGCATCCCAGTTGCCGCGGAACACGGCGCTTAAAAAGTCCGCCAGCCCACGCAGCACAACAATGGCCAGATCGATGGCATCCGCAATAGCCCCAACGGCCACGCCAACAACGTCCGCAATGGCGTTGAATACCTCAGCAAACGCGGGGCCGAATGTGGCGATAATCCACTTGGCCACCGGGGCCAGCAGGTTGTTCCACAGGTCCAGCAGGCAGTTGGCAACGCTTGCCACCAGCAAAAGAATGTCGTCCCACAGGGGCTTGAGATGAGAGGACCAGAGGGTAGATAAAATCTGCATCAGGTTAGTAAGGATCGGCTGCAAAACGTTCTGCCACAGGGTGGTAAAAATGCCTTGCAGGTTTTCCAGCGCCAGGGCGGCACTCTGGGCAATGGGCTGGCCGTACTCGGCCCAGGTCAGCTGAACGCCGCCCAAAAGATCCTGCCAAACGGTCAGGGCAGCGGTTTTCATCTGCTGCCAGGCTGCATCCCACAGCGCGGCGGCGGGGGCAAGCACAGCCTGTAATGTAGCCCAGAAATTTTGCAGCTGCTGGTTTAATAGAGCCGGCGGACTTAACTGTGGCGGTTCGGCATCTGCGGCTTTGATTGTTGCAGCGCTGCTGCTTTTGCGGGTGGTGGAAGTCGCCGCAGCTCCGGCACTTTCGGCAAGAGAAGCCTGCAGCCGGTCCAGCTCATCAAATTCCGCAACGCTGCGTTTGGCGGCCTTGGCTGCTTTGGTGGTGCCACTGGCAAGTTTGGCCTGGGCTTTGGCGGCTTTGTTGGCGCTGACTGCTGCTGCGGCGGTCTGCTGCTCAAACTTTGCCACCGGCACGGCGGAGAACGCAGCGTTTACACTGCGGCTTATTTTTTTCAGGGCAGTGCGCAGGCCGTTCAGCGGCTGCTGCGCGGTGTGGGTAGTTGTTTGTGTAGACAGGGCAACCTGAAGGCTGCCTGCATAGGATTTTGGCAAAAGCATCTACCTCCTTATGAGGACTTAATTGGCCAACAGGCGCTGCAGCCGCTGGCGTTCCGCTATCTCTGCCGGATTCAGGCGGGGGCGCAGGTCAACCATGGCTTTGTTTTTGCGGTAGTAGTCCTGTTCCCACGGCTGCAATTTTTGGCCGTGGCGCAGCTTGCTGCGCACCCGCAGCATGGTAGCCAGCTGGCCGTCCCCAATGCTGTTGAACCAGGCCATAAAGGTCCACCAGTGCAGATAAGGCAGGGCGCGCACTTCGCACCCGGCGGCTTTGTTGATGTCGGCGGCAATCAGCGGGGCGTCCTGTTCCCAGTCCAACAGCGGCGGGGCAGGGGAGCGGGGCAGCGTTTGCCCGCAGTTCAAAAAATCTGCCAGCTTCTGCATGGCCTCCGAATAGTCGCTGCGCGGCAGATCGCCCTCATAAAATAGGGCCAGGGCCACCCGCCAGCGGATGAATTCCGGCTCGCTGGTATCGTTCAACCGATGCAGAATATCCAGAATATCGCGGTAATCCGAATGAATCGGATATGCTTTTCCGCCAACCTCCAGCCGGGTGGGCAGCCGCCAGCTGCTCATACCTGCACCCCGCGCGCGGCGCGCGCTGCCTGGGCCTGCTGCACGGCCAGCGTGGCTTTGGCATCCGCGCACTGGCGGGCACCGGCTTCCAGAATGGGCTGCAATGCCGCAAACAGATTGGTGATGACCCGCTCGCCGTTGCCGGCAACCGCCAGCAGATTGGTGCCGCCCAGCATGGCGTCAAAATCATTGCCGGGGCCAAATACTTCCGCCAGCAGCCCCTTGGCGCGCTGATCCGCCTGGGCCAGCAGCTGTATGGCATCGGTCCCAGTGGGGCTTTGCGCCTGCACCTGCTGTTCCAGCTCTTGCAGCTGATTTTGCAGGGTGCAAAAACGGCTGTAAACATTGGGGTCGCTGGGGTTAAAGCGCAGCACTCCGCCGCCGTGCTCCGGCCCGCCATTGACCGCGTATTCGCGCAGGCCGGTATCAATCGTAAGTTGTTCCATAAAGCCTCCTTTGATGCAACAGAAATCTGTAATAACAATAGCTAAAAAATGGTGAAGCGCTGCTGCACACTTCACGAAGAAAAAAGGTGAACAAGAGAATTTTGGTGTACCCTCTGCCAAGGGAACGCCAAACAAAACTTACAGCGGAAATACCGGAATCCTAGGGTGTATCTGAAAAGTCAAAAATTTAGTCTATCTTTTTCTTGTTTTCAAATACACTTTAAGGCAGGTGAACGATATTGGGAAAAGAAATTCTAAACGTAAAACGCAGCCCGGCAGCCGCCGATTTGGGCATTATACAGAACAATAAAAAGATAGCGAAAAACCTATCATTCCAGTATTCTGTAAAATTCTGGACCTTGTGGCTATCATAACGCAATATTACAGAAATGTCAACAATAAAATTCAGAAAACCGAAATTGCGATGGAATACCGGTACCGCAATACTCCACAAAAGCCCGCAAACATAAAAACTCTCCGCCGCACAGTGCAATGTTATGGGCGGAGGGAGAGCCGTGTTTAGAGTGATTTGCTGCGTTAGAGCGCGGCAGCAAAACAAAAATGATGCAGACAAAAGTAAACGAGAGGAGATAAGCAGACCGGAAACATCCGGCACAACACAACAAAAAAGCTCCAGCGCCTTCTACCCTTATGGCGCTGGAGCGAACTTACTTGATTGGAGTCATAGCCTCATACCCGATTGTATTATTTTTCGGACCGTTTGCACATTTTCATGGCAACCTCATCCTTTAACTTTGATCGAATGTTTTTAAACCTGGTTTTCTTTGTTTTGCAAATCGGAAACGGGTTTCATTCGCTGTTGTTCGATGATTTTGCGTTTGCTTGAAATTTCTGATTCCCTTTGGTTCGTTATTTGCTGCCTGGAAACATTTTGCAAGGAAAACGATTCTTGGTGCATCTGTGGAACGGGGAAGTGAACTTCAATAATTTTGTGCAGGGTACCTGAATTTGATGCCAGAGGTTGATTCCTCTTTGCTCTAGTACATCGGAGTTTCTCCTTTTGGGGGCGGTGCGCTTGCACCAGCCAGATCAGGTGAAGCATTATTTGTTCGGCGGAGTTAGATCTTTCATAACAATCACCGGTGATTCTGGGTTTCTATTTACGCTTTTGCGTACCAGGTTTTGAACCTGTAATTTTCTATTTAGAATCCTGTCGTCAGTTCTTCATCTAATCTATGTAAACGCGGGGAACTTTTTCTGACGGGATTTCCTGAGCACTGCATTTTAAGCAAGCTACGAACCTTGCATCTTAACTTTTATATCTTTTACAGGTAATGACCTGCGGCTGTTAATGAGGTTCGTTTGCTTTCAGCAGGCCCAGGCCCGCCGGTGATGAATGGGATCTTTGAAATTAGCCATTGGACTTGAGCCTCCTTCCTTACGAATCCTGCCGGCTTTGCCATCTTACTTTCAAGTCCTTCGGTAGCCTCCCGGTCCCTGCTTTCCCGGAGTTCTTCAAGTGTTCCCATTTAGACCTCTTACCGGAAGCCTTTGCGAAATCTGCTTGAAGCTGTCGGGAAAACCGCCGTGCCTTGTTCCGATGCTATTGAAAGTGGCTTTTGCTTGGAGCTTTTAGCTCCTTATCTCCGGCTGTTTTCTTTCTGTGACTATACTATACAATACCCTAAGGAATTTGTCTATTCGCAGATATCCCAAACAAAATATGAATTATTCGTGCATGTTATGGATAGATATTGCCTTGACGAATGTGGTATAATAAATATGTTGGGTGTGCAAAAGCGTGGGCCTGTCGGTTGGCAGGCCCACGCTTTTTAGTTTGTATTAGAGAAAAGAAGCTAAAAGAAGTCAGCCCCAGAAATCATCACAATAAGCATTTAGTAATCAGGCAGCCCCAATTCCTAATTGCTAATTTCTAATTCAACTCCTAACTTCTCCCTCCTAACTAATTCACATGCTCTCCGGCACCGTAACCTTGAACATGGTCAGCACGTTGCGGATCACGCTGCGCACGGCCAGGCACAGGGCCATGCGGCACTGGCGAACGGCAGGGTCAGCTTCCAGAATGCGGCAGGCATTGTAGAAGCGGTGGAACGCCGTGGCAATGTCGATAACATAACGGGTAATGCGGGCCGGGTCATACTTTTCTGCTGCGGCAGCAATCTCAGCCGGGAAAGCGGAAAGCAGACGCAGCAGAGCCTGCTCGCTGGGGTCAGTCAGCAGGCTGGCATCCAGGGCATCGGCACCCTCAAAGGTCACACCGGCGGCTTCCAGCTTTTTCAGCACGGAGCAGATGCGGGCGTGGGCGTACTGGACATAGTAGACCGGGTTTTCGCTGTCGTTGCGCACAGCCAGGTCAAGGTCGAAATCCAGAGTGGAGGAGCTTTCGCGCTGGTTGAAGAAGAAACGTGCGGAATCAATGGGCACTTCGTCCAGCAGGTCGGTCAGGGTGATGGCCTTGCCGGTACGCTTGCTCATACGCACCGGTTTGCCGTCGCGCATCAGGTTGACCATCTGCATCAGCACAACATCCAACTTGGTGCCGTCCAGGCCAACGGCGTCCATGGCACCCTTCATGCGGGCTACATGGCCGTGATGGTCGGCACCCCAAATGTCGATGGCACGGTCAAAACCGCGCACGGCCAGCTTGTTGTAATGGTAGGCGATGTCGGCGGCAAAATAGGTGGGAATGCCGTTGGCGCGTACCAGAACTTCGTCTTTGGCTTCCTCTTCGCCGTCGGCGTTTTCGTCCTTCTTGCGGTTTACAACGCCGTACTTGGAAGCGTACTGGGCGCTGCGGTACATGATGGCACCGTCCTCGGCCTTGTAGCAGGCACCCTTGTCCATCAAGATTTTGATGACATCATCCACAGCGCCGCTCTTGTGCAGGTCGCTTTCGTGGAACCAGACATCATAGGTGATGCGGTACTTGCCCAGGTCGCGCTGCAGCCCGGCAATGTTCTTGGGCAGGGCATCGGCAATCAGGGCATCTTTCAGCTCTTCAAAGTCCTTATCGACATAGGAATCGCCGTGAATTTCGGCAAACTCTTTGGCACGAGCAATAATGTCAGCGCCCTGGTAGCATTCTTCCGGCAGGGGAACGGCTTCTTCGCCTTTGTACAGCTGCAGGTAGCGGATGGCCAGGCTCTTGCCGAACTTCTGGATCTGGTTGCCTGCATCGTTGATGTAGAACTCGCGGGTCACATCATAACCGGCCCAGTCCAGGCAGGCAGCCAGGCAGTCGCCCAGAGCACCGCCGCGGGCGTTGCCCATGTGCATGGGGCCGGTGGGGTTGGCGGAAACAAATTCAACGTTGTAGCGCTTGCCTGCACCGCCGTCCGTGCGGCCGTATTCCGGCTCAGTGGCAGCAGCCTGCAGCACGCTGGTAAACCAGTGGGCACCCAGGAACAGGTTGATGAAGCCGGGGCCTGCGATCTCTACACGGTCGAACAGGCTACCCTCCAGGTTCAGGTGGTCCACAATGGCCTGTGCAATCTGGCGCGGAGCCTTGTGGAACGCACGGGCACCGGCCATGGCGGCGTTGGATGCAATATCGCCGTTTTTGACATCGGCGGGAATCTCAACAATAAATTCCGGCAGCGGGGCTTCCGGAAGGGAACCGTCCACCACAGCAGCATTCAGCGCGCCGGTCAGCAGCTCACGCGCCGTATCCAGCGCAGCCTTGCGGGGGTTATAGTATTTGTAATTCACGTTGTACCTCCAGTTTGGAAGTTAGGAGGGAGGAGTTAGGAGTTAGGAGTTTAAGGTGCGGCCTGCGCCGCAATTTTGAAAAACAGCCGCACAGCTGATCGTTAAGGCAATACCGCATAATTCTAAGTGCCGATACGGCGAGCGAGGTACGGCAGATGCTAAGCCAAAAGCGCAGATAATACTGGATGTCTTATCGAGCATTTTGGCAACGCAGATGCCGTGCCGCAGCCGCCGGAGCGGTGCTTAAGCCGTCAGGCGGGAATTGTGCGGTACTGCCTTAAAATTTGTGCGCGTCAGCGCACACCAAAAACTCCTAACTCCTACTTCCTAACTCCTAACTAAAAATTTATTCAACTTCAGTTTCCTGCTTTTTCAGCGGCTCTACTGTGATAAGCACGGAATTGCGGCTGATTAAGGTTTCGGCGCCGGAATCCAGCGTGTAGCTGAACTGCAGCTCGCCGCCATCCGGCAGCAGGTTGTGCTCAATCACATCAGCGGCCACGCCAAGGCTGATAGAACCGTACCCGGTTTCGTAATGGCACAGGTGGCGGATGCCTTTTTCAATAATCAGCTGGCTGGATGTTTTGCCAAAGCGGGTCATGCTGACCAGCCGGGCATCCTGGCTGACGCGCACCGTGGTGGTACATCCGGCGTAACCGGTGGCTTCGGTTTCAGCGTACACGATGTAGTAGCTGTTGCCGCGCTGCACAAAGTTGCCGCGGGTCATCAGCTCCACGGTGTCGTTTTCGCCGTTCTGCTCCATGGTGCCTTTGATGGTGATGAGGTAATTTTCTTCAACAGGTTTTGCCATAATAGTTTAATTCCTTAATACGTTTCAATGGCGATCTGTTCCACCGGGCCGCCCGCTTCGCTGCCCATGAACAGCCGCTCCTGCTTGGCAAAGCCGTCCGGGGTATCACTGACAAAAAAGCGGGTGGTGCCGCCGGTGCTGCGCCCGCTGGAAATCCCAAGGTCATCCAGCGCGGTGGCGGTGGCAATGGCGGTCAGCTTGCCGGGGTCAATCAGCGTTACGCTGTCGCCCACAAAATCGCCGATCATTTTTTTCAGCAGCGGGTAGTGGGTGCAGCCAAGGATCAGGGTGTCAATGCCGGAATCCCGCACGGGGGTCAGGTATTCCTCAATCATCAGCTGGGTCACTTTGTCGCCGTTCACATAACCGTTTTCAACCAGCGGTACAAACAGGGGGCAGGCGCGGGCAAAAATCTGAACCCCCGGCACCAGATCTTTCAGCTGGGTGGCATAAGAACCGCTGCGGATGGTGGCCGCTGTGCCGATCACGCCGATGCGTTTGTTTTTGGTGACGGCAGCAGCTGCGCGGGCTGCCGCACCGATCACGCCGGTGTAGGGTACCGGCAGCTGGGCAGCTCCCGCCGAAGGATAGGTGGAAGATACTGTGCCGCAGGCCGCCATAATGAACTTGACATTCTGGGAAAGCAGGAACCGGATATCCTGCTGGGCGTACCGCACGATCACATCGTGCCCGCGGGAACCGTAAGGCACGCGGCCGGTATCGCCAAAATACACAATATCTTCGCCCGGCAGCAGGCGGCGCAGCTGGCGCACGGCGGTCAGCCCGCCAAGGCCGCTGTCAAATACGCCGATGGGACGAGTATCCATCAGTAAGCACCTCGCTTTTTGCTCAGTGCAAGGCCGATGAGCTTATCAACCAGGGCGGCAAAGCTGTAGCCCTCGTTTTCCATCAGCTTGGGGTACATGCTGATGGGGGTAAAGCCCGGCAGGGTGTTCAGCTCATTGCAAAGCACGCGTCCTGTGCCGTGCTCTACAAAGAAATCGCACCGGGCAAGACCAGCGCAGCCCAAAGCCAGGTAAGCGCGGGCGGCCAGCGTTTTGACTTCGTCCAGCTTCTGGTCCGGCAGGTGGGCGGGAATCACCGTCTTGGATATACCGTTTTTATACTTGTCGTCATAGGTATAAAACTCTGCGCCGGTCAAAATCTCGCCGGGGCGGGTGGTGCGCACTTCCTGCGGGTTATCCGGGTTGCCAATGGCGGCACATTCCACTTCCTGCCCATCAATAAACTCTTCAAACACCACTTTGTCATCTTCCCGCAGGGCGGTGTCAATGGCGGTGTTCAGCTCTTCACGGTTGTGGGCCTTGGTGATGCCCACGCTGGAACCCGCATTGGCCGGTTTGACAAAGATCGGGTAGGGCAGGCGGTTTTCCACGCGGGTCAACAGGGTGCTGCGCTGGGTTTCCGCTTCGGCTCGGACGGCGCTGCACCAGTGGCAGTGGGGCACATGATAGGCGTCCATGATGGTATTGGCAACGGCTTTGTCCATGCAGGCAGCGGATGCCAGAACGCCGCAGCCCACATAGGGGATGGCAGCCAGCTCCAGCAGGCCCTGAATCGTGCCGTCCTCGCCGTTTTTGCCGTGCAGGATGGGGGCGACCACATCCACTGGCAGCAGTTCATAGCCGTTGGCGCTGTGCACCAGCAGGCCATGGTCGCTGCGGTCCGGGCTGAGCACGCAGGGCACGCAGGAAGCATCCTGCTCCCAGCTGCCGCTGCGCATGCCCTCGGTAGAGCCGCTGTATTTCAGCCAGCGGCCCTGTTTGGTAATGCCCACCAGAATCACTTCATATCGGTCCGGCATGGTGGCAAGGGCATCCGCCCATGCCGCAGCAGAAACACAGCTGACCTCATGCTCGCTTGAACAGCTGCCAAACAGCAGGGCCACGCGGATCTTGTTTGCTTGTTGTTTCATATTGTCAGGTATGCTCCCTTTTTGTTTTCGGCCGGTTCCGGGGCAGTTTGCCGCCGGAACCTGGCTGTATGGCATAACACTACACTTTAATACTATATCATATTTATGCGGTTTATGCCAGTGGTTGTCCGCTATTTCCGGGATTTTTTGCGCAAAACAAAATCCCCGCAGCCCGCCGGTGCAAAACCGGGGCCGCGGGGGATAAGATACGATACTTTAAGCCGGATTTTCCACAATTTTTAAGGCAACACCGCATAATTCTAAGTGCCGATACGGCGAGCGAGGTGCGGCAGCTGCTAAGCCAAAAGCGCAGATAATACTGGATGTCTTATCGAGCATTTTGGCAACGCAGATGCCGTGCCGCAGCCGCCGGAGCGGTGCTTAAGCCGTCAGGCGGGAATTGTGCGGCATTGCCTTAAGGAACTTGTGGAGAACAAAAGGCTTCGGGAGCAGCGGTTATACGTACTTGGCAATAATGGAGTTCACCGCATCAGGGTCAGCTGCGCTCCAGGTCTGCCAGTTCTGGCCTGCGGCTGCAGCAGCCTGGCCCAGCTCCACCAGCAGGGCGGGGAGCTGCTCTTCATATACGGTGCCGATGGTATCGCCAAAGTGGGCATGGCCCAAAGCATCGGACCCGCCCAGGAAGATGGCAAACGCCGGGGCAGGCTTGCCGCCCGGAACCGCTTTAACCGTGCCCTGGAAGCCGATGGCTGCGGCCTGGTGGCCGGAGCAGCTGGACGTGCAGCCGGAAATGCAGACTTTGGGCAGGGCACCGTCCGGAATGTTAGCCTCCCGCACGGCCTGCACAGCGCGCTGCAAAACGGACTGGCTGTCCCGCACGCCCTGCTGGCAGATGGAAGCGCCGATGCAGGCAATGCTGGTCTCAAACAGCGTTTTGGCACCATCTGCGGTGGCATCCAGCACAGCGGCAGCTTCGTCTGCCGTCAGGTTGATGATGTACAGCGTTTCATTGGGGGCAACGCGGCATTCGCAGCCGGGGATGGTGCTGAGCAGGTTGTCCAGCTGCACCAGCTTTTCCGGGATCAGGCGGCCGCCGATGGGGTGGTACGCCACAGCGTACAGCCCCGGCTGTTTTTGGGCAATGGCGCGCGGGTCATCCAGCGTGCCGGTGCCGGTTTTGGTAATGGCGGCGGGGGTCAGGTGCAGTTTCAGGCTTTCGTCCGCCTTGGCAGCGGCAACGTTCTCCAAAAAGACGCGGCGCAGCTCGTCCGGGCCAAGGGTCTCCTGCATAAAGCGGGTGCGGGCCTTGGCACGGTTCTGGTAATTGCCGTGCTGGCAGAAGGTGGTGATCATGCCGCGGATATAGTACAGCACATCCTCTGCGGGCAGAGATTCTGCCGCCAGAATGCCCATGCGCCAGCCGCCGCCCAGGCCGCCGGCAATGTACAGCTTAAAGGTGCCGTCCGGCTGCGCCACAAAGCCCATATCGCGGAACGCGGTGTGCACACAGTCATCCACGCCGTTGCAGAACGCAACCTTCAGCTTGCGCGGCATGTGGATGTCACGGCAGATGGAAAGCAGATACTCCGTTGCGGCCTCGGCCCAGGGCATAACGTCAAAAGCTTCGCCGGGCTGCACGCCGGTCAGGGGGCTGGCCTGAATGTTGCGGGGGTTATCACCGCCGCCGCCGCGGGTGATAATGCCGCAGGGGATGGCGGCCTCCATGATGGCAGGCACCTCGTCCGGGGTCAAATCGTGCATCTGGATCGCTTCGCAGGTGGTCAGCTTCAGGAATGGCACATGGTACTGCTGAACAGCCTGTGCCATAAAGTGCAGGCGCTCCGGCGTGACCCGGCCGCCCGGCAGGCGCAGCCGCAGCATATGCTTGGCGGCATCGCGCTGGGCATAACTGCCAAACCCGCCGGAAATGCCTTTGTAGTCCTTGCGGGCAATTTCGCCCTGGGCAAAGGAGTGGATCGTGTTGGAAAAGCCGCCGATTTCTTCGCGGTAAGTGTTGAGCCATTGCTGGTCCATGGTTGGAACCCCCATTACATCCTAGATTTTAATTAAAAAAGAATAAAGAATAATGAATAATGGTTGTGTGACGCCTACGGCATCACATTTTAATTAGGTCAACTGCTCTGGAAAAAAGTATTCCGACCAGAGTAGCCAACCTATTTTATTCGCGCCGCCGCGGGCGGCGCACCGACATTATTCTTTATTCATTATTATTTATTATTTTTGATGTACATCACTAAGTATAGTGGATAAAAAAGCAATCTGCAAGAAACTAAGCAAAAATAAAGCCCGGCCCGGCAGACAGCCGGTACCGGGCAGAGCGACAGAAATTATTCGCCAAATACCTTGATGTAGTCAGCCTTGAACTTTTCAATGCCGGCATCGGTCAGCGGGTGATGCAGCATCTGTTCAATGACCTTGTAAGGAACGGTGGCGATATCAGCACCAGCCAGAGCGCAGTCCGTTACATGGATGGGGTTGCGGACGGAAGCGGCAATGATCTGGGTGTCAATGTCGGGGTAGTTCAGGAACATGTCATGAATGGTTTCGATCAGTTCAATGCCGGGCTGGCCAATGTCGTCCAGACGGCCCAGGAACGGGCTGACGTAAGTAGCGCCTGCGCGGGCAGCCAACAGCGCCTGGTTGGCGGAGAACACCAGCGTGCAGTTGGTGGGAATGCCCTTGGCGGACAGTGCCTTGATGGCCTTCAGGCCCTCAGCGGTCATGGGGATCTTGACGACCATGTGCTTGGGGTCCAGGGCATAGATGGCTTCGCCCTCAGCAACCATGGTTTCAGCGTCCACGGTGGTGGCCTTTACTTCGCCGGAAATGGGGCCGTCCACGATGGTGGCGATCTCTGCCAGGGTCTCGGCATAATCGCGGCCTTCCTTGGCAATCAGACTGGGGTTGGTGGTAACACCGGCAATAATGCCCATGTCATTGGCTTTACGGATCTCATCTACATTCGCAGTATCAATAAAAAACTTCATGATTTTGCCTCCCTTTATGTGGCATTTTATTTGTCCTTTGCATTATATCACAATATTCTATAAAATGGAAACATTTTTTAAGGCCTGCGCAAAAGTCCGCAAGGAATGAGAAGGCCCGCGAAAAAAATGAGAAATGCCGCGCTGGTTTCGGCTCCCAGCCCTGCCAGACTGCCATAAAAAACACCCCGCAGCAAGAGATTCGCTGCGGGGTGTCTTTATCAATTTGTGCGATGCCCGTTAAAGCTTTTTGCCCCGCTCTTTTTCAAAAAAGGCGGGAAAAGCGGGAATTATTCGTACAGGGGGAAGCGAGCGGTCAGGCTGGCAACGCGGGCAGCGATGTCGTCTTTCTTGCCTTCAAAGTCAAAGATGCAGTCTGCGATGCAGTCGGCAATCTCTTTCATCTCGGCGGGGCCCATGCCGCGGGTGGTCACAGCAGGGGTGCCAAGGCGGACACCGCTGGTCACAAACGGGCTGCGCTTTTCACCGGGAACAGTGTTCTTGTTGGCAGTAATGTGTACTTCGTCCAGGTTGTGCTCCAGCTCCTTGCCGGTCATCTCGGAATCGGTCAGGTCAACCAGCAGCAGGTGGTTGTCGGTGCCGCCGGAAACCAGCTTCACGCCGCGGGCGGTCAGCTCGTCGGCCATAGCAGCGGCGTTCTCCACAATCTTGCGGGCATAATCCTTGAACTCCGGCTTCAGTGCCTCGCCAAAGCAGACAGCCTTTGCAGCAATCACGTGCTCCAGCGGGCCGCCCTGGGTGCCGGGGAAGATGGCAGAGTTGATGCGCTTGATCAGGTAAGCGTTGTTGGTCAGGATCAGGCCGCCGCGGGGACCGCGCAGGGTCTTGTGGGTGGTGGTGGTCACAACATCAGCATAGGGCACCGGGTTCTGGTGCATGCCGCCGGCAACCAGGCCGGCAATGTGAGCCATGTCCACCATCAGCATTGCGCCGTAACCGTGGGCGATCTCGGCCAGCTTTTCAAAATCGATAGCGCGCGGGTAAGCGGAAGCACCGGCAACCAGCAGCTTGGGGCGAACCTTGGCAACCTGCTTGGCCAGGGCATCGTAATCAATGCGGCCGTCCTCGGCAGAAACGCCGTAGGAAACAAAGTTGTAGTTCTTGCCGCTCATGTTGGCGGGGGAACCATGCGTCAGATGGCCGCCCTGGGAAAGATCCATGCCCATGACGGTATCGCCCAGGTTGAGCAGGGCAAAGTAAACGGCCAGGTTGGCCTGTGCGCCGGAATGGGGCTGCACGTTGGCATATTTGGCACCAAACAGCTTGCAGGCACGGTCAATTGCAATCTGCTCAACCTGGTCCACAAACTGGCAGCCGCCGTAATAGCGGTGGCCGGGGTAGCCCTCGGCATATTTGTTGGTCAGCACGCTGCCCATGGCAGCCATAACGGCAGGGGAAACAATGTTTTCGCTGGCAATCAGCTCAATGTTTGCCTGCTGGCGGCCCAGCTCACGCTGCATGGCCGCACCCAGCTCCGGGTCATACCCCGAAACAAAACCAATGGTGTCCATCATGTCCTTGTACATAATACTTACTCCTTTCAGTGTTACCCTTATATACTGAAAACGGGGTCCCGCCCCGGAAAAACGAAATTAAGTTAGGAGGTAGTTAAATGCTTCCTTTCGTGGAAAGCACGCCCACAATGCGGTCGTCATGGCGGGCGGCGGCGGAAAGGGCTTTGGCGAATGCTTTGTACATGGCTTCCAGCTTGTGGTGGTCGTTTCCGCCGTACAGCACCTTCAGGTGCAGGTTCATCATGGCGCTGTAGCTGACAGCGTAAAAGAATTCCCGTGCCATCTGCACATCCATGCCGCCGCAGCTCTGCCCGGCAAAGCTGGCATCATAAACAAAGTACGGCCGTCCGCCAAGGTCCACAGCGCACAGGGCCAGCGTTTCGTCCATGGGCAGCATGCAGCTGCCGTAACGCACAATGCCGGCTTTGTCGCCAAGGGCCTCACGGATGGCCGTGCCAAGCGCGATGCCGCAGTCTTCAATTGTGTGGTGACAGTCCACGTTCAGGTCGCCATCACAGTGTAATGTCAAATCAAATAGGCCGTGGCGGGCAAAGCCGTCCAGCATGTGGTCAAAAAAGCCGATGCCGGTGTGCAGGTCGGCTTTTCCGCTGCCGTCCAGGTCCAGGGTGACGGTAATGTTGGTTTCCCGCGTTTTGCGGGTCACGGTAGCAGTGCGGCTCACGGTTGCATCTCCTTTGCATGGTCCGGCCAGTGGGTGCCGGAAACAAAATAATCCGCATATTTGGTCGAAAGTTCTTCCCCCAGCCGCATTACGCCGCCGTACAAATGGCGGGAACACTGCGCCCGGATGGCGGCGGTATCATTGCGGGCAATGGCATCCAGCAGAACATCATGTTCCGCCACAATATCGCCAAAATTGCCAACGGCCACAAGGTCCAGCATGCGGAACCGCGAATAGCTGTTCTGCGAAGTCTGGATCAGCTGCCACAGCTGGTCTTTGCCGGTAGCAAGAAACCAGCTTTCGTGCAGGCGGCTGTCCAGCTCATAAAACATCCGCGGGTCTGGGTGGGGGTGGGCCGCCAGGCGGCGCAAAGCATCGTTGCGGGTTTTCAGCTGGGCCAGCTGTTCGGGGGTGCAGGCAGCGGCAAAGTCTGTCATCACGGCGGACTCCACCGCGTTGCGCAGGTAGATCTGCTGGCTGATGGTGTCAAAATCCAGCTGGGTGACCCGCGTGGATTTGTAGGGGGTGACTTCAATCAGCCCGGCAATGCGCAGCTCCTGCAAAACGCTGCGCACCGGCGTGCGGGAAACCCCGAACTGCTCGCACAATGCGTTTTCCCGCAGGGTGGAGCCGGGCTTTAATTCCAGCAACATGATCTGCTGGTACAGCGTTTGGAAAATGTCATGGCTGGAAAATGCCTGCATGTCCGGGAACCTCCTTCTCTTTAGTATACTAAAGAATATAGCACCGTTGCCCCCGTCCGTCAACGATACACCCCAACATTTGGATGATTGTCTGATAAGAGTTTACGATTTTGCAACACATTCCGGCACTTTGCGCGCTACAATAATGTTAACAAACCATAAGGTGTACCTGAAAAGTCGAAAATGCAGCCTGTTTCTACAACCACAGCTGGATTTTGCGTTAAAAACCTTGGAATCCATAAAGGATTCCTGCGGCTTTTGACTTAAATCCCGCTTGTGTTTGCGGAATAATTGTCATTTTCTTTGCTTTCAGCTACACTCTAAGGCGGAGTTTTGCGCCTTAGCGGTGCTCCCTGTGTGACAAAAGCTGGCGAACCCCTGTATCTGTTGCCGGCTTGTGTGAAAGGACCAAAAGCAACATGGGTAAAATCATCGGAATTGATTTAGGAACAACCAACAGCTGCGTGGCTGTGGTGGAAGGCGGACGCCCAACCGTTATCCCCAATGCCGAAGGCCAGCGCACCACCCCGTCGGTCGTTGCTTTTGCAAAAAGCGGCGAACGCCTTGTGGGCGATCCGGCCAAACGCCAGGCTGTTACCAACGCACCGCGCACCATTGCCAGCGTTAAGCGCAAAATGGGCAGTGATGAGCGCATTCCCATTGACGGCAAGTGCTTCTCCCCGCAGGAGATCAGCGCCATGATCCTGCAAAAGCTGAAAGCGGATGCAGAAGCTTATCTTGGTGAACCGGTGACAGAAGCCGTTATCACCGTACCGGCTTATTTTAACGATGCCCAGCGCCAGGCTACCAAAGATGCCGGGCGCATTGCGGGCCTGAATGTAAAGCGCATTATCAACGAACCTACTGCGGCCGCCCTGGCCTATGGCCTGGATAACGGCAAGACCCAGAAAGTGATGGTGTATGATCTGGGCGGCGGTACATTCGATGTTTCGCTGATCCAGATCGGGGATGGCATTGTGCAGGTGTTGGCCACCTGCGGTGATAACCATCTGGGCGGCGATGACTTTGATGCTCGTGTGGCTGACTGGCTGGTGCGGAACTTTGCCGCTGAAAACCAGGTAGACCTGACCCGTGATCCCGTTGCCATGCAGCGCGTGCGGGAGGAAGCCGAGAAAGCCAAAAAAGAGCTTTCCGCTGCCACCCATACTGAAATCAACCTGCCGTTCATCACCGTTGGCCCCAACGGCCCGCTGCATTTGCAGGCGGAACTGACCCGCGCCAAGTTTGATGAGCTGACCGCCGACCTGGTGGAGCGCACGGCACTGCCGGTGCGCAACGCCCTGCGGGATGCCCACCTGGCCGCCAACGACCTGGATCAGGTGCTGCTGGTAGGTGGTTCCACCCGCATCCCGGCGGTGCAGGCCAAGGTCATGCGGATGATCGATCTGGAACCGTCCAAAACGCTGAACCCGGACGAGTGTGTAGCCCTTGGCGCTGCGGTGCAGGGCGGACGCCTTGGCGGCGAAGGCCTGGCTGCTGGCGGGCAGGACCTGCTGCTGATGGACGTTACCCCGCTGACCCTTTCGATTGAGACGGTGGGCGGTGTGGCAACCCATCTGATCGACCGCAACTCCACCATTCCCACCCGGTATTCCAAAATCTTTACCACCGCCGCGCCGTTCCAGAGCACAGTTGAAATCAAGGTGCTGCAGGGTGAGCGGGAGTTCGCCAAGGATAATAAGCTTATCGGCAACTTTACCCTCAAGGGCATCAAACGCGCCTGGGCCGGTGTGCCGCAGATCGAAGTGACCTTTGATATTGATGCCAACGGCATTGTGACGGTGAGCGCCCGTGACCTTGGCACCGGCAAACAGCAGAGCATTACCATCACCGGGTCTTCCAACCTGAGCGAGCAGGAGATCCGCCGCGCCATGGACGATGCCGCTGCCTTTGCCGGACAGGATCAGGAGCGCAAAGCCGCCATCGAGGCCCTGAATGCCGCGGAAGCCGCCATCTACCGCGTCAATTCCGCCCTTGGCAGTAAAGAGGGCAAGGAGCTGGATAAGGACACCAAAAACCGCATTAAAGAAGCAGAAAAGAACCTGGAACGCCTGACCCGCCACAAAAAGCCCGAAAAAATGACCCCCCAGGACACCCAGGCCCTGAACGCCGCCCGCGAAGCCCTGCAAGCTCAGACCAAGGACCTGGTAGCACGGTGGGAGCGACGAGGGAAAGTTAGGAGTTAGAAAGTAGGAGTTAGGAGTTTTTGGGGCTGCAGGTACCCAAAAATTCTGTCTGAATATTAAAACAAAAATGTAGGGAACGGTCTTGACCGTTCCCTACAATTATTTTATGGGGTTGCGGCAAACTTTCAAACCGCCACTTAACTCCTAAGGCAACACCGCACAATTCCCGCCTTGCGGCTTAAGCACCGCTCCGGCAGCTGCGG
>ENA-UOJE01001429-UOJE01001429.1-human-gut-metagenome-genome-assembly--contig:-C23-NODE-1429-length-21373-cov-8.655127_pt1 | contig 21373 bp, 25 predicted proteins | sample MGYA00242341_ERZ723888 | MGnify/ENA metagenome assembly ERZ723888 | reverse complement strand
GCTCGTTTGGAAAGTGGCTAGAACCAAACTGCTTAGCTATCATACACTATCTTTTCCCAGTTGTCAAGACAAATATGCCGGAGAATCAAAAAATTTTTGCTTTTATTTCTTTTATAATAAAGTGAGATAATAAACCTGCAATATTCACAAAATAGCACCCAGTCGGTGAATCGGGGCACTATAACCCTACAAATTTCCACTTTGGGGGATTTTAAACTTGAATTCGGTCGGATTTTGCAATACAATGGACATGTAATTGCTGCAAGGGGGTAGTCTGGATGTATCGGTTCGGCGGATTAGGCGGCGGGCTGATCACAGGCAGCTCCCGGGCGGAGAGTGCCCATTTGGGCGGGCAAAGCGGTATGGCTGTGGTGCGTCGTGCGCCGCAGCCTGTTTTGTTTTGAAAGGAGTCGGACGAATGAAAAAAGTGGCGGTTATTATGGGGAGTGACAGCGATCTTCCGGTGGTGGGCAAGGCCATCGATAAACTGAAAAGTTTCGGTGTACCGGTGGAAGCTCATGTAATGTCGGCTCATCGGACGCCGGAAGCGGCGGCGGATTTTTCAGTCTCGGCAGTGGACAAGGGTTTTGGCGTTATCATCGCTGCGGCAGGCAAGGCTGCCCATCTGGCCGGGATACTGGCAGCCCATACGGTACTGCCGGTGATCGGGATTCCGGTGAAATCTTCTACTCTGGACGGACTGGATGCGCTTCTCGCAACCGTGCAGATGCCCTCCGGCATTCCTGTAGCCACCGTTGCCATCGACGGGGCGGAAAATGCGGCTATTCTGGCGGCGCAGATGCTGGCGCTGGAGGACGACGAATTGAAGGCCAAACTGCTGGAAATGAAAAAATCCATGGCCCAGGCGGTGCTGGAAAAGGATAAAAAGCTGGCAGAGACTTTGAACGGCTAAATGAAGCCGATAGAAGAAAACATAAAAGATAAAGGAGCAGCGAAAATGAAGAAACTGGAGCAGCTGTATGAAGGTAAAGCTAAAAAGGTATTTGCCACTGAGGATCCGGAAAAATATATTGTGGATTATAAGGACGACGCCACCGCTTTTAACGGCGAGAAAAAGGGCACCATTATGGGCAAGGGGGTCATCAACAACCGGGTGACCAACCACCTGATGAAAATGCTGGAGAAGGAAGGCGTACCTACTCATTTTGTAGAGGAGATCTCCGACCGGGAGACTATTGTGAAAAAGGTGACGATTGTTCCTTTGGAGGTTATCATCCGCAACATCGCTGCCGGCTCCTTCTCCAAGCGTTACGGTGTGGAGGAAGGAAGGGTACTCGAACAGCCCTCTCTGGAATTCAGTCTCAAGGATGATGCTCTGGGCGATCCCCTGATCAACAGCTACCATGTGCTGGCGCTGGGACTCGCCACTAAGGAGGAGCTGGATACCATCGCCTCCTACTCCTTTAAAGTCAATGAGGTACTGAAAAAGTATCTGCTGGGTTTGGATATCGAGCTGGTGGATTTCAAGCTGGAGTTCGGCAAACTGTCCGACGGCACCATTGTGCTGGCGGATGAAATTTCCCCGGATACCTGCCGGTTCTGGGATGTGCATACCCATGAAAAGCTGGATAAGGATCGTTTCCGCCGCAATCTGGGCGGGGAAGTGGAAGCATATCAGGAGATCATGCGCCGCCTGATGGGCGAATGATTTTATTGGAGACATTATACAAGGAGGTCCAGGCATGGGCGGCGTATTTGGCGTGGTGAGCAGCGAAAACTGCGTTACCGATTTGTTCTTCGGCGTGGATTATCATTCTCATTTGGGAACCCGTCGGGGCGGAATGGCGGTTTTCAGCAGGGAAACCGGTTTTGAACGCGCCATTCATAATATAGAAAATTCTCCTTTCCGCACCAAATTTGAGCGGGATGTGGGAGAAATGGCGGGTCACATGGGGATCGGCTGCATCAGTGACTCTGATCCGCAGCCCCTGATTGTCCGCTCTCACCTGGGCAACTATGCCATTACCACAGTGGGACGGATCAACAATCTAGAGGAGTTGGTGAAGCAGGCCTTCGAAAACGGCAGCTCCCATTTCCTGGAGATGAGCGGCGGGCGGGTCAATGCCACTGAGTTGACGGCTTGCCTGATCAACCAGAAGGATTCTATCCCCGAAGGTATTCGCCATGCCCAAAAACTGATAGACGGATCGATGACGATTCTGCTCCTGACAAAAAAGGGGCTGTACGCTGCCCGGGATCGGATGGGGCGTACGCCGCTGTTTGTTGGAAAAAAAGAGGGCGCCTATTGTGTTTCTTTTGAATCCTTCGCCTACCTGAACCTGGGCTATCGGGATGAACACGCTTTAGGCGCGGGAGAGATCGATTTCATTACCCCGGAAGGATACGAAACGGTGGTTCCGCCAGGGGAAAAGATGAAGATTTGCGCCTTTTTATGGACCTATTTTGGTTATCCCACATCCTCCTATGAAGGGGTGAACGTGGAGCAGATGCGGTATGACTGCGGACGCATTTTGGCGCAGAACGACCAAGACGCGGATGTGGATTTTGTGGCCGGTGTGCCGGATTCCGGTACCGCCCATGCTATCGGTTACGCCAACGAGTCGGGAATCCCCTTTGCCCGCCCCTTCATCAAATACACCCCTACCTGGCCACGGAGCTTCATGCCCCAGAACCAGGCGGTGCGCAATCAGGTTGCCCACATGAAGCTGATCCCTGTGGATGCGCTGATCCGGGACAAGCGGCTGCTGTTCATCGATGATTCGGTGGTGCGGGGCACACAGATGCGGGAAACAGTGGATTTCCTGTATGACAGCGGTGCCAAAGAGGTGCACATTCGTCCCGCCTGCCCGCCGATTATGTTCGGTTGCAAGTATCTGAATTTTTCCCGCTCCACCTCAGATATGGATTTGATCTCCCGCTCAGTCATCAAGGAGCTGGAGGGGGAGGAAGGATTCCGGCATTTGGAAGAATACTGCGACGCCCGTACCGGCCGGTATGAACGGATGGTAGAAGGAGTTTGCAGACGGATGCGGGTCACCTCCCTGCGGTATCAGACACTGAAAGGCATGCTGGATGCCATCGGTATTGATCCCGACAAGGTCTGTACCTACTGCTGGACCGGGAAGGAATAACGGGACTTCGGTTCATTATCCTAGATAAAAGGCGGGGCTGACTATGTTTGATTCGATTCATGAAGAATGCGGTGTTTTCGGTGTGTTTGACTCCGCTCTGTCCAACGTCGCCCGGACCACCTATTTTGCTTTGTATGCCCTGCAGCATCGGGGCCAGGAAAGCTGCGGCATCGCTGTAAATGAGGACGGGGTTTTCCGTTCTCACCGGGCGCTGGGATTGGTGCCGGAGGTATTCACCGCCGATGTGCTGGAAAAGCTGGGGCAGGGGCGCATTGCCGTGGGCCACGTGCGGTATTCCACCACTGGCAACGTCAACGTCAGCAACGCCCAGCCTTTGGTGGTGCGCCATGTCAAGGGATCCATGGCCCTGGCCCACAACGGCAACTTAACCAATGCACTGGAACTTCGCCGGGAGTTTGAACTGGAAGGGGCGATCTTCCATGGTTCCAGCGACACGGAGGTGATCGCCTATGCCATTACTAAAGCCCGGCTGAAGACCGGCTCCATCGAAGAAGCGGTGGAGAGCGCGATGAAGCGGATCAAGGGGGCTTATTCGCTGGTGATCATGTCTCCTCAGAAGCTGATAGCCGCCCGGGATCCGGAAGGCTTTCGGCCGCTGTGTATGGGCAGAACTCCCGACGGCGCGGTGGTATTTGCTTCTGAAAGCTGCGCCCTGGACAGTGTGGGGGCATCCTTTGTCCGGGATGTGAGACCAGGGGAGATCGTAGTGGTCTCGGAGGAGGGGATACGCTCCATTGAAACCCACTGCGCAGGCAGGGGCCATATGTGTGTATTCGAATTTGTCTATTTTGCCCGGCCGGACAGCGTCATCGCCGGGTCCAGTGTACAGGACGCCCGGCTGCGCGCCGGCGCTTATCTGGCGCTGGAACATCCCATCCAGGCGGATGTGGTGATCGGCGTTCCTGATTCCGGATTGGACGCGGCCCTTGGCTACTCCCGCCAATCGGGGATTCCCTATGGGGTGGGTTTCATCAAGAATCGCTATGTGGGCCGCAGCTTTATCCAGCCCACTCAGGGACAGCGGGAAGATGCTGTGAAGGTAAAGCTGAATGCGGTGCGGTCTGTGGTGGAGGGGCGCCGGGTCGTCATGATCGACGACTCCATCGTCCGTGGAACCACCAGCGCCCGAATCGTCCGGTTGCTGCGGGAAGCAGGAGCCAAAGAAGTCCATATGCTGGTTTCCTCGCCGCCCTTCCGCAATCCCTGTTATTTCGGCACCGATATCGACAGTCGGGAGAATCTTATTGCCTGCAGGTTGAATTCGGTGGAGGAGATTGCCCGGGAAATCGGGGTGGATAGTTTAGGATATCTCAGCGTGGAGAGTGTGCGTAAAATCGCCCGGGGAGCGGACTGTGATTTCTGCACCGGCTGTTTTACCGGTGACTACCCAGCGGAGGTTCCGGCGGAAGCACCCAAAGATAAATTTGAGCAAAGAATCACCAAAACAAAAACCGGCGCGTAAACGCCCGAAAGGATAGGATTTCTTATGAAGAGCGTAAGCGAGAGTTATGCGGCCGCCGGCGTGGATGTTACCGCCGGCTATAAAGCGGTGGAACTGATGAAAGCCCATGTGGCCCGCACAGCGGTACCGGGGGTGCTTTCCGGCATCGGCGGCTTCGGCGGCCTGTTTGAGCCGGATCTCAAGGGGCTTCGGCGGCCTGTGCTGGTCTCCGGCACCGACGGCGTGGGTACCAAGCTGAAGCTGGCTTTCCTGATGGACAAGCATGACACCGTGGGAATCGACTGTGTGGCCATGTGTGCTAACGATGTGGCCTGTTCCGGCGCCCAGCCCCTGTTCTTCCTGGATTACATCGCCTGCGGCAAGAATGTGCCGGAGAAGATCGCCTCCATTGTGGCCGGTGTAGCGGAGGGATGCGTCCAGGCGGGCTGCGCCCTGATCGGCGGCGAAACGGCGGAAATGCCCGGATTCTATCCGGTGGATGAGTATGATCTGGCCGGCTTCTGTGTGGGGTTGGCGGATTATGACCGCATTGTGGACAGCGCCAATGTCCAGGCGGGAGACGTACTGATCGGCGTGGCCTCCAGCGGTGTTCATTCCAACGGTTTTTCCTTGGTGCGCAAGGTGTTCGATATTTCGGAGAAAACCATCGGCCGGTATGTGGAGGAACTGGGCAGCACCCTGGGCGAGACGCTGCTGACCCCCACCAAAATCTATGTCAAGCCGCTGATGGCGCTGATGCAGAAGGTAAGGGTGCATGGGATTTCCCACATCACCGGCGGCGGCTACTACGAGAACATCCCCCGGATGCTGCCCGACGGGATGACCGCGGTAATTGAGAAAAACAAGGTGCCGGTGCTGCCGATTTTCCGGGTGATTCAGCAGGAAGGCAATATTCCCGAGCGGGATATGTTCAACACCTTCAATATGGGCACCGGCCTGGTGCTGGCCGTGGCGTCGGAGGATGCCGACGAGGCGGTGCGCACTCTGCAGGAAAACGGTGAGACGGCGATAATTTTGGGCCAGGTTCAGGCCGGCGACGACGGCGTCAAGCTGGTTTAAGAGGTGCCGCCATGACGAATATCGCGGTTTTGGTTTCCGGCGGCGGTACCAATCTTCAGGCGCTAATTGACGCCGAAAAAACAGGGAAGATCCCTGGGGGGCGGATTGTTAAGGTGATCGCCTCCAATCCTGGGGCCTATGCCTTGGAACGGGCGGCGGCGGCGGGAATCCCTTCCACCGTGGTATGTCGCCGGGATTACAGGGATGCGGCGGATTTTGATGCTGCTCTGCTGACGGCTCTGGAGGCGTGCGAAGCACAACTGGTAATTCTGGCTGGCTTTCTCAGTATTTTGGGAGAAGCGGTAATCGCCCGCTATCGCAATCGGATTATCAATGTGCATCCCTCCTTGATCCCTGCCTTCTGCGGCAAAGGTTATTACGGCCTTAAGGTTCATGAAGAGGCGCTGGCCTACGGGGTCAAAGTCACCGGGGCCACTGTTCATTTTGTTAATGAGATTCCCGACGGCGGGGCAATTATTCTCCAGAAGGCGGTGGAAATCCTGCCCGATGACACGCCGGAGAAGCTGCAGCGCCGGGTGATGGAGCAGGCGGAATGGGAGCTGCTGCCCCGGGCGGCGGCGTTGTTCTGCCAAGGGAAAATCCACGTGGACGGTCGAATCGCCGTTATCGAATCATTCAGGTAGGAGGAAGCAGTATGGAGAAAAAATTGTTGGCGGCGGAGTTGAGCGCCACCACTTATCCCGGTCGCGGCATTATTTTAGGCCAAAGCCCTGACGGAAAAAAAGCGGTCATCGCTTATTTTATCATGGGCCGCAGCGAGAATTCCCGGAACCGTGTTTTTGTGGCCGATGGCGATGGGATCAAGACCAAAGCCTTTGACGAAAGCAAGATGGTAGACCCTTCCTTGATCATCTATGCGCCGGTGCGCAAGGTGAATCCTTTGATAACCATTGTTACAAATGGAGATCAGACAGACACGGTGGTAGACGCGATGCAGGCGGGCAAAACCTTTGAAGATGCCCTGCGTACCCGGGAATTCGAGCCGGACGCACCTAATTTCACTCCCAGGATTTCCGGCGCGGTTTGCGGATGCTTTTCAAGAGGAACCTTCGCCTATCAGTTATCCATCCTCAAGAGCAATATGGGCAACCCGGATTCCTGCCTGCGCTTTTTCTATGATTACGCGCCGGTGCCGGGGCTGGGCCATTTTATCCATACCTATCAGCAGGACGGCAATCCGCTGCCCTCCTTTGAAGGGGAACCCACGCCGGTAACCATTGAAGGCGATATTGATACCTTTACCGCCGCGGTATGGAATAACCTGAACGCGGATAATAAAGTTTCCCTCTTCACCCGGTTCATCGATCTCGCCACCGGCGCGGAGGAAACCCGCATTCTGAACAAACACGAGGGACAATAAGGGAAAGGAGCCGGTCATATGAAGGAACTGCAGCTGAAATACGGATGCAACCCCAACCAGACCCCCTCCCGCCTGTTTATGCAGGAAGGGGAACTGCCCATCGAGGTGCTCAACGGCCGCCCGGGGTATATCAATTTTATGGACGCCTTCAACAGCTGGCAGCTGGTGAAGGAACTGAAGGAAGCCACCGGCCTGCCGGCCGCCGCCTCCTTCAAGCATGTCAGCCCGGCGGGGGCGGCGGTGGGCCTGCCTTTGTCGGATACCCTGAAAAAGATCTACTTTGTGGATGATCTGGAGCTGTCTCCCATCGCCTGCGCCTACGCCCGGGCCCGGGGAGCCGACCGGATGTCCTCCTACGGCGATTGGGTGGCCCTGTCCGATCCCTGCGATAAAGAAACCGCCACGCTGCTGGCTCGGGAGGTATCCGACGGCATCATCGCGCCGAGCTACACCGACGAAGCGCTGGCGATTTTGAAAACCAAGCGCAAGGGTTCCTATAATGTGGTGAAAATCGATCCTTCCTATGTGCCCGCTCCGGTGGAGCACAAGGATGTTTTCGGCATCACCTTTGAACAGGGGCGCAATAATTCGAAAATCGATGCCTCTCTCCTTGTCAATCTGGTGACGGAGAACAAGGAACTGCCGGAAGACGCCAAGAGAGACCTGGTGCTTTCCCTTATTACGCTGAAATACACCCAGTCCAATTCCGTCTGCTACGCCAAGGACGGCCAGGTCATCGGCGTAGGCGCAGGCCAGCAGAGTCGGATTCATTGTACCCGTCTGGCGGGCAACAAGGCGGATGTGTGGGCGCTGCGGCAGCATCCCAAGGTGCTGGCCCTGCCCTTCAAGGCGGATATCCGCCGTCCAGACCGGGACAACACCATTGACGTGTACGTTTCCGAGGATTGGGAGGACGTGCTGGCCGACGGTGCGTGGGAGCAGTTTTTCACCGTGAAGCCGGAGCCGCTGACTAGGGAGGAAAAACGGGTCTGGCTGGATACCCAGACCGGGGTGTCTTTAGGCTCCGACGCGTTCTTCCCCTTTGGCGACAACATCGAGCGGGCCCACCGCAGCGGCGTATCCTATATCGCCGAGCCGGGCGGCTCCATTCGAGACGACAACGTCATCGATACCTGCAACAAATACGGTATTGCAATGGCCTTCACCGGCCTGCGGCTGTTCCACCACTGATCGGCTGGAATCTGCGCCGGGAGACGCGCTAAGCGGCCCGGTCTTTGATGGAAAGGAATGAAGGGATAGAATGGATATTTTGGTGGTTGGCGGCGGCGGAAGGGAACACGCCATCATCCGCAAACTGAAGGAAAGCCCCCGCTGCGGCAAACTCTACTGCGCTCCCGGTAACGGCGGCATTGCTAAAGACGCCCAGTGTTGCGACGTAGCGGCTACCGATATTTCTGGTATGGTGGCGCTGGCGAAAGAATTAAAGGTGGACATGGTTTTTGTGGCGCCGGATGATCCCCTGGTAGCCGGTATGGCGGACGCCATGGAAGATGCGGGAATCCCTGCTTTCGGTCCCTTTGCCAATGCGGCGATTCTGGAAGGCAGTAAGGTGTTTTCCAAGCAGCTGATGAAGAAATACGGTATTCCCACCGCCGGCTACGAGGTGTTCGATAAGCCAGAGGAGGCGCTGGACTACATCCGGAAACAAGACCGTTATCCGGCGGTGGTGAAGGCGGACGGCCTGGCTCTGGGAAAAGGGGTTATCCTCTGCGCCGACTATGAGGAGGCCCAAAAAGCGGTTAAGGAAATCATGGAGGACCGGGTGTTTGGTACTTCCGGCAGCCGGGTGGTGGTGGAGGAATTCCTCACCGGGCCGGAGGTTTCCGTGCTGGCCTTCACCGACGGCGTCACGGTGCGGCCCATGGTATCCGCCAAGGATCACAAGCGGGCCTTTGACGGAGACCTGGGCCCCAATACCGGCGGCATGGGCACCATCAGCCCAAATCCTTATTATACGGAGGAGGCCGCCGTCTATTGTATGGAGCATATCTTCCAGCCCACGGTGGATGCCATGCGGCAGGAGGGCCGTCCCTTTAAAGGCTGCCTTTTCTTCGGTTTGATGCTGACGCCCGACGGCCCCAAGGTGATTGAATACAACTGTCGGTTCGGCGATCCGGAGACCCAGGTGGTGCTGCCCAGACTGAAAACCGATCTTATCGATATCATCTGTGCGGTACGGGAGGAACGGTTGGAGGAACTGCCCATAGAATGGGCGGAGGAAGCCTGCGCCTGCGTGGTGATGGCTTCCGGCGGGTATCCCGCCGCCTATCGGAAGGGGCTGGAAATCCGCGGACTGAACGGTGACGGACAACGGAAAGATGCGGTGATCTATCATGCCGGCACCGCTCTGAAGGAGGGCAGGTTCTACACCAATGGCGGCCGGGTGCTGGGAGTGACCGCCATGGCTCCCACGCTGGACGAAGCGCTGGATAAAGCCTATGCCGCGGTGGATCATATTGACTTTAAGGATGCTCACTACCGGCGGGATATCGGAAAAACAAAATAACTAAAAACACGGATCCGATGACCGGATCCGTGTTTTTAGTTAAGATAGAAGGCGGCGGGAGAATAACCCTTTGAGTATCGCCATGGTTCCCTGCAAAATCAGAGAGATTCCCACTAAAATTCCCACGGCCAGGGCGCCTACCACCGGTTTGATAAAACAGAGGACGCCGCCCACTGCCAGCAGGATACCCAAAGCCAGGAACCAGCCCCAACCTGTCACCTGCAGATGCTTCAGATCAAAGGAACTGATGGCTTTGGATACGCCCGTAAACACCAGCCACATTCCGAACACAAAAGGAATGGTAACGGCGGTAACTGTTTGGTTGAACAGCAGGATCAATGCCAGAATCACCGACAGAATTCCGTCTGCCAGAATCCAGCCGGATCCCAGAAGGACACGGCTGGTTTTGGCGTAAATACCGATATCCACAATGCCGGAAATCAGCATGGTAATACCGATGAGAATTGCCAGGTATCCTAAAGCAAAACTGGGATTAAAAAGTGCCATCACTCCTGCCGCCATCAGCAGAACACCGGAAATAACCCATAATACCCGGGATAACGTGGACATTGTCCATCCAACCTTTCTATTGATTTGCTTCTTATCATAAGCCGGAATTGTGAATAAAACGAGAACAGGCTGGAAACGAATAGAAAACTTTAGCACTCTGAATATCAGAGTGCTAAAGTTTTCTATTTATCGCCGACGATCACCCATTTCAAGCAATGATCTTGCCGCTGACCGAATACCTGATAACCGGTTAGAATCTCTTTCAGCGTTCCCCGGTGGGTGATGAGAAAATCGGTGCGCAGCCGGCCGGTTTTAATGTGCTCCAACAATTCGCCGCAGTGGCAGGCATCTACGCCGCCGGTTCTGAAGGTCAGATTTTTTCCATACATGTCCGGCAAGGGGAAAATTTGTGCTTTTTCATACATAGCAATCAAAGCAACTGATGCGTTGGGACGGGCAATTTTCCAGGCTGTTTCAAAGGTGTCCTTACCTCCAGCCGCTTCGACGACCCCATCCACGCCCCGGCCTTGGGTGTGGCGGCGGACTTCTGATTCTATGTCGTGCTTGATTGGATTAAGAAGGATGTCTGCCAGTCCGTTCTCCTGGGCAACCTGAAGCCGAAAATCGTCCAGATCTATCAGAATGATCTGTTTCGCCCCCAGCAGCCGGGCGCATTGAGCAGCGCATAATCCTACCGGACCCGCTCCGATGACGGCGACGGTGTCTCCGGGATGGATGTCTGCCAGTTCCGCACCGAAGTAGCCGCTGGAAAGGATATCTCCCACAAACAATGCGTCCTCATCGGATACTTCGGAAGGAATGGGAGTCAGACCGGTATCCGCGAATGGCACCCGAACATAAGCAGAGTGACAGCCGTCGATCCGGCAGCCTAGCATCCAGCCGCCTTTTTCACAGTTGTTGATATATCCCCGGTGACAGAACCAGCATTCGCCGCAGAAGGTTTCGCAGTTGGCCGCTACTCGATCTCCGGGTTTCAGATTTCGGATCGCCGGGCCGGCTTCCACCACCTCGCCCACAAATTCATGGCCCAAGATAACGCCAGGCTTGGCTTGAGGAACCGCACCGTGGAGGATATGGAGATCGCTGGTGCAGATGGTGGAGCGGGTGACCCGAACGATGGCATCCCGGGGCTCCTGAATCACGGGAACGGGGCGGGATTCCAATTGCACTCCGTTAAGAGTATAGACAGCCGCCGGCATGGTTGCGGACATGGCGCCGCCTCCTTTCTTTTCTAATATTATAAGCCTGAAAATAGAAAAAGCAAGGCGTCAATAAGAGGGAAAACAGCGCGGAACGTCTCGTTCCGCGCTGTTGCTGTTAAGTGGTTATCAGCCGGTAAACAGCTGTACCCAATACAGGGTGCTGCCCTTCTGTACAACGCCTACACCGATCTTGGTGAAGGAAGATTGGAGGATATTGGCCCGGTGTCCCTCGGAATTCATCCAGCCGTTCATGACGGCCTCTGCTGTGGGATATCCATAGGCAATGTTTTCTCCCGCCCGTCGGTAGGAGATGGTGATCGCGGTGGAGAAGGAACTGCCATTGGGACGGGTATGGGAAAATTGATGGACGATTTCTTCCGCCCGGACAGCAGCGTTGGCGCTTAGTTCTTTATCCAGAGTGAGAGGCGAGAGACCGGCCTTAGCGCGTTGAGCATTTACCAGAGCCGTTACTTGTTCTGCTTTATCTACAGGTGTGGGAACGGCGGTTGGTTTGGTGGTAGTAGCAGCCGATGAAGAGGAGGAAGGGCGGTCAGCAGTAGGTTTGGACTGGGTGGGCCAAGTTGGCCGGGATGAAGAGGATTGAGTCGCAGACGGCGCCTGAGTGGGCCGAGTGGTTACGGGCGCTTTGGAAGTAGAAGAAGAGACTGTCGGAGAAGGCTCGGCAGAATCGGGGGAAGAGAAGGTGGCAGCTGCCGACGTTTGGGAATCGGAAGGGTCTGATTTGTTCTGCAGCTCCTGTGCCGAATTGTCAGGATGGAAGGCGAAGATCTCTTCAGTGGATTCTGCGGTGTCAGATTTTTCTGGAGAAGAGTCGGATGAGAGAACCGAAGCATCCGAAGGCGCTGCGTTTTCAGCAGAAGATGTTTCGGAGGATGCGCTGCTGTTGGAAACCTCCGGAAGTGTATTTGGTCCGCCGCAGGCGGCTAAAAGCAGAGCCATGGCGGTAACAGTACAGAGTAAAAAAATCTTTTTCATAAAAATCCGTTTCCTTTCCGGCGGAGAATATCAAGATGTCCGCCTTGTCGAAAATGGTGATTCCGGTTGGAGCGCCCCCCTATGATAAGGCGGCCGCCGTAAGCGCCGATGACGGGAAGTCCTTTTGACGCTTGAAGGTCAGCTGACCGTGTGATGCGGTATACCGTTCGTGAATACCATAACATGAAAAACGCAGCCGCGTCAATGGGAATGTCCGGTGCCGCTGGCAGAATGAGGTATCTATAACAAAAAGGCACCAATTGGTTTAAAAGCCAATTGGTGCCTTTTTGTTATAGATGTGGCTAAAAAACAATAGCGCCGTATTGAGCGGCGATATCCTCCAGCAACGGCCGCTCAATTTCACAGACAGAATCTACCAGCAGCCGGCCGGGATAGCACTGGAGAACCCGATCCAGCAGCACAGCGCTGTCCGTATAAATGGCAGTGGGCAGATGACAGACGGAAGCGGAAGCCAGCAGCTCGGAAATATCCTCTTCTGCAGTGATGCGCACTCGGGCCACGTTGTATTCATCCTCCGCTTCAATCAGTTCATCCGCCAGATTGCTGTCGCAGTCGATGGGCGGGCTGGGTTCCAGATCGTCGGTGAGGAAAAAGGCATTGCGTTCTCCCGCAGCTGCGTCTACATCGATTTCCTGTGGCGCAACGGTTGGGTGCCGGTCTACCACCCGGCGCAGGGCTGCCAGGTGAGCCGGGGTGGTGCCGCAGCATCCTCCTACAATCGAAGCGCCCGCATCCATGAGGATTTTCATGCCTTCGGCAAATGCCTCCGGATCCAGATTTTGGTCAAAGCCTACGGCATCTTTCTTCATGGCGTTGGGTTTGGTGATCAAAGGCACTGCGGCATGGGGGAGCACATCTGCAATCCAATCCTCCATGCCGGTGAGGCCGGTGGAACAGTTGAGACCCACTGCCGCAGCACCCAGCGCCTGCAGGGTGATGACACAGGGCAGCAGAGGAGAGCCGGACATGGTGCGTCCATGGCCATCCACCGTCAAGGTGACGAAAACCGGTTTCCCGGCGGTTCGGGCAGCCAGCAGAGCGGCCCGCGCGTCGGTAAGACTGGTCATGGTCTCACAGACGAACAAATCCACGCCTGCCTCTGCCAGCACATCTACTTGTTCTTTGTATATGGCCACCAATTCTTCAAAACGAGCATCCCCATAGGGTTCCACCAGCAAACCGGTGGGAGAAAGATCACCGGCCACCAGACAGCGGGTACCCTGAACGGCACGGCGGGTCAACTCCACCAGCCGGAGGTTCATATCCCGCACATCGCCGGCAAGACCGTGGCGGGAAAGAGCCGCCCGATTGGCGCCGAAGGTGGAGGCATATACCACATCACAGCCAGCGTCGGCATAAGCTTTCTGCAGCTCCGCCAGCACAGCGGGATGCTCCAGCACCCATTGTTCCACGCAGGCGTCGGCGGGCATACCGGCCGCCATCAGACCGGTACCGGTGGCACCGTCCAGCAGCAGGGGAAGTTTCCAGGGCAGTTCCATGATAACTCCTTTCTCCAGACAGATCACATTGTTTCTGGGGCGTCGATCTTCAGCAGTGCTAGAGCGTTGCGCAAGGTAGTGCGGGTAGCGCCGCACAGGGCCAACCTCGCCTGCTGCAGGGATTCCTCCGCGCCTTTAACACGGCAGGCATTATAGAATTTGTGAAACAGGGTCGCCAGTTCCATGCAGTAGCGGGTGATCCGGGCGGGATCATAAACTTTGGCAGCGGCGATAATTTCGCCGGTGTAGGCGGCCAGATGGCGGATCAGTTCCTTCTCTTCCGGCTCCGTCAGAAGCTGCAGTTCGTCATCGGTGCAGGAACGGGGAAGAATACCGTCAGCTGCCAGGGCTTTAAAGATAGAACAGATCCGGGCGTGGGCATATTGGACATAATAGACGGGATTGGAAGCGGATTGTTCAATCGCCAAATCCAGATCAAAATCCATCCGGGTACCCGCTTCCCGCAGGTTGAAGAAGAAGCGGGCGGCGTCCACCGGCACCTCGTCCAGTAGATCAGCCAGCTGAATGGCTTTGCCGGAACGCTTGGACATGCGCACCACTTCGCCGTCTCGCATCAGCCGCACCAGCTGAATCAGCACCACCTGGAGGTTGTCGCCTTTCAGGCCGACGGCGTCCATAGCCCCCTTCATCCGGGCCACATGACCGTGATGGTCGGCGCCCCACACGTCAATGCAGGTGTCGAAGCCCCTGCCGAATTTGTTGCGGTGGTAAGCGATATCGGCGGCAAAATAGGTGGGGTGGCCGTTGGCGCGGATCAGCACCTCATCCTTTTCTCCGCCATATTCCGAGGCTTTGTACCACAGCGCCCCTTCCTTTTCATAGGTCAGTCCCCGGTCGGTGAGCAGCTGGATGGTTTCCTTCACCTGGCCGCTTTCATGCAGGGTGGATTCGTGGAACCACTCGTCATAGACGATCCGGTATTTTTCCATGTCCCGGTGCATTTTTTCGATGTTCAGGGGCAGTGCGTAATCCACCAGGGCCTTCCGCCGCTCCTCTGAAGAGATGTGAAGGTACTTGTCCCCATAGAGAGCGGAAAAAGCGGCGGCGTGTTCCTTGATATCGTCGCCGTGATAGGCATCCTCCGGGAATTCCACCGCTTCTTCTCCCAGATGAAGCTGCAGATAGCGGGCTTCCAAGGAGATGCCGAATTTCTCAATCTGATTGCCGGCGTCATTGACGTAGAATTCCCGCCAGACTTTGTAACCGGCGGCGTCCAATACGCTGGCGAGGCAGTCGCCCAGCGCCCCGCCGCGGGCATTGCCCATGTGCATGGGGCCGGTGGGATTGGCGGAAACGAATTCCACCATCACCCGCTTGCCCTGGCCGTAATCCGAGCGGCCGTATTTATCGCCCTGGGTTAGGATATCCGCCACCACAGCGGCATAATAGGCGGGGGAGAGAAAAAAGTTCAAAAACCCGGGACCCGCCACCTCCGCCCGATGCAGATAGGTGCCGGTAAGATCCAGATGCTGCAGTAGAATCTCCGCGATTTTTCGCGGCGGCTGCCGGAACGCCCGGGCACTGACCATAGCGGCATTAGCGGCCAGGTCGCCGTGAGCACGGTCGCCAGGGATTTCTACGGCGTAGGCGGGCATCGGTTCGGCGGGCAGTTCGCCTGCTGCCACCGCTTTGCCGGCGGCCTCCGCCAGCGCGTCCCGCAGCTGTTGTTCGGCTTGCATAACTACTTTTGACATGAGGATGTACCTCCTATTTTATACGTCTCTTAACTCTGAGGGACGGACTGCACCGGCCGCACCTTTACCTGAACATCGTGGCTGGAGGTCATGCAGGAATTGATATCCAGCGTGTAATGAAACTCCAGTTCGCCCCCCTGGGGCGTCATGGTATTGTGCAGTTCCTTGGTATAGACACCCATCATCAGACTGCCGTGAGGGGTGTTGTAGCAGCTCATGTGCCGTTTGCCCTTCTCCAGCACCAGCAGGGAGTTCATGGCGCCGGAGCGCTCCAACTGCACCTCGGCGTCTCGGACCCGCAGGGAGGTGATCACGCCTTCCATACCAGTGCTTTCGCTTTCATGATAGGTCAAAACATAGCCGCCGTCTGCCAGTTCCAGTTTTCCGGCAGTGGTCAGCTCCACCGTATCGCTTTCTCCATCGGCACTCTGGGTGCCGGTGATGGAGATCCAGACATCTGTCATCTTTCTTTTCCGCCTTTCCGATTCGTCCCTTCAGGATTCCGAACTGCCGTCCAGAGTCTCGATCTGAACGGTCTCCACCTCTCCGTCCATCTCGCGACCAAGAAACATGGCTGCCATGCGGGAAAAATTCTCCGGGCGGTCGCTGACATAGAAACGGCAGAATCCCTGCCGCTTGGTACGGCTGAGGGCACCATTTTCCGTCAGCTGCCGGGCGCAGGAAACAGCAGCCTCACGGCCGGCATCAATGAGGGTGACCTTGTCTCCCATAATATCGGAAATAACGTCTGTTAATAAGGGGAAATGGGTACAGCCCAGAATCAAAGTGTCGATCTGCTGCTGTGCCAGCGGCTCCAGATATCGTCGCGCCGTCAGCCGGGTCACCTGATCCTCCCGATCAATCCAGCCGTTTTCCACCAGCGGAACAAAGAGTGGGCAGGGGATTTGAAATATCTGCAAACCGGCATCCGTCTGCGTCAGCCGTCGTCGAAAGGCGTCGGAGCGGATGGTGGCAGGGGTGCCGATCACCCCAATCCGCCCGTTGCGGGTGGCCCGGACCGCAGCAGACGCGGCGGGTTCCACAACCCCTGTGGCGGGCAGCGGCAAGCCTGCCAACACATGGGGGGCTACCGAACTGACCGTGCCGCAGGCGGCGATGATCATTTTCACATCCATTCCCATGAGGAAACGGCAGTCCTGCCTGGCGTATTTTTCAATGGTTTCCCTGCTGCGGGTACCATAAGGCACCCGTCCGGTGTCTCCAAAATAACAGATATCCTCGCCGGGCAGTTCCCTCAGCAACTGCCGCACCACGGTCAGCCCTCCCAGCCCGGAATCAAAAACGCCGATGGGCCGGTTATCCATACCACCGACAGAATATCCTGAATGTGTTGTTTCCAAAATCCCACCTCTTCATTGCCGCCGTCGAAGGCGGTCCGTTCTATCCGTTATCAGGATATGAACGGCGGGAGAAGAATAAAACCTGTCCGGTTTCAAAAATCCCGTTCCATTCCGATATGATAACACAGGAAGCGGCATTGTGCAACACCGAAACCGCCGGAAGTATTGACAAAACCGCCGCTTGCTGTATGATGGAAAATAATAATGTATAAGGGAGAAGATCTCATGAGCCGTATTCTTATCGCCTATGCAACCAAAACAGGAACAGCACAGAAATGCGCCGGAATGCTGGCTGACCTGTTGGGGGGCGTTCAGCTGGCGGATCTATCAGCAGAACAGCCTGATCCGGCGGACTATGATCTGGTGATTGTAGGCGGCGGCGTGCGCATGGGGCTCCTGCACAAAGTGGCTCGGGAATATTTAAAAAGATGGGAATCGGCGCTGGCGGGCCAAGTAGCCGCCTATTTTGTCTGCAACGCTTTTGTCAACCAGACAGAGGAGGTCCTCCGGCAGAATATTCCCCCAGTCTTGCTGGAAAAGGCGGTATGCGCCGATACTTTTGGCGGAGAACTGGAACCGGAAAAACTGAAGGGAATCGACCGGTTGATTGTTAGAATGGTGACGTCCTCCGGCGGCGCCAAAGAGGCGGTGCGCATTCGAAGGGAGCGGATTGATGCTTTTGCGGCCGCTGTGAGGAAAGCGCTGCCGAAATGAGGCTTTTTAATGGAAAAATATGCGAGAATCCTCTTGACCGCTTGCGTTTTCTGTGCTATAGTAAGGATACCTCAGAAGGGGTTTATTTTTTTGTGCCCTTTTTCGGGCACATTCCCTTGTCCTTGAGGGAGGCTGAACAAATTTCCGACTATCGGGAGGTGCCGTTATGAGAGTCAAAATTACCCTGGCCTGCACGGAGTGCAAACAGCGCAACTACAACACCATGAAGAACAAGAAGAACGATCCGGACAGACTGGAAATGAACAAGTATTGCCGGTTCTGCCGCAAGCACACTCTGCACAAGGAAACCAAATAACGCATGCGGGCGGTTGGATAACCGCATCGTAAAGGAGGGTTCAGGATGGCTGACGAGAAAATCGTCCCCGCGGATAAAGCTGCGGAGGAAAAGGCTGACAAGGCCGGAAAAGATCCCAAGTCCGCCAAGAAAAAAGGACCCGGTCTGGGCAAAAGGATGGCGAAATACTTCCGGGACACCAAAGGGGAGTTCAAGAAGATCGTTTGGCCGACCTTTCCCACCGTTATGCGCAACACGGGCGTTGTTCTAGCCTTGTGCGTGGTTCTTGGCGTGATCATCTGCCTGGTCGATTTCGGCCTGGGAGCGTTGGTGGATCTGATGCTGTCGCTGGGCTAATCCCTTGCGGCCTGCTTGCAAGGAGGATTGGCTATGGCTGACGAGGCAAGATGGTATGTGGTGCACACCTATTCCGGCTACGAAAACAAGGTGGCCACCAACCTGGAAAAAATCGTGGAGAACCGGAAGCTCCATGACTGGATTCACGAAATTCGCGTGCCTACCGAGACCGTCACCGAAATCAAAGACAACAAAAAGCGCGAGGTCGAGCGGAAAATTTTCCCCGGCTATGTGCTGGTTAAGATGGTGATGACGGACGATTCCTGGTATGTGGTGCGCAATACCCGCGGATGCACCGGATTTGTTGGCCCCAACGGCAAGCCCATTCCTCTGACCGAGGAAGAGGTCAATGCCCTGGGCGTCGAGAAACGGGAAATCGAGGTCAACTATGCGGCGGGAGACACCGTGCGCATCGTCGACGGCCCGCTGGAGAACTTTACCGGCGTGGTGGACGAGGTGGACCTGGAGAAGAATAAGGTGCGGGTAACCATTTCCATGTTCGGTCGGGAAACGCCGGTGGAACTGGAACTGGATCAGGCGGAATTGCTGGAATAAATCCGCCGAAGAAACCAAAGGGTTTGGCGCGGAGAAATCGGCGCTTTTTCCTGTGTGCCGGACACGTTTCCGGCTGTGGGAGGGGCGGCCCGTATCAGCAGAGCTGAAGCGGACGACCGCTCCGCCATTTACCACAATTTTTGGAGGTGCGAGTAAAAATGGCTCAAAAAGTAACCGGTTATATCAAACTGCAGATTCCGGCTGGTAAGGCCACGCCGGCGCCCCCTGTTGGACCGGCTCTCGGTCAGCACGGCGTTAACATCATGGCTTTCACCAAGGAATTCAATGAACGCACGAAGAACGATGTGGGCCTGGTAATCCCGGTGGTTATCACGGTCTACGCGGATCGTTCCTTCACCTTTATCACCAAAACCCCTCCGGCGGCCGTTCTGATCAAAAAAGCCTGCGGCATTGAAACCGCTTCCGGCACGCCGAATAAGAACAAGGTCGCGAAGATTACGCGGGAGCAGGTTAAGAAGATCGCCGAAACCAAAATGCCCGACCTGAATGCCGCCAGCGTGGAAGCGGCGATGAGCATGATCGCCGGTACCGCACGCAGCATGGGCGTGGAAGTCGTCGACTGATAACCCCCGTTTCGGGTGGGAGGAACCATACAGCATTCCGATTTTACCACTCATACCGGGCCGTTTCCCGGCCACGGTATCTACAGGAGGAAAGACCAATGAAACACGGAAAGAAATATGTCGACAGCCAGAAGCTGTTTGACCGCAATACGCTGTTTGATATTGAAGAGGCACTGGACCTGGCGGTGCAGACCGGCAAGGCCAAGTTTGACGAAACCGTCGAAGTGCATGTAAAGCTGGGCGTTGACAGCCGTCACGCTGACCAGCAGGTCCGCGGTGCGGTGGTGCTACCTCATGGTACCGGCAAAAAAGTGCGGGTACTGGTGTTTGCCAAGGCTGACAAAGCCCAGGCAGCCACTGATGCCGGTGCGGATTTCGTGGGCGCCGAAGAGCTGGTCGCTAAGATTCAGGGCGGCTGGATGGATTTTGATGTTGTTATCGCCAGCCCGGATATGATGGGCGTGGTTGGCCGTCTCGGTAAGGTGTTGGGCCCCCGCGGTCTGATGCCCAATCCCAAGGCTGGTACCGTTACCCCGGATGTTGCGAAGGCTGTGACCGACGCCAAAGCCGGTAAGATCGAGTATCGCTTGGATAAAACCAACATCATTCACTGCCCCGTGGGTAAGGTTTCCTTTGGTAAGGAAAAACTGAAGGAAAATTTCGACGCGCTGCTGGGCGCTATCGTCCGTGCCAAGCCCGCCGCTGCCAAGGGTCAGTATATCCGCTCCTGCGTCGTGGCGTCCACCATGGGCCCTGGCGTAAAGATCAATCCCAACAAAATCGGTTGATTTTGGACAGATAACGCGGCGGAGGGGTTGACAAATATATTCCGTCGTGGTATCCTATAAAACGCTGTTCTTCCACAGACAGCAGGTGCGCCTTTCGGCGCGTAATGTCCGCTTTCCCGGACGCCTGCCGAGGCAGAGCGCTTTAACACAAAGACAAAAGCGGATCTCTCTGGAGACCGGTTTGTTTGATTGGTTATTGCGTCCCTCCTGTGGAATACGGGAGGGACTTTTCTTTGTTCCGTGAAGGCAGCGAAAGCCAAGTAACGGAGGTGAATTCATTTGGCAAGTGAGAAGATTCTGCAGCAGAAGCAGGCGTATGTCGAGGAATTGGCTGAGAAGCTGAAAAATTCTGTGGCCGGTGTTGTCGTCAGCTACATGGGCATCACGGTGGCGGACGATACGGCTTTGCGGCGTAAGCTGCGGGAAGCTGGCGTGGATTACGCAGTGGTAAAGAACAGCATGCTCCGTCGGGCCGCTGAGAAGGTGGGCCTGGAAGGCATGGATAGTGTTCTGGAAGGTTCCACTGCTCTGGCTGTGAGCCCCACCGATCATGTGGCCGCCGCTAAAATTCTCAGCGAGTATGCGGAGAAAAGCAAGACCTTTGAGATCAAGGCCGGCTATGTGGAAGGCAAGGTTATCGATGCCGCTGCTGTGTCTGAACTGGCGAAGATGCCGCCCAAAGAGGTGTTGGTCGCCAAAGTGCTGGGTGGCTTGAATGCGCCGATCAGTGGTTTTGTCAACGTTCTCAATGGCAACATCCGTGGCCTGGTGGTAGCCCTGAACGCTATCGCCGAAAAACAGAGCGCCTGACGCGCTCACAACATTTTAAAATAATAATTATTGGAGGATTACAAAATGTCTGATAAGGTTTTGAAGCTCATCGAAGACGTCAAAGCGCTCACTGTTATGGAACTGTCCGAGCTGGTTAAGGCTCTGGAAGAGGAATTCGGCGTTTCCGCCGCTGCTCCTGTTGCTGTTGCTGCTGCTCCCGCTGCTGGCGGCGCTGCTCCTGCTGCGGAAGAGAAGACCGAGTTTGACGTGATTCTGGCCGAAGTTGGCCCCAACAAGATCAATGTCATCAAGGTTGTCCGTGAGCTGACCGGCTTGGGTCTGAAGGAAGCCAAGGATCTGGTTGACGGCGCTCCCAAGGCTGTCAAGGAAGCTGTTTCCAAGGATGATGCCGAAGGCATGA
>ENA-UOJE01001424-UOJE01001424.1-human-gut-metagenome-genome-assembly--contig:-C23-NODE-1424-length-21405-cov-22.382763_pt1 | contig 21405 bp, 17 predicted proteins | sample MGYA00242341_ERZ723888 | MGnify/ENA metagenome assembly ERZ723888 | reverse complement strand
ATCAAAACCTCGTAAGTCATGCCAGAAACGGCAAGTGGAGAGATCAAAACCTCGTAAGTCATGCCAGAAACGGCAAGTGGAGAGATCAAAACCTCGTAAGTCATGCCAGAAACGGCAAGTGGAGAGATCAAAACCTCGTAAGTCATGCCAGAAACGGCAAGTGGAGAGATCAAAACCTCGTGAATAATGCAGCCTTCCATAAGCAGAATCGGCTCATAGGCGGCTTAAAAGAATCAAAACCTCGTATATACGCGGGCACCGCCCATTTTTTCGTGGTTAAAATGTTCTTAAATTGGAAGCTTTTCGAGAAATCGCCTGTGGATCTCCTAAATTTTGTTCCCGGTTTTTTCGTCATTTTTTGATGGGTAAATAGAGACATTGGCCTCGTAAATCATCTGATTTCGGTACGAAAAGAGAGATCAAAACCTCGTATCAAAAGATACATCCCTCGTGCTTCAGAGATAAAACCCTCGTCTATATACGATACAAACCTCGCAGAAACGAGATACAAACCTCGTACCGGGAGGGGCGATACTTATTAAATAAAAATAATAAAATAGAAAAAGTTCTATAAAAGCAGGAAAAACCGACTGAGGTCCCCTATGGGGACTCAGTCGATTCTGCTTTTCGAAGAAAAAACCTTCTGATATTTACAGGGAAATACGCTCCTCCGGATTCCAGTCAGGAAAACAACTCCATTTCCTTCGATCACGGCGGAGAAACAGACTCTCCAGAGCAAGAAGCTGGAAGAATCGAGCTACAAACACGCCTTCTATACGTTTACCCACTCGGATTCCAAGCCTAAAATCTTCAGAACCAGCTATTCTGCCGACACAAACGTGCTGAAACAGGAAAATGCATGGGAGCGCTGACCGAAAAATGGGCTTACAGGCAAAAGAACGCAGAGCCAAGATAACGATACTGCCTTGCTCTTTTAGAGTCTCTCGGTTGTTTTACCCTCTTTTTGGCGACATTTGAGTCATGGGTCCGCAAAAAATCTGTAAAACCCGGTTTAGAACGGTGACAGATCGGTTAAGCTGATGATAGGACCTGTTCTCTGGCTGCGAAGCATTCGGGAGCGATTTGAATTCCGCCATGTGAGAATGGGTTTACATAAAACTTGCGTACAGAAGCAAACGGACCCCTGGACCGGCAGAAAATTATGCCAAGTTCGTCTTTGTGTTCCCATGCTCTAGTCCTTGACGTTCAAGGCTTTGGAGCCTTTTGAAACGCAAAAGCAAACAGACATAAGATCAAAAATGAACCGGGAGGAAATGATAGATCGCCATAAGCAAACGATTACGTTAAAAAATTAGGCCAATGCCATATACTCATAAGAGGTCTTACAAGAAGAATTTCCTTGCGTACATCGGAGTCGGCGTTGCTTAAAACAGTATACCCAAATGAGACGGTCCCTGTAAATGAAGGCTATTGCCCACGGCCTCTCCCCTTCCCGCAAGGAATGACAGTCGAATGACTGGCTTGCGCTTCCACAAAAGCTGCTGATCGACAAAAAGCAAATATCATGTCGAAAAAGATGACTTCCAGTTCAAACCACTTTTCCATTTCCGATGGTTTGGCTCCTATAATATGCGCAAGATATCCCAAAAATCAACTAATTTCCTTTTTTGCTCCTATACGCTCCTAAGACCTTGAAGTTGCAAGACTTTAGAACCTTTTGAAAAACAAAGTCGAACTGAGACAAAATCAAAAATAAGTCGGGACAAAATGCAGCCCGGTCGCTTTCGTAGTTGCTGTGATCTTCCCCTCGTATTTCCGTGGAGATATTAAGGCGTGGGAAGTCAACGTGAAGATGGAAAAGAAGACCCGGAGAGCGCCCTGTTCAGGTGCTCCCCGGGTAGTTCAGATCCATGATTCACTTCACAGCAGCCCCCGCAGATCCAGATAATCCAGCACAAAACTGGTGCGGACAGCGCCAATACTCGCATTCAACCGATGGGCCAGCTCCAGCATGGCCTCCTGAGTCCCCGGCAACAGATATACGTTCATCCGATTGGAACTGAGATTGACTGCGTGATTTTTGGTCAGGGTGTAGATCTCAGCCATTTCATGAAGTTCATAGTCCGCTGGCAGGTCTGCCAGCGTTTCTTCCATGATCACCGTCAGCATTTTCGGGACGGAATACCGGTTTTCCGCAGCCAACTGCCGCAACCGGTCCATCAGACCGATATTTACCCGCATTTTCACGGGGACACGCTGCTCCGGGCCTTTTGGACGGGCCATTACTGTCCGTTCCGCAGGAGATCGGCCAGCTCCGCGGCCTCCTTGGCCAGCTTATCCAGACTTTCGACAATGGAACCGTCCCCATCGGCAGCGTCCATTTTCCGCAGAGAATTCAGCCGCCGCTTGCTGGAGGTGATTTTAGAGAGGTCAAACGTGACCTTCTCATACTTTCGGATCAGCGTGGCCTTTTGGGTGCGGACCGCCACATCTCCGGCAGGCTTGGCGGGAACCGGCGGAATAATGGCTTCTTCCAGCCGGGCCAGCTCTGCTTCCCGGCCGTTGGTCATGCGGGCGGCCTGAGCGGCCCGATCCGTGATCCGGGTGACATAGGTATGCTCCAGAGCCTTGTCCCCATTGGACATCTGAATGGCCTTATTGATGGCATTTACATAGAGAACCTGCTCGCTGGGTTCCAGCGGGCAGAGCGACAGGGCCTGTGCGTGAGAAATGGTGCCATTTTGGAAGAATTCCTTCACATCGTCGATCAAGGACTTGTCAAACTGGGTGTAACGCTGGACCGTGGAGTCCGTCATCTGGGTACGGGACTTGAAATATGCCTCGGCAGCCCGGCGATCTACCTGAAATTTCGCCTGCAAATTGTCCAAATACCGGGAAATGCAGGCCTGAATGGTCTTTGCATCACCGGAAAGGCCGCGAACCATGATATTTGCCTCGTCCAGAATGATGAGTTCGGACAGCTCGTCCAGTCCGGTGTAAGTCTGGGCCTGCACCCGATCCCATTTATGGGCCTTCTGGCCGGTGGGATCACTCTCCTGCTCCCGTTTTTGCAGCAAACGCAGGGCTTTCACCCGCCGTTCACCGGAAAGCAGCATAAATGTGCCATCCTCCCGCTGACTGACCACGATGTTGTGCAGCAGGCCGTTGCGCTCGATGGCATCCGCAAGCTGCCGGATGCTCTCATCATCATCGTTGCAGGACCAGAGGTTATGGGGGTTAAATTCAATGTTTCGCAGGAGAATCCGGGTCAATTCTGTGCCTTCGTTCTGGAAGGACATGGCGATCTCCGTTTTTGCCAAATGATTTTTGGTCGATAATTCCTGGGAACCCTGGGGAATTTGGCTTTTCAGCTTATCAAGCTTACCCATTATTCGTCAGCCTCCTTTTTTGCCAGACGCTGTTTGATCTCGTTCCAGAGCTGCATATAGTCCACGGAAGGATTGGATTTCTTGGAGTAGAGCACTACCGGTACGGCGGCGATGGTGCTTTCCGGCACGGCGCTGCCCTTGCGGATGCCGGTTTTGAAGAGAACAGAAGCATATTCCGGATTTTCCTCGAACATCTGCCGCACCAGATTGACGGCAGCTGTCCGCTCCACCTGGGTCAAAACCACACCTAAAATGTCGATTTTGACATCTTCCCGGGTCTCCAGATCCAAAATCATGGCCAACGTGGTCTCAAAACCCTCCAAAGAGAAGTTGTCGCACCGGACAGGGATCAAAACCTCGTCGGCGCAGAACAGGGCGCTCATGGTGAGGTTGTCCCGGGCGGGAGGGGTGTCAATGACGATGTAATCATAATCATCGTTGATATTGGCCAGACAATGGATCAGGAAGGTGTAGTTCTTCATCTTATACTCGTCCGCCAGCAGATCCAGCTGGTGAACGGCACGAGGCGTCTGAGCAGTGCTGGGGATGATATGAACGCCCTCCACGTTGGTGGGGTGGATGTAGGGAGCCAGATCCATCCCGCCCAGGTCAAAGTTCATGAACATATTCACCAGGCCGTGACCCTTATAGAAGTTCTCGGCCTTCTTGTGCTGGGTCAGCATGTAGGTGGTGTTGGCCTGCTGGTCCATATCTACCACCAGGACCCGTTTTCCCTCGGCGGCCATCAGAGCCGCCAGATTGACGACTGTGGTTGTTTTGCCGGTACCGCCCTTTTCGATGGCGGTTGTCAGGATCAGAGACATAAAACCCCTCCGTTTTGCGTGTTTCGGGAGATTTACCCCCGGTTTTGCTGTATTTTTTGCGTTCTCATTATAGCTTGCTTATCATAATGCTGTCAATATAAAGCCACACATTTCTCGGACTTTTTCCAAAAGAAACTCAAATGACACGGACCCTGTAAATAGACCGACAGCAAGACAAACCCACTTGACACGGTCCCTATAAATGACAGTCAGGAGCAGCAAACCCAAATGAGACGGTCCCTGTAAATCCGCCTGATCCCGCAGCGGAATGAGGGACAGCCTCATCATACCACCTGCCGCCCGGTATTTTTTGTCGGAGACTGACAGCTGAGGACTCAAAAGGAAGGGGAGGTCTCAGAACAATGCGTTAAAAAATTAACAAGCAAAGGTAAGGTCGATCCCGCTGCCCCGCACACACCTGTTTCCCCTCGGAAACAAATCGTGGCAACCGTAGCCACTTTGTTGTATACTATACAGAAAACCAGCAGGGAAGGAGGGGAGCACCATGCTTACCGAACAGCTGACCGCCGACGCAGCAGCGCTGCATCAGGCTATCCTGCGCCACGGCGGCGAGGTCTCCCCGTTCTTCTGCGGAAAAGAACTGGGCTGGGAGCACCGCCGCATCGCCCGGGCCATGGAGGAGCTGGTGGCCGCTGGGATCATAGACCCAGCAGCCGCCGTCCTGCCAAAGCCTCTGAAACAGCGCAAAACCTACGATTTCACGGAAATTCAGGCCATTTTGGCGGACTTTCCGGCCTTTGCCCGGGCCGTACACGCCGTGGAACACGCCGCAGGCCGCCGCCTGCCCACGGCGGATCTCAGCGCCCTGACGGAGCTGTTCGACTTTCATGGCCTGTCTCCGGAGGCGCTGGAGCTGCTGACGGCCCAGTGCTGCGACGAAGCCATCCTCCGGGGCGAGGAGCGCCCCACGGCCCGGCGCATCGAAAAGCTGGGCCTGGAATGGGCCCGTCTGGGCGTGCGCTCCCGGGCGGACGCCGTGGCCGCGATCCAGCGGATGGCCCGGCGGGAACAGACGGTGGCGGAGGTCCGCCGGCGGCTGCGGCTGGCCCCGGACGCGCGAATCCCGTCGGATGACGCCTACATCGCCGCGTGGCTGGACTGGGGCTTCTCCCCGGCGCTCATCGAGCTGGCTTTCGACCGCACCGTGCTGAACTGCGGCCGCCTGAACTGGAAATATTGTCACGGAATTCTGGAAAGCTGGCGGAAAAACGGCCTGTTCACCGTGGCGGATGTTCTGGAAAAGGACGCGCCGCCCCGCAAGCCGGAAACCGCGCCGGAGCCGGACGAGCCCTGGCGCTACATCCCCTGATCCCCCGCGAAAACCGTCATATTCGGACAGAACTTGGTAAGTTCTGTCCGTTTTTTTGTCGATAAAGCGGCAAACTTTACGTGACGGTAAGGAAGGGTGTGCGCGGGAAACCCAAGAAGGGTGTCCTGCGCCATTAAAATCCTTAGTTTTCAGAACTCTATAAAGTTCTGAAAACTTGCTCAGCGGGGCGAAAAGACTTTTTCGACACGCTGAGTTCTGTCCGTTTTTTTGTCCTCCCCCGCAAACCCCTATATAAAAAAAGAACGCCACGGCTTCAGTTACACAGACCTCCTCAATGTTACAACCGTGTAACAAATCGGCGTAATCACTTGCATTTCAAAAAGTCGAATGTTATCTTAGCATTACAAAACAATGTGATCGAAACTTACCCCCGGTTCAGATATTGGGTAGGCTAGCCACGATATGTAAATCGGGGCGGTTAAGAAAACGTTGTTTTGTAAAACAAACTCCCAAACGGGAGAAATTCAAAAGGAGGAAATCCCATGAAGAAGTTCCTTTCTCTGGTACTGGCTCTGGTGATGACCATGTCTCTGGTCACCGTCAGCGCTGGTGCCAAGGACTTCACGGACAGCAGCAAGATCAACTACGCTGAAGATGTTGACGTGCTGTCCGAGGCAAAGGTCATCGACGGCTATGCCGACGGTGCCTTCAATCCCAGCAACACCCTGACCCGTGGCGCTGCTGCCAAGATCATCTGCAACCTGATCCTTGGCCCCACCGCCGCATCCGCTCTGGTGGCTGACGCCGCTCCCTACAAGGACGTTGCTGCCAACCATCCCTTCGCTGGCTACATCGCTTACTGCCAGAAGACCGGCATCATCTCCGGTTATGCTGACGGCACCTTCAAGCCCGCCAACTCTCTGACTGGCTATGCTTTCATGAAGATGCTGCTGGGCGCTCTGGGCTATGACGCTGCCAACGAGGGCTACACCGGCGCCAACTGGTCCATCAACGTTGCCAAGCAGGCCATCTCCATCGGCCTGAATGACGGCCTGAAGGGCGAGTTCAACGGTGTCAAGGCTGTCAACCGTGAGGAAGCCTGCCTGTACGCTTTCAACACCCTGAACGCCACCATGGTTGAGTACACCAACCAGACCATCGTGATCGCCAACGGCACTGTTAAGACCGACAAGGTCGCGAAGGACATGGAGAACAATGCCCGTACCGAGACCATCAAGGACGACAACAAGATGCAGTTCGCCGAGAAGTACTTCACCAACCTGGAGAAGGAGCCCACCACTGACGATTTCGGCCGTCCCGCTAACAAGTGGACCTACAAGAACACCGACATCGGCACCTATGTGGACTACAGCCTGATGATTGCTGAGTACACCGATTCTGTTTCCGGCAAGGAAGTCTACAACAAGCTGGGCAAGACCGCTGTTGAGAAGTATGACCTGACCGCTACCATCGACGGCAACGATGCTAAGGACGTTCTGACTACCATCGCTAAGGACAACAAGAACGATGTCGAGGGCACCAACACCGGCGTTCTGACTCAGGTCTTCGTGAACGATGACGAGAAGGAAGCCGCCGTTGTCGAGATCAACACCTATCTGGGCATCGCTAACGGCGATTACAGCGCCAAGAAGGACGAGGTCAGCTTTGATGTTTACGGCCTGAAGAAGACCAATAAGGTCTACGAGAAGGCTAAGGACAGTGTGACCATCTCCGTCAGCGGCGAGGACTTCGACGTTTCCAAGGTTGAGGAAGATGACGCTTACCTGTTCACCGTGGCCGCCGGCGAGGTCCAGACTCTGGTTCCCGCTGAGGTTGTGAAGGACACTGAGATCACCTCCTTCAAGCTGAACAAGAACGTCACTGCCGGCGGCACCAAGTACAGCTTCAACGCTGCCGCTTACTATGACAAGGACGTTCTGAACCAGTACACCGATGGTTCCGTCACCAACCTGAAGGACACTACCTACAACATCTATCTGGATACCTACGGCAACCTGATCGGTCTGGAAGAGGTCGACGCTGTTGATAACTATGTGTTCATCGCCGGCGCTGATGCCAACACTTCCCACCTGTCCACCAAGACCACCGATGCCAACGCCATCTTCCTGGACGGTACCTCCAAGATCATCGAGGTCAGCAAGACCAAGGGTATCGGCAAGGACGTTGACGGCGCTCTGGTGAACAAGTGGTTCACCTACACCGTGGACAAGAACGGCGTCTACACCCTGAAGGAGATTCCCGAGGCTGAGGATTCCTACACCACCACTAATGCATCTGGCGAGACTGTCTTTAAGCTGACGAGCGAGCCCGGTAAGACCGTGAAGGTCGCTCAGTATCACGATGAGACCGATTCTGTTGTGAAGATCGACAAGAAGAACGTCTCTCTGGTGGGCAACAACAGCACTGACGGCAAGACTGCTTTCAAGTATGTCTACGGCAAGGCTGACTCCATCTACCTGTCCGTCAACACCGACAAGGTTGCCGTCAAGGACGCAGATGATGAAGTTGTCATTACTGACGTTGACAGCGTCACCACCGGCGTCAAGAACGCCAGCATCGAGACCAGCCTGATCGCCGCTGTCCGTGAAGATGCTGATGCCAACAAGATTACTAATGCTACAACCGCTAAGGCACACACCTCCTACGGCGTGTACACCCTGTACAAGAACAACGGTTATGTGATCGCTGCCGTCGTGATTGGCGATGACGCCGCTTCCACCAAGAACCTGGTTTATGTCAACAGCGACAAGGTCGAGCTGGAGAGCTATGACAAGACCGCCGATGAGTGGACCTGGACCCGCAAGGCCATCAGCGCTCAGGGCAAGGAGATCGAGCTCACCGAGAAGGGCGATTCTCTGAGCCACATCGGCAAGACCGACATGCTGGAAGGCAATTGGTATCAGGTGAAGTACGATGCCAAGGGCAATGTGGTTGACACCGCTCTGGCTTCTGCTAAGCTGACCGCTGGCACCGAGTACATCAAGACCTTCAAGGCCATTGGCAACGCCATCGACAAGGAGGACACCGTCCTGCTGGAGCGTGGCGACATCCAGAAGGATAAGGTTCTGTCCCTGAAGGGCAGCACCCTGTTCGATGACACCGAGGGTACCCGCGGCGTTGCGGTTGATGATGAGACCAACATTGTCTTCATCCAGACCAACGACAACAAGGAGACCACCTCTATCGAGACCGGCGTCAAGGCTCTGGAGAGCGCTCTGAAGAACCTGAACGAGAACGCTACTTCTCCCAAGTATGACTATCAGTTCAGCGCCATCATCGAGAACGGCATTGCCACCACCGTGGTCATCAAGGACAACGTTGAGATCGGCTACACTTCCAACGGCAACGTTGGCAGCGGCAAGCTGGAGAGCACTGCTCTCACCAAGGCTGCTGACGGCAAGCTGACCGCTTCTTGGGTTGACGATGGCACGACCTATGTCGGTAAGAAGGTTAACGTGACCTTCTATCAGGTCATCGACGGCAAGTCCTACGAGAAGGAGACCGTTGCTCAGATTGTGGGCGCCGGTACCGATCACGCCACCACCTCCACCGTTTCTATCAACGAGACCGGCGACTACTACGCTGTGATCGAGGTTGTTGACGGTGCCAAGGTTCTGGCTGAGACTGCCACCAAGACCGTTTCCTTCTCCAAGTAATTGGGAAACAAGATCTGACAACCGCATAAAGCAAGCCCCCGGACGAAAGTCCGGGGGCTTCTTTTCTTAGCTTTTCTGGTAAAAGGCAACCCCCCAATAGGGGACGCCCTCTTCGTTCAGCTGATAAGAGGGTTTCGAGCTGGAAAACCGAAACTGATTGCCCTTCCAGCTGACCTGCATCTGACTTACGTAGGTGGTGCTTCCCGTGTAGTAGATCATACAGGCGTGATCATCCCCGCCCCGGACAACCAGATAATTCCTTGCGCCGCAGAGGAAAAAGCCTGCAGGCATTTTCGGAAATGTAACGGTGGTGGGGTTGCTGTCGCCGCTTTTGCCGGTGCCTGTGTAGGAGATCATCCCGATCTCGCAGTTTCCCGCCCCCGCCAGCGCCGTTTGCAGCGCCGCCGCCTTGTCGGCATTGCCTTTCAGCGCCGTGTCGATCTTGTCCCAGTTGTCATTGAATTCCTCCACCAGAATGCGGTCCGTCCCCGCCCAGCGGGAGAGCTTGTAGTTGGGTGTCTGTTGACTTGCCATAAATACCTCCCTTAAAAAAGCACTGTTATGATCGCATAACAAAAAAGTTGCATTCAAACATCCAAATCTGGTGGAAAAAAGTTGTATTGAGACAAGTTTTCTCGACAAAGGCTCTAAAAAAGCGACTTGAAAAAGTGTTGCACGCCCGCCCCGAACCTGCTATCATGACCCTGAGAACAACACCGGGAGGGGCCTATGATTTTTCAGAAATCCGCCTGCATTGAGACACTGTACACGGAGCTGCCCTTTTTAGAGCGGTTTTCCGCCGCCGGAGCCGACGGCTTCGAGTTTGTAGAATTCTGGAGCTGGACCGACAAGGACCTCGCCGCCGTGAAGGCCGCCGCGGACGATGCGGGGGTCGGCATTTCCGGCTTCAACGGGGACGCGGAGCTGTCCCTCATCGACCCTGCCCAGAAAACGGCCTACAAGGCCTTTCTGCGGCGTTCTCTGGACGCCGCTATGGAGATAGGGGCAAGGTCCGTCACGGTCCACTCAAACGGTCTGGGGGAGGGAGGAAGGGTCCTTTGCCCATACGATGACCTCAGCGACGCTGTGAAGCTCTGCACCATGTTCGACACGCTGAAAATCGCGGCGGAATGGGCGGAAAACTGCGGCGTCCGGATCAATCTGGAGCCGCTGAACGTCACCACGGACCATCCCGGCAATTTCCTCCGCCATACCCGCACAGCGGCGGAGCTGACCCGGCTCATTGGCTCCCCGTACTTGAAGGTGCTGTACGATGTGTACCACATGCAGCTCAACGAGGGCAGCCTGTGCGACCATATCCGTGCCTACGCCGACCAGTTCGGCCACATCCACGTGGCGGACGCGCCGGGCCGTCACGAGCCGGGCACCGGGGAAATTCACTACCCGGCGGTGTTCGCCGCCTTGGAGCAGGCGGGCTACCGGGGCCTCATCGGCTACGAGCTGTTCCCCAAAACCGACACGAAAACCGCCGTCCGGGCCATCATGGCGGACTGACCGCCGATCACAGAAGGAGAGGACCTTATGTCAGATTACAGCGCCTTTTTCTTAATGAAGCCGGAGGATGTGAAGCGGTACGCCGTGGAAGTGCTCCATTTTTTCCAGCCGGAGGAGGAAACCGATTGCGTTGAGATCGGTGACGGCAACATCAACTATGTTTTTCAGGTCCGGTCTCGGAAGGACGGCCGCTCCGTCATCGTGAAGCAGGCGGACAAGCTGCTGCGCTCCTCCGGTCGTCCGCTGGATCTCTACCGCAACAAGATCGAGGCGGAGACCCTGATGCTGGAGGCCCGGCTGGCTCCCAAATTCATCCCGGAGGTCTATCATTACGATGAGACCATGGCCGCCCTCTCTATGGAGGACATTTCCGCCTACAAAAATCTCCGCAAGGAGCTGGCGGCGGGCCGGGTCTACGACCATCTCAGCGAAAATCTCTCCGATTTTCTGGCCCAGTCCTTGCTGCCCACCACGGATCTGGTGATGGACCGGCAGGAAAAGAAGAAGCAGGTCAAGTTCTTCACCAACCCGGAGCTGTGCGACATCACGGAGGATCTGGTGCTCACGGAGCCGTATCTGGCCCAGCCCATGAACCCCCGGAACAAGAATATCGTCACCCCCGGCAACGAGGATTTCGTGCGGGCGCGTCTCTATGAGGACGAGGCCCTCCATGGGGAAGTCGCCGCCCTGCGGAACGGCTTCATGAACAACGCCCAGGCGCTGATCCACGGCGACCTCCATTCCGGCTCTATTTTTGCCAATGAGCAGGGTATCAAGGTCATCGACCCGGAGTTCGCCTTCTACGGCCCCATGGGCTACGACATCGGCAATGTCATCGGCAACCTGTTTTTCGCGTGGGCCAACAAGGCCTATACCGGCGGCAGCGCCGAAACGCAGACCGCTTTGGAGCAAACCATCCGGGAGACCTGTGACAAAACGGCGGAAAAGCTGGCGGCGGAATATGACAAGCTGGTAAAATTCCCTCTGTACCGCGCTCCCGCCTTCCGCAAAGCGTATCTGGACGGCGTCATGGCAGATGCCTACGGCTATGCCGGGACGGAGATCATCCGCCGGGTGGTGGGGGATTCCAAGGTGATGGAGGTCACCTCCGTCACGGATCCGGCCCAGCGGCTCCCCATGGAGCGCGCCCTCATCAAGCTGGGCATCTATCTCATTAAAAACCGCGCCTGCGGCCTTACCGGGGCCGCTGTGACGGAGAAATTCCGTGAAATTTTGTCGGAGGGGAGGGAATCCTATGGTCAGAATGGATGAAAACATGCCGTTTCTGCTGCAATATGAACATGTGGCATGGTATGACAACGGCAAGGTCCGCATTTTAGACCGGCGGGTCTATCCCACAGAGGTCCGGTTCGTGGAGTGCGTCACCTATCAGGAGGTGGTGCAGGCCATCGCGGACATGGTGACCCAGAGCGCGGGGCCGTACACCGCCGTTGGCATGGGCATGGCCTTGGCCGCGTGGCAGGTCCGGGACAAGGGCGCGGCGGAGCAGGACGCTTTCTTACAGCAGGCGGCTTACGATCTGGCCCACGCCCGCCCCACCACCGCCAACCGCTACGGCCAGATCACCTATCGCTGCGCGGAGGTGGCCAAGGAGGCGCTGGCGGCAGGGAAGGACCCCATTCAGGCCATCGTGGAGAACACGGTGGAGTCCCTGAACCGCCGGTATTCCACCATGCAGATCGTGGGCGACCATCTGGCAGAGCTGATCCCGCAGGGGGGCACGATTCTGACCCAGTGCTTTGGCGAGACCATCATCGGCACCGTGATCCGGGCCGCCCGCTGTCAGAACAAGGACTTCAAAGTGTTCTGCGCCGAGACCCGGCCCTATCTGCAGGGGGCGCGGCTGACCTCCGGCTGCTTCGCCCAGATGGGCTTTGATACCACGGTCATCACCGACAATATGGTGGCCTACGCCATGGAGCGGGAGGGCATCGACCTGTTCACCTCCGCGGCGGACACCATCGCCCGGGACGGCCACATCGCCAACAAGATCGGCACGTTCCAGATCGCGATTCTGGCCAAGTATTTTGGCATTCCGTATTACGTCACCGGCATCCCCGATCAGGACAAGCACAGTAAGGATGACATCGTCATCGAGATGCGGGACCCCCAGCAGGTCCTCAGCTATCGGGGCATCCCCAACACCGTGCCGGAGGTCAAGGCCATCTATCCCTCCTTCGACGTGGTGCCGCCTCACCTCATTTCCGGCGTGGTCACGGATAAAGGTGTCTATGTGCCCTATCTGCTGGATCACTATTTTGATTCTGATGTAAAGAAGTTCTATTAAGACCGGAAGGAGAGACTTGCTATGCTGATGCAGGAAGAGAGAGAACTGGTCGTTGAATACGGCAAAAAGATGAGCGCCGCCCGGTTGAGCACCGGAACCAGCGGAAACATTAGCATTTACAATGCTGAAAAAGGTCTGGTGGCTTTGAGTCCCTCCGGCATGGATTATTTTTCCACCACCCCGGAGGATGTTGTGATCCTGGATCTGGACGGCAAGGTGGTGGACGGTAAGCGGAAGCCCTCCAGCGAGTGGGCTCTGCACACAACGTTCTATAAGCATAAGCCCCATGCAAGAGCCGTTGTCCACACCCACTCCGTCTACTGCACAACGCTGGCCGTGCTGGGTGAGCCCATCCGGGCGGTACACTATGTGATCGGTGACGCAGGCGCGGCGGAGGTTCCCTGTGCCCCCTATCAGCTGTTTGGCACGGAGGCTCTGGCGGAGGCAGCTATGGAGGTCTGCGGCAAGAGCGATGGTGTTCTGCTGGGCAACCACGGCCTCGTGTGCTGCGGCAAGGATATCAAGGGTGCTTACGGCCTCGCCTGCAATCTGGAATACATCGCGGAGATCCAGTGCCGCGCCATGAGCATCGGCAAGCCCAATGTGTTGACGGAGGAGCAGATGGCCGAGGTTATGGTGAAGTTCCAGTCCTACGGTCAGCCCGGTGCGAAAAAGACCGGATATTGAGGGGAGCGTTACGATGCGGAACTTTGATTTTTACAGCCCTACCTACTTCGTGTTCGGAAAGGACCGGGAGGCGGAGACCGGCAGGTATGTCAAGCGCTTCGGCGGCAGCCGGGTGCTGGTGGTCTACGGCGGGCAGTCCGCCAAACGCTCCGGGCTGCTGGACCGGATCATGGCCTGCCTGAAGGAAGAAAACCTGTACGCCGTGGAACTGGGGGGCGTGAAGCCCAATCCCCGCAGCGGCCTTGTCTATGAGGGCATCGAGCTGTGCCGCCGGGAGAAGATCGACTTCATTCTGGCCGTGGGCGGCGGCAGCGTCATCGACACCGCCAAGGCCATCGCCATCGGCGTGCCCTATGACGGCGATTTCTGGGACTTCTTCTCCGGGAAAACGCCGGAGCAGGCTCTGCCCGTGGGCACCGTCCTGACCATCGCCGCCTCCGGCAGCGAAGGCTCCCCGGACTCCATCATCACCAACGAGAAAACTCTGGAGAAGAACGGCGCGGAGGCCGACTGCCTCCGTCCCTGCTTCTCCGTGCTGGACCCTGCCCTCACGGAAAGCCTGCCCGCCTATCAGACGGCCTGCGGCATCACGGACATCATGGCCCACACCTTTGAGCGCTATTTCACCAATACGCCGGACGTGGAGGTCACGGACCGGATGCTGGAGGGCGTTCTGCTGGCCATGCTCCATGAGGGCCGCCGGGTCATGGAGGACCCTCACAATTACGAGGCCCGTGCAAACATCATGTGGGCCGGTATGGTGTGCCACAATGACATTATGGGCGTGGGCCGTCAGCAGGACTGGAACAGCCACCATTTGGAGCACGTGCTCTCCGCCAAGTACGACTGCGCCCACGGCGCGGGTCTGGCGGTCATCATGCCGGCGTGGATGCACTACTGCGCGGAGCACGGCGGCGAAAAGCGTCTGGCCCAGATGGCCGTCCGGGTCTTTGGCTGCCAAATGGACTTCGACGATCCCAAGCGCACGGCGCTGGAGGGTATCGAGGCCTTCCGGGCATTCCTGCGATCCATCGGGATGCCCCTGACCTTTGCCGAGATCGGCGCCGATCCGGCGGACATTCCGGAGCTGGTGGAGATGAACCACATCGGCGACGGCAAGACCGGCGGCTATATCGGCCTGGACAAGCAGGCCCATTTCGATATCTACAATCTTGCCGCCGGGAGCTGCGTTCCCGAGACTTGAATGGATATGACATAAGTGCCGCGAGGGCACTCCTGTCAGGAGCGCCCCCGCAGTGTTCTCTGCTCCTGCTGCTTTGTGACCGCTAAAGCTAATGTATAAGGTATACAAGGTACAGGTTACTTACCGTTTACAAGCTATTAGCGTATACACAAATCAGAAAAGTGTGTTCGTTGCGAAGCTGATGAACGGATCATCCTCACAGCTTTGGCGTTCCCAATGCGCCTTGCTTCATAAAGAAGCGGAAGACCTTGTATCGTAAGGCTTTCCGCAAAAGCGCCGCCCGTGCTTTGGTAAAAAATCCGAAGCATGGGCGGTGTTAAATTTTGTCAAAATTTATCTTGACATCTAACCATGATCAGAGTACCATAAAAACAACTTTTTTGGATTTAACTCTTTAATTCAAAAAAGTGTACGTCATGTAAGGAGAGACGAGAGGAGAAACACTATGTACAATTTTGCACTCGCGTTTGTGATCTGCGGCGTCGTGTATTTCATCGGCGAAGCAGTCTCAAACCTGACGAAGGCCTGGATCCCATCGGTTTTCGTCACCGCCGCCGTACTTCTGGTAGGCTTCTGGACTGTTATTCCCACCACCGTTGTAAGCGACTCCATGCTGATCCCCTTTGGCAGCACCATCGGCATTTACCTGCTTATCACCCACATGGGCACGGTCATTTCCATCAAGCAGCTGCTATCCCAGTGGAAGACCATCGTCGTGTGCCTGGCCGGCCTTGCCGGTATGTGCGCACTGTGCCTGGTCATTCTGCCCGGCGTGATCGGCCGTGACCTGGTGGTTGCCGGTCTGCCCCCGCTGACCGGCGGCATCATCGCTGCCACCACCATGAAGGCAGCTGCGGAGGCGAATGGCCTTACCGAAGCCGCCATCTTCGCCATCGCTATGTACTGCGTGCAGGGCTTTGCCGGCTATCCCCTTACCGCTGTCTGCCTCCAGCTGGAGGGCAAGAAGCTGATCAAGGGCTATCGCGCCGGTGAGTACAAGCTGGAAAGCGCCGTCAGCGATGTGGACGCCGTCAACGGCAAGCTCAACAACGGCACTGCTGAGGAGCACAAGAAGCTGATTCCCCCTCTGCCTGCCAACTGGAACGGCCCTGTGGTCATCCTGCTGAAGCTGGGCATCGTGTCCTGGCTCGCAACCCAGCTGGGCACCATCGTGATCCCCGTCATCAACATGAAGATCAGCGGCGCTGTGTATGCGCTGGTTCTGGGCGTCATCTTCACCAGCATCGGCTTCCTGGATGAAAATGCCATCAATAAGGCCAACTCCTATGGCATCATCATGTTCGCTCTGATGATGTATGTGTTCGACGGTCTGAATGGCTGCACCCCCGAGATGCTCGGAAACATCATCGGCCCCATGATTCTCCTGATCGTGGTGGGCGTTGCCGGCATGGTCATTCTGTGCTTCATTGCCGCCAAGATCCTGAAGGTCTCCTTCCTGATGGCCACCGCCACGGCCTTGACCGCACTCTACGGTTTCCCGCCCAATGCCATCATCACCGAGGCTACCTGCACCGCTCTGGCGCAGACCCCGGAGGAGAAGGAATTCCTGATGAGCAAGATGTTCCCGCCCATGATCGTGGGTGGCTTCACCACTGTGACCATCACCTCCGTGGTAATCGCCGGCATCTTTGCCGAAATGTTCTGATCCAGTCATCCGCAAAGCTGTCCGGCTCTTTCCGCCGGACAGCTTTGTTCATAAAATCAGTCTTGCACATTCAGAAAAAACCGCTACAATAAAGCTATCAGATTGTATACAGAAAGGATCGTGTATATTATGGATATCAAATCTCTTGCGGAACAGTACAACGATTACATCATCGATCGCCGCCGGTATTATCACACCTGCCCGGAGCTCTCCGGCGAGGAGAAGAACACCCGCGCCCATCTGAAGGAGGATCTGGAGGCACTGGGCATCACCGACATTCACGAGATGGAGACCTGCTACGGCCTGACCGCCACCATTCACGGCGGCAAGCCCGGCAAGACCGTGGCGCTGCGCGCCGATATTGATGCTCTGCCCGTCAAGGAAGAGACCGGCCTGCCCTTCGCCTCCCACAATGAGGGCAAGATGCATGCCTGCGGCCATGACAACCACATGGCCATGCTGCTGGGCGCCGCCAAGATCCTCAACGAGGTGAAGGACGAGCTTTCCGGCGACGTGCGCCTGGTGTTCCAGCCTGCGGAGGAGACCGCCGTGGGCGCTCTGCGGATGATGGAGGAACACGCGCTGGACGGTGTGGACGCCATTTACGGCGTGCATGTCTGGGGTACCTATGACGCCCCGGGTATCGCTTTCCCCGCCGGTAACCTCATGGCCTGCTGCCACGGCTTCACCATTGAGGTGGAGGGCAAGTCCGCCCACGCTTCCGCCCCTCACGAGGGCGTGGACGCCGTGATGGTGGCAAGCTCCATTCTCCAGTCCATCCAGCAGCTGGTCTCCCGGATGAACGATCCTCTCAACCCGCTGGTCATCACCGTGGGCAAGGTCACCGCCGGCAACCGCTGGAACGTGCTGGCCGGCCACGCCACGCTGGAGGGCACTGTGCGTACCTTCCTCACCGGCACGCAGGTGGAGGACGCGCTGCGTAAGGTGGCCGAGTGTACCGCTGCAGCCTTCGGCGCCAAGGCGACCCTGAGCTATCAGTACATGACGGAGCCTGTCATCAACGGCGACGAGCAGCTCAACCGCATCGCCCAGACCGCCGTTACCAAGCTTTACGGTAAGGAATCCCTCATTACCCCCGCACCTCTGATGGGCAGCGAGGACTTCTCCTGGTTCGGCAAGGACGGCATCCCCTATATCTACGGCTTTGTGGCCAGCCACAATAAGGACTGGGATCATATGTACGGCAACCATCACGAGAAGTATGACGTGGACGAGACGATCCTCCACCGCGGCGCCGCAGTGGCCGCACAGTTCGCCGCTGACTACCTCGCTGAGACCGCACAGCAGTAATTCAGCTGAGGAAGGAGCGGACAATGGACATCAAGGCATTGGCACAGGACGCTGCCCCTTATGTGGTGGAGCGTCGGCATTACTACCATCAGCATCCGGAGCTGACCGGGGAGGAGAAGAACACCCGGGACGCCATCCACCGGGATCTGGAGGCACTGGGCATCACCGACATCCGGGATATGGTCAACTGCTACGGTCTGGTCGCCACCATCCACGGCGGCAAGCCCGGCAAGACCGTGGGCCTGCGGGCAGACACGGACGCGCTGCCCTTCCAGGAGGAGACGGGACTGCCCTTCGCCTCCTGCGAGCCTGGGAAAATGCACGCCTGCGGCCACGATACCCACATTGCCATGCTGCTGGGCGCCGCCAAGCTCCTTCAGGAGCACCGGGAGGAGCTGCAGGGCGATGTGCGGCTCATCTTCCAGCCGGCGGAGGAACACGTCATCGGCTCTAAGGCTATGATCGCAGAGGGTGCGCTGGACGGGGTGGACGCCATCTTCGGCCAGCATGTCTGGGGCACGCTGGATATTCCCTATATTGACGTTACCGCCGGTCCCCGCATGGCCTACTCCGGCCGCTTCACGGTGGATGTGATTGGTACCTCCTCCCATGCGGCCACGCCCCATCTGGGCGCAGATGCCATCACCGGCGCTGCGGCGATCATCAATAACCTCCAGCAGTATGTCTCCCGCATGAGCAACCCCCTGGACCCCGTGGTGCTCACCATCGGAACCATCTCCGGCGGCAATCGCTACAACGCGATCGCCAATCATGTCACCATGGAGGGCGTCACTCGTGCCTACTTCCTGGATAAGCACGAGGAGGCCATGCGGCAGATCGTGGAGAACACGGCGGAGGGTCTGGGCATGAAGGCTGTGCTCAAGTATGCCCATGTGGTGCATCCCGTGATCAACGATGACGATGACCTCACAGAGATCGCCCAGAAGGCCGTGGTCAAGCTCTTCGGCGAGGAGACGCTCTGCCATATGCCCGCCATGATGGGCAGCGAGGACTTTGCCAACTACGCTGCGGAAATTCCCGCCGTGTTCGGCTTCATCGGCTGCCGGGACGAGGCCAACGGCATGATCTACAACAACCACCACGAAAAGTTTACGGTCAACGAGTCTCTGCTTCCCAAGGGAACCGCGCTGATGGCGCAGTTTGCCGTGGATTATCTGGCCGGCAACGCGTAACAAAGGGCAAACAGCAGGGGGGAGGGACCCTTTCCGAATGGACCCGCTCCCCGCCAAAAGACGGCGAAAGAATATAAATTACGGCCAGCAGCCGAAGCGCTGCTGGCCGTTCTTTATGCGGCACGGCGGGGAGAAAAGACTTTTTCGACACGATAAGAGGGGAGGCTGTCGATAAAGAGGTAGATTCTCCGCAACGGAAAGGAAGGGTGTGCGCGGGAAACCCAAGAAGGATACACCGTCGGCTCAATCCAAACAGCGAATCCTGCGTATCCAGCGTGAACGCATCCTTCGTGACGTTTTGCAGTCCGATGCGCTCCATTTCCGCCTTGAGCATATCGCCGGTGGCAAGCTCCGCGTCGGAGCCTGCTGTCCGGTAGCCAAGGGTTTCGTTGCTGCGGATGTCCTCCAGCTTCAGCGCCAGATCATAGGCGTAATCCACGTCTACCGTGTCGAGGTAGGCTTGTGTGGGGTCAGCCACGGGCTGTGCGGCGTCCGCGGCGGGCTGCTTGCCGCAGGCAGTCGCGGATACCAGCAGGAATCCTGCCAGCAGTGCACTCACGATTCTCTTTTTCATGTTTTTTCTCTCCTTTGCAGTCATAGACCGGCGGAAGAACGAAAAAAAGCCACAGACGCACCTGCGCCCGTGGCTTGAAACATCCAAACAGAGAGAATTACCCTTTTCCGCATAGACCGGGGAGCACCGTGCATGCAGTCCATTTTATCACTCTTATTGATTAACAAAAGGCGCACACCTCTTCCAAAGCAGTTTGGGAGGGGTTAGCCTTTTTCCTTATTCCCCTGGTTTCGTATATACTCGGTAATAAGTTCGTGGCTGCGTTCACTCACAGTGCAAACAAAATAAGAACGATTCCAGAGATAGGGTTTCCAATAGAACGGAGCAAGGTATTCGGCGAATTCTTTTCTGAGTAGTCTTGCCGTTACCGTCTTGTAGGAACAGACCAGGGAGGACAAAGCCACTTGAGGCGGTGCCTCGAAGAGAATATGGATGTGGTCCTTATCGGTGTTTACCTCATTCACGTAGCACTGGAAGTTCTCCTCAAAGATACGATACGTCAGTTCTGTGAGCCGGTCCTTAAAGGCTCCGTCTATGACCGGATGCCTGTATTTTGTTACTACAACCAAATGATATTCCAGGTCATAACAACTGTGTCTATTCGTTCGATAGCTCATGTTTACGCCCTCCGCATGTCGCTTTACAACCAATTCTTGTTATGGTATAATAATACCATAATCAAAGGCATTTAGCAACAGGAGGTGAAAGCGTATGGCAAAGATAGTTTCAAGCTATTGCACGAAGGTCATTGGCGAAAACAGAATCTTCAAAGATACCATTCGGGTTTATCGCGATGCGCTTTCTCTTCTTATCCGCATCGTAGAGTCTGAATGGGATACCGGTCTTGGAGAGCTCTATGCGAAGTCCACGCTCAAAGCACAGAGGACAGTTGAACTGCTTGTTCATGCAAGCCGTACGAGTGTTGCCAAGTATCCTGAATTCGACAAACAGTTCTATAAGTACCCCAGTTACCTGCGGCGGTCCACGATTTCCGAGGCGCTTGGCGCCGTATCTTCGTACCGTGCTGCTGTTTCTCATTGGGAGAGTGCAGGCAGAAAAGGGAAAGAACCTAAACTCCAGACCTCTCGTTCAGCTATGCCGACTTTCTACAAAGACAATATGTACGAAGACAACGGTGATGGGACTGCCCGTCTGAAACTTTATCACAAGAACGACTGGGTGTGGGTAAAGGTCCGGCTTCGCAAGCAGGACACTGACTATATCCGGGAACATTGGGATAAGGCCGATGCTTCCGCGCCTAAACTCGTGAAACGGAACCGCCGTTATGCCTTATGCTTTGCCTTTGAAGAAACGGTTGCTTACGGCACGAAACCACTCACAGACCAGACCATTCTTGCTGTTGACCTTGGCATTAACACCGACGCTGTGTGCAGCGTTATGCGTCCAGACGGAACTGTCCTCGCACGGAAGTTCATCGACTTCCCGAGTGAAAAAGACCGGCTGAATACGCAATTGGGCCGCGCACGCAGAGGTCAGCGAGAGAATGGTCATCGAGGCGGCAACCGCCACATGAAGAAGGCTGTTCGCATCAACGAGGACTTGTCCAAGAAAATCGCTCCGGCAATCGTTCGGTATGCCGTTTCTGTTGGGGCCGACATCATTGTTATGGAACATCTTGACTTCATCGGGCAAAAACCCAAGCACAAAAAGCAGCGGCTCCACATGTGGAGAAATCGCGACATTCAGAAAATCGTCATGCATCAGGCCCACCGCAATGGAATTCGTGTGCGTTTACTGATGTGCGATAAAGAAGTAATAGAAGTGTAAAAAATTTTGCCGTTCCT
>ENA-UOJE01001420-UOJE01001420.1-human-gut-metagenome-genome-assembly--contig:-C23-NODE-1420-length-21488-cov-6.613167_pt1 | contig 21488 bp, 19 predicted proteins | sample MGYA00242341_ERZ723888 | MGnify/ENA metagenome assembly ERZ723888 | reverse complement strand
TCACACGGTATTTCTTCTGTCATGCATAAGACATGGAATCCTCGATGGCGCGCATCGTCTGCTGCGTCACATGGCCGGATAACGTATACCGCACGCCGTCTGCCACGAATACCGCTGCACACTCCGGCTTCAGGCCGCTTCCGGCCGTGCCTGGCGCCGTATCCACCAGCAGGTTCACCGTATGGCCCCCGGCGGAAGTGAACGTGTCCGCGTAAGCATAATAGCCCAGATAATCCGTGTCAAAGGGCTGCTGCGCCTCATCTGAGACCCATTCCAGCGTCAGGTCCACAGGCGTCTGGTACACCGTGCCCGCCGTCCAGGAGTAGTAGTCGTATTCGTCCTGCCAGACAAGGTCCCTCAAGTCGCCCACCAGGTACGCCTTTGCCTTTACGATCTGGTATTCCCCTCCGAAATTTTGATAGCTCACGCGCGTATACGGATTTTCCCGGGCGCCCTCCGCCCAGAGGAACGGCACGCCCAAAGCCCGGGAAAGCGCGTCCAGTCCCTCCGCCTGCTGCTCCGTACCGTCCGCCGGGCCGCCTGTATCCGCAGTTTCCACCATGGTCATGGGCTCCAGCGGCGGCAGCTCCCGTCCATTGACGTTCATGCCGAACAGTCGGGCCGCTGCCAGCGCTGTTGCGCCGCCCAGCACGCATACAGCCGCCAGCAGGGCCGCTGCCCGGCGCACGCGGCTCCGGCGGGCAGGCCGGGCGCAAAGCGCATCGTATACCGTTTCCGGAAGATGCTGTCCGGCCAGCCTTGTGTCGATCGCCTGTCTGATCTTTTCCATCTTCACTGCTCCTCCAATTCTTTTTTCAACTGCTGCCGCGCGCGCCGGAGCCGCTGATACACAGCGTCCTCGCGTATGCCAAGCACCGCGGCCGTCTCGGCGGCGGTCATGTCCTGATAATAATACAGCAGCACGGCGGCACGGTATTTTTGCGGCAGCCGCCCGATGGCCCGGATCAGCGCCATATGTGTATCCGCCTCCGGGTACGGGTCCGCCCCGGACGGCTCCGGCAGCTCCTGCGCCCGGCGGAACCACTGGGTGCGCAGCTCGTTTTTACAGCGGTTCACAGCGATGCGCATAAGCCACGCCTTTTCCGAATCTGTCCGCGCCAGCGCACCGTATTTGCGTGCGGCCTGCAAAAAAGTCTCCTGCGCCACGTCCTGGGCCAAATGATAATCTTTGAGATACACGCAGCACATGCGCACCACGCTGTCGCCGTATTCCCGCGCCAGCCGCAGCAGCACGGCGTTTTGTTCCGTGTTCTGCACCCCGCGTTCCCCCTTTCCATCTATAAGACACATCGGCCGGGCCAAACCTGACAAAATTTTTGCATCGGGCGTGTTGTAACCTTTGTTTTTCCACCAAAAAGCCCCGCGGCTCAAAATGAGCCGCGGGGCGACCAAGATACGGAAACGCGCAAAAAATACTATTCGCAGGCCTGCTCCAGCAGGGCAGCCAGCCGTGCCGCGTCCACCGGGCGCCCCGGCTCCGGCGCGCTCTGAATGGCGCGGCGCAACGAGGTCTCATCGGTATAGATGCGCGCGTCGCGCACGCCCACCCGCGCATTCTTGTTGGCAAAATATAGAAAGCTGTGCACAGGGCACGCCTGCTTTGCATCGGCAAGAAGCTGCTCCATCAGCTTGTGCTGGCGTTCTGCCTGCAGCAGTGGATTTTTCATTGTTTTTGCGCCTCGGCGCTTGACCTGCGACCACCACTCCGCGTCCGTCTTACCTGTGATGACGCCGGCGTGGTTTTTTGTCTCTACGATAAACACGCCGTTTTTGCCCACGACCACCGCATCCAGCTCCATCACCTTGCCCCGCACGCGGAACACCGGGTTCACCAACACATGGTAGGCGTACGGCAGCGCGCGCAGCGCAGCCGCGGCCTGCCGCTCGCCGTCGATACCGCTTTTCAGGACTGCGCTGCGGGTGTACAACACACGGAAACACAGTGCGCCCGCCGCGGCCGCAGCCAGCGCTCCATAGGCCAGCGCGGCAGGAGGCTGCCGCTTTGCCAGCAGAGCTGTCAGATACCACACAGCCAGCGCCGTGGGCGCAAACACACAGGCTGCCATGCCCAGCATCAGCCGGGCGCGTTTTTTTGTATTCGCGTTGCGTTTTTTATGCAGGACCGCCATTCTTTCACTCCGTCAGGAATTTATAAATCGTCGTTTCGTGATATTCCTCGCCGGGGCGCAGCTCCACAGAGGGAAATTCGGGGTGCGAGGGCGTACAGGGATAATGCTGGGTCTCCAGGCAAAAGCCCTGATACCGGCCATATATACCGCCCGTCTTACCGGGCCTCGTATCGTTTTGCAGTGAGTTGCTCGTGTACAGCTGCACGCCGGGCTGTGTGGTGTAAGTCTCCATCGTGATGCCCGTCTTTTCCGAGCGGGCCACGGCTGCCAGAGCCAGCATCCCCGGTTCCTTGTCCAGAATGAAGTTGTGGTCGTACCCGCCGCACATCTGCAGCTGGCTGTACTCCGCCTGAATGTCCCGGCCGATGGGCTTGGCCCGGGTGAAATCCATGGGGGTGCCCGCCACGGGCAGGATGCGCCCGGTGGGGCAGGTCTCGGCGTTGCCCTCTGTAAACGTGGAAGCGTTCAGACACAACGTCTGTTCCAGCATGCTGCCGCTGGATTGCCCCTCCAGGTTGAAATAACTGTGATTCGTCAGATTGATGATGGTGGGAGCGTCGGTCGTTGCCGTATAGTCCAGCACCAACGCGTTTTCGTCTGTAAGCGTATAGCGCACCGTAAGCTCCAGGTTTCCCGGAAAGCCGTCCTCTCCGTCGGGACTCACTGCCCGCAGCACCAGGCTGCCGTCCACGATGCTGCCCTTGTACACTTTCTTGGCAAATGTGCCGTGCAGATGGTTCGGCCCGTTGTTGGGTTCCAATTCATATGTTTTGCCATCCAATGTGAAGCGCGATTTCTCAATGCGGTTGGCATAGCGGCCGATGAACGCGCCGAATACGCCGCCCAATTCGTAATCCTCCAGCGTACTGTAGCCCAGCGCCACGTCACGCAGCTCGCCGGTGTTCTCCTTTACCCATATATTGGTGATGACGCAGCCGTACTCGATGACAGCCACACGCATGCCCGCGGCGTTTTCCAGAATATACTGGTAAATCTCCTCGCCGTTTTGCGTCCTGCCATAATAATGGCTCGTGATAGACATCGTATGTTCCCTCCCACATTTTCCCGCGCGCGGCGGGCGCTTTCTTTCTGTTATTTTATTTTACCGCGAAATGCCGCGAAAGGCAACGCATATCTTCCCGCTTGCGCTTGTATCCGTGCACATGATATGATAAATAGCATCCATTCTTGGGAGGACGGTTTATGGAACGAAAGGTGATCTTATATCTCGCCATGAGTCTTGACGGCTTCATTGCCGACAAAAACGGCGGCGTCGGCTGGATGGACCTCGCCAACAACGGCGAAGCCTTTGAAGGGGACTATGGTTATGCCGCCTTTTCCGCCGAAGTGGACACCGTACTGATGGGCATGACGACTTACCGCCAAATTACGCAGGAGCGCTCTCCCGGCGCGTGGCCGTATGTGGGAATGGAGTGCCAAGTGTTCACACACGGTGCACCCCCGCCGGACGCAAACGCCGTTTTTACGTCCGAGGACCCGGCAGAGGCGGTACGCCGCCTGAAAGCGCGCTCCGGGCGGAATATCTGGGTGTGCGGCGGCGCGCAGCTCGCCCGCCGGATGATGGCGCTTGACCTCATCGACGTTTACCAGCTCACGGTCATGCCGGTGATCCTGGGCGGAGGCGTCCGCCTGTTTCCCCCGGAGGGGCCCGCATTGCCTCTGCGTCTGACGAGGCATACGGTGTGCAACGGCGTGGTGGAGCTGGTATATGTGCGGCGGGACGCGCCGCCCCCCGTATGAACAAAGACCCCGCGGCGGAAACGCTCCGCTGCGGGGCCTGCTTTTGCTGTACTGTTTTTGTTGATACGGCGCGCCCTACAGCACCCGCACTGCCTCTTTCAGCTTCTGCGCTGCCAGCCTGGTCTTTTCCGCGTCGCCGAAGCCCGTCAGGCGGAAGTAACCCTCACCCTGTGCGCCAAAGCCCGCGCCCGGCGTACCCACAACGCCCGCATGCTCCAGCAGATGATCGAAGAAATCCCAGGACTTCATGCCGCCGGGGCACTGCATCCAGATATAAGGGCTGTTTTTGCCTCCGCAGTACCATATGCCGGCCTCGTCCAGCGCAGCCGCGATGACGGCAGCATTGGCCCGGTAGTAGTCGATGGCTGCTCTGGTGGCTTTTTGCCCCTCCTCCGTGAACACGGCCGCAGCCGCCCGCTGCACAATGTACGGTACGCCGTTGTATTTCGTGGTCTGGCGGCGCAGCCACATGGCATTGAGGTGCAGGCTGCCGCGCACCAGCGCCTGCGGCACTACGGTATAGCTGCACCGCGTCCCCGTAAAGCCCGCCGTTTTGGAAAACGAACAGAATTCGATGGCGCAGGTCTCGGCGCCGTTTACCTCGTAGATGCTGTGGGGCACGTCCCCGTCTGTGATGAAGCTCTCATAAGCCGCGTCGAACAGCAGCACCGCGCCGCGCTCATTCGCATAATCCACCCACGCCTGAAGCTGATCCCGGCTGTACGCCGCGCCCGTGGGGTTGTTGGGGCTGCACAGGTAAATCAGGTCCGCCTGTACATCTGCCTGCGGCATGGGCAGAAAACCGTTTTCCCGCGTGGCCGCCGCATACACGATACGCCGCCCGGCCATCACATTGGTATCCACATAGACAGGATAGACGGGGTCGGGCACAAGGACGGTATTGTCTACATCGAACAGGTCCAGGACATTCCCGATGTCGCTTTTCGCACCGTCGCCCACAAAGATCTCGTTCTCCGCCAGCACAACGCCGCGCCGGGCGTAATAACGCATCAGAGCCTGCTTCAAAAAGCCGTAGCCCTGCTCGGGGCCATAGCCGTGAAAGGTTTCTTTTTTGCCCATCTCCTCCACAGCGGCGTGCAGCGCATCCACCACAGGCGCAGCCAGCGGCAGCGTCACGTCGCCGATGCCAAGGCGGATGATCTCCTGTTCCGGATGCTGCTGCGTATAGACCGCCACCTTCTTTGCGATGGTGGAAAACAGATAGCTTTCGGAAAGGTTCTTGTAGTTTTCATTGATCTTCAATTCGTATTTCCCCCTGCCTCTTGATCTGGAAAGAGCCGCCCGCCGGGCGGCCCGCCTAAGGGTATTATAACACGACACCGCGCCTGCGGCTACAACAAAAGCGCGCCTGCCGCGGTAAGCGCGTTTATTTGTCCTCGTCCTGGTAACGCAGCGCGTCCGCCACAAAGGCGCGGAACAGCGGATGGGCGCGGTTGGGACGGCTTTTGAACTCGGGATGGTACTGCACGCCTACATAAAACCGTTTGCCCGGCACCTCCACAGCCTCCACCAGCCGGCCGTCCGGCGAGGTGCCCGCCAGCACGAGGCCTGCTTCGCGCAGCGCGGTGCGGTACTCATTGTTGAACTCATAGCGGTGGCGGTGCCGCTCGCTGACCTCCTCTGCACCGTAAGCCTGCGCCATTCGCGTGCCCGGCATGATAACACAGGGGTAACGCCCCAGGCGCATGGTGCCGCCTTTTTCGTCCAGAGCCTTCTGGTCGGGCATAAGGTCGATGACTGAATGCGCGCCCACGGGAGCGAATTCAGAGGAGTTTGCATCCGCATAGCCCAGCATGCTGCGTGCATACTCGATGACAGCGATCTGCATGCCCAGACAGATGCCGAAATAGGGCTTGCCCTGCGTGCGGGCATAATGGGCGGCATGGACCATACCCTCAATCCCACGGTCCCCAAAGCCGCCGGGAACCAGAATGCCGTCGCACTCCCGCAGGATATCGTCCGCAGTGTATGGGTTCACCTCCTCGGCCTCCACCCATTTGATGTGCACCACCGCGCCCGTCTCGTAGCCCGCATGATACAGGGATTCCATCACCGAAAGATACGCATCGTGCAGCCTGGTGTACTTGCCCACGATGGCGATGTTCACGCTGCGCCTGCGCGCGGCGATGCGGGCCAGCATCTCGTTCCAGTCGGTCAGGTCGCAGGGGGGGCAGTCCAGATGCAGCTCGCGGCACACGATATCGGACAGGTGGCTGCGCTCCAGCATCAGCGGGGCCTCGTACAGCACGGGCACCGTCAGGTTCTCGATGACGCAGTCCGGCTTGACGTTGCAGAACAGTGCGATCTTCTGCCGGTTGGCTTCCTCCAGCGGCTCGTCCACGCGGGCGATGATGATATTCGGCATGATGCCCACGCTCTGCAGTTCCTTGACGGAATGCTGTGTGGGCTTTGTCTTGTGCTCGCCGCTGGATTTGATGTACGGCACCAGCGTGACGTGGATGAACAGACAGTTTTCCCGCCCGGCCTCGATGCTTACCTGGCGGATGGCCTCCAGAAACGGGGTGGATTCAATGTCGCCCGTGGTGCCGCCGATCTCCGTGATAACAATGTCGGCATCCGTCTTTTTCCCCACGGAATAGATAAAGCTTTTGATCTCGCCCGTGATATGGGGAATGACCTGCACCGTCTCGCCCAAATATTCGCCGCGGCGTTCTTTGGTGAGCACGTTCCAGTATACCTTTCCCGTAGTGAGGTTGGAGTACTTGTTCAGATCCTCGTCGATAAAGCGTTCATAATGCCCCAGGTCCAGGTCGGTCTCCGCGCCGTCCTCGGTCACGAATACCTCGCCGTGCTGATAGGGGCTCATGGTGCCGGGGTCTACATTGATATACGGGTCCAGCTTCTGGGCCGCCACCTTCAGACCGCGGCTTTTCAAAAGGCGGCCAAGCGAGGCCGCCGTGATGCCCTTGCCCAGGCCGGACACCACGCCGCCCGTCACAAAAATATACTTCGTCATACGCTTTTGCCTCTTTCCCTTTTCTCTTCCCCCGGGCGCGCGCCCAACCGCGCGCCGCTTTCTGATGCGTTTTTACACCTCCACCGTTCCGGTGAACACCTCGACGGCATTGCCCGTCATCAGCACGGTATCACCCGTGTAACGGATGGTAAGCGTTCCGCCCAGCAGCAGCACGTCCACATCCGTATCCTTTTTGCAATGGCCGTTCAGCACGCTTGCCACCACGGCCGCGCACGCGCCTGTGCCGCAGGCCATGGTCTCGCCGCTGCCGCGCTCCCACACCCGCATCTTCAAATGTGTTTCATCCAAAATCTGAATAAATTCCGTATTCACACCCTCGGGGAACCATTTGCTGTGTTCCATTGCGCCGCCCAGCACAGGCAGATTCAGGCCCGCGGTGTCCGACACATACACCACACAGTGCGGGTTGCCCATGGAGACGCAGGTCATACGCACCGCGCCGCCATTCACCTCCACCAGCTCGTTGACAACTGGCTTTGCAAAGCCTGTCACGGGAATTTTTTCCGGCGCAAGTTCCGGCGCGCCCATGTCTACGGTCAGCAGGCCCGGCTCTCTGCGGACGATGTGCTTCACGCCCGAAAGCGTTTCTACATCTGCCGCCGTGCCCGAGGCATATCCGTGGCGGAACAGATATTCCGCCACACAGCGTACGCCGTTTCCGCACATCCTGCCCTCGCTGCCGTCCGCGTTGAACATGCGCATCTTTGCATCCGCCGTTTCAGAGGGACAGATGAGGATGACGCCGTCTCCGCCAACGCCCTTGTGCCGGTCGGAGAGCGTGCGAGCCAGCAGCTCCGGGGCTTCCACGTCCTGTTTGAAGCAATCGATGTAAACATAATCGTTGCCGCAGCCATGCATTTTTGTAAAATCCAGTTTTCCCATAGCAAGTGTCCTCCCGTTCCGAATCTCCCATACATTCCAGCGGGCCGCGCCCGCTCAACAGCCGCCTTCGTACATGCGCAGGATGGCCTGGGCCACTTCCCGGCGCGTACGGCGGGAATCCATGGCCTCCCGCTCAATGTATCTGTGCGCCTCCGGCTCCGTCAGCAGACGGTACTGGATCAGCGCGCATTTCGCCCGGTCCACCAGACGAATGTCGTCGATCTTTTGCTGCAGGATGTTGTTCTGCCGCTGCAAACCCATGATGCGGCGGTTCGCCGCCTGCGCCAGCTTGACAGCCCCAAACAAAAGCGCCCGGTTCAGCGGTTTCGGCACCACGAATACGCCTGCGTCCTCCACGCGGGCCGCTACCTCGTCGGCCATCTCAGCCTTCACCAGCAGCACCACGCCCGCCCCTGTGCTCCCGGCCGCAAACACGGCCAGCTCGTGGCCGAACTCGTCCGACAGCGGCGTGTTGATGAGGATGACCTGCCAGTCCGCGTCGGCAAAGCCCCGCCGCGCCTCGGCGCCGGAAGTCACGGTGGATATGTCCCCCGCGCCCATGTCCGTCAGCACTCCGCACAGCATATCGCGGCCCTTTTCTCCGCTGGATACGATCAGCGCGCCCGGCAACGTCCTCACCCCCTTGCGGCTCCAAAATATTACATTCTGTAATTCTAAAGTTAAATATTACAAAACTCCGAAATATGCTTCATCCTGATATTTTTCCTTATCCCGCGCTGCGAACCAGCGGTTCTGCTCCGCCTGCTTGAGTGCCAGATATTTGCGCGCCGTATCCGCCGAGAGCACTTTCTCAACAAAGGCCGAACCGCCGGCCCGCGCAATGGCCTCCTCCAGCGAGGCGGGCAGCGCCTCCAGCGCGCCGGCGTTTGCCGTGTACAGGTCGTAGGGCGTCTCCTCGGCAAGCTCCATCTTCCGTTCCATGCCCTCGAAGCCCGCTGCCAGCAGCAATGCAAAGGCCAGATAAGGATTGCACGAGACGTCCGGCATACGCACCTCGATGCGCGCATACTCGGGCGCGGGCGCGGCCGGGATGCGGATGAGCTGGCTGCGGTTCTGGTGGCTCCACGCCACATAGCGCGGCGCCTCGAAGCTTCCGAACCGGGCATAGCTGCCCGGAACCGGATTCGTAAAGGCGCATATCTCGCCCGCGCGGGCCAGCACGCCCGCGATGAACGAACGCATGGCCGGGCTGTACGCGCCGTCCGGCCCTGGAGCGAAGATGTTTCGGCCTCCCCGTGCCAGCGAAATATTCACATGCATACCGCTGCCGGGCTTATCCGCCAGGGGCTTGGGACTGAACGAGCCGTACAGCCCGTTGCGCGCGGCCACCGTCTTGACCACATTTTTAAACGTGATGACGTCGTCCGCCGCTGTAAGCGGTGCGGCGTGCTTGAAATCCACCTCGTTCTGGCCGGGGCCCTGTTCATGATGGCTGGATTCCGGCCGGATGTTCATTTCCTCCAACGTCAGGCAGATCTCACGCCGGACGTTCTCGCCCCTGTCCAGGGGCGCGACGTCAAAATAGCCGCCGTTGTCCTGGGGACGCTTGGTGGGCCTGCCCTCCGCGTCCCGCTCAAACAGGTAAAATTCACATTCCGCGCCCACACGGCACTCGTAGCCTGCATCCGCCAGACGGCGCAGGGTCCTGCGCAGGATATGCCTTCCGTCCGCCCCGTAGGGGCTTCCGTCCGCCGTGCGCACACTGCAGAAAAAACGCACCACGCGCCCCGTCTGCGGCCGCCACGGAAGCACCGAGAGCGTGGCCGCGTCCGGGAACAGGAACAGGTCCGATTTATCTACGGGCGCGAAGCCCAAAATGGACGATGCGTCGAAAGAAACCCCCGTTTCGAACGCGCGCGGAAGCTCGCTGGGCATGATGGCGATATTTTTCAGCGTGCCCATCACATCGCAGAACGCCAGTCGGATGAACTTTACGTCGTTTTCCTCCACAAACTGGAGCACGGCTTGCATCGTCGAATCCATTGTTTTCCCTCCGGTTTGGCCGCGCCGTGCGCCGCCTTGCTTTTTTGCGCGCCGGCTGTTGCCGGAACCGCAACAGGCGGGGCAAAGCCCCGCCCGGTGCGCGCCGCGCGTTGTTACGAATAGCAGTACAACTGCCGGTATGGGTTCTGCGTGTTGGGCTCCAGCAGGAAGAAATTCTCCCTCAGGATATCCTCCTGCGCCAGCCCGAACACGCCGCAGTATTCCGCCAGATACGGCTCCACGGCCGCCAGGTCATCCTTCCCGGCCCTGCGGGCCGCCACTTGGGCGGGAAGGTCCGGGGGCAGCGTGTCGCAGCGCAGCAGCATTCTGCCCCCATGCATGCCTGTGCCCACAAAACGGCCCACCGGCGCTCTGCCGCCGCTGCCCAGCCCCAACACGATAATAATGCCGCCGGCCTGGTATTCGCCCAGAAAGCTGCCCGCCTCGCCGCCGATGATGAGCACCGGCTGCTTTTCCCGGTACGCCTTCATATGGATGCCCGCACGGTAGCCCGCGTTGCCCCGCACGTAGATTTTCCCGCCGCGCATGGCGTAGCCGGTGGCATCACCGGAAGAACCATGCACGAAGATCGCGCCGTCATTCATGGTATCGCCGGTGGCGTCCTGCGCGTTGCCCAGTACCGTGATGCGCGTGCCGTTCAGATATGCGCCCAGCGCGTTTCCGGGCGTGCCTGTCAGCGTCAGCTCTTTCTTTCCAAGGCCCGCCGCAATATAGCGCTGGCCGTTCACATGCTCCACGGCCAGCGCCGTGTCCGTGCTTTCCCGGATGCGCGCGCAAAGCTCCTTTGCTGGCATGTTTTTCGCGTCAAGCTTTGTCATCACACTTCTCCTCCCAGCTGTACCCTGCGGTCCTTTTGGGAAAACGCCATGAGCTGCGGCGATTCCCGGATCAGGTCAAAGTCGATCTCCGACAGCAGCTTTTTCTTGCGGATGAGGTCTGTATAAATACCGGCGCGGGATACATCCCCCACCATGATAACGCCCTTGAGAACGCCGTCTGCCGTGACAAGGCGTTTGTAGCTGCCGTCCCTCTGCACCGTGAAGCTCTCGCCCTCATAACTGCCCGCCGTAACCATGTGCAGGCCGAACACGCCCGAAGCGTTGAGGGCAATGCCCTGCGTGTAATCGGCGCGGCCGCCCGCCATGTTGATGCCCGCCGTCTCGCCCTGCAGCACGGCGTTGGGCCACAGGGGCAGCATGCGCTTTTCGCCGCTCACCGCATCGTATCCCTGGGCACAGTCTCCCGCAGCATATACATCGGGAAGCGTGGTGGCACAGCGGCCGTCCACCAGGATGCCCCGGTCCACCGCGCCGCCTGCGTCCGCCACCAGCTGCGTGTTCGGCCGCACACCCACGGCCGTTACCAGCACGTCGAATTCCAGCTCCGTTCCGCTTTGGAGCCGGGCCGTGTTTCCCCGGAATGCGGCCGCGCTGTCGTTCAGGTAAAAACGGACGCCCTTCTCCTCCATACGGGCCTGCACCATGGCAGCCGCCGTGTCATCCAGTACAGCAGGCAGCACGCGGGGCGCAAGGTCCGCAATGGCGATCTGCGCGCACAGGCCGCGGATGCCCTCGGCGCATTTGACGCCCGTGAGGCCCGCGCCCAGAATGAGCACGCGGCTCTCCGGCCGCAGCGCCTCAGCCAGAGCCGAGGCGTCGGACAGCGTCTGGAAGCAAAAGGTACGCTCCACCGTTTCCAGCCCGGGAATGGGCGGCACGAACGGGCGGCTGCCCGTGGCCGCCAGCAGCCTGTCGTAAGCCAGCCGCTCGCCTGTAGAGAGCCGCACGGTCCTGTCTCCGGCATCCAGCGCGGTGGCCAGCACGCCGGCTTTCACCGTCACACCGTTCCGGGTAAAAAAGCTGTCCGGCCGGCACCACATTTTGTCCCGCGTGGTCTTGCCCTCCAGCAGATACGAAATGAGCGGACGGGAATAATTCCACTCCGTCTCTCCTGTAATGAGAATGATCTCGCCGGTTTTGTCCACGGAGCGGACGCCCTCGATACAGCCGATGGCTGCTGCGCTGCCGCCGATGATGACGTACCTCATGCCCCGGCCCCCCTCTCCTCAAAGACGATGGCCTTGTTTGGGCAGTGCTCCACGCAGGCGGGTACACCGCCGCTTTGGGTGCACAGCTCGCACTTCTGTACTGCGCCGTGCGCGCCGGGCAGGACAGCGCCATAGGGGCAGCTGGCCACACAGGTGTAACAGCCCACACATTTGCTTTCGTCGATGGTGACGACGCCGTCCCGCACCTGCAGCGCACCGGAGATGCAGCCCCGGACGCACAGCGGCTCACTGCAGTGGCGGCATGCCACCGCGAAGCTGATGCCTCCCGGTCCCTCCTCGATACGGATGTTCGGGTGCACGGCGGCGCCCTTGAGCGCCTTCACCATGTCGCTTTTGCCCGAATTGGCAAACGCGCAGTAATACTCGCACAGATGGCACCCAAGGCACCACTGTTCGTTCACATAAACACGTTTCATTCACTTTCCCTCGTTCCCATGCATGCAGGCCGGGCCCCTCTTCCCGGCCGTGCGCGCCATCGAAACGGAAGGCGTGCCGATCAAAGCACGATATACTGGTCGCGCTCCGCGCCAACGGAGACATATTTGATCTTTACGCCGACCGCTTCTTCGATAAATGCGATATACTCGAGCGCCTCCCGCGGCAGCTCTTCTTTTTTCCGGCAGCCGGAAATATCCGTCCGCCATCCCTTGAACATTTTGTTGATGGGCTTCGCCTGCTCCAGCACATCCCCATAGGGGAAATCGTGAATCTCCCTTCCGTCCAGCTCATAGGCCACGGTAACGGGGATCTCATCCAGCGAATCCAGGATATCCAGCTTCGTCAGCGCGATCTCGTCCGCGCCCTGGGCGCGGCAGCCGTAGCGGCTGGCCACCACGTCGAACGGGCCGACACGGCGCGGGCGGCCCGTGGCCGCGCCGTACTCTCCGCCGGCGGCACGCAGCTTCTCCGCCTCCTCGCCGAACAGCTCACAGGTGAAGGGGCCCTCGCCCACGCAGGAGGAATACGCCTTCATGATGCCGATGTTCCGGTCAATCTTATGGTTCGGGATGCCCGCGCCCACGGGCGCGTAAGCGCCGATGACGTTCGACGACGACGTATAGGGGTAGATGCCGAAGTCGATGTCGCGCAGCGCGCCCAGCTGGGCCTCGAACAGGATGTTTTTCCCCGCTTTGGCCGCTTTGTCCAGATACAGCCCAGCGTCGCAGATATAAGGCTTGAGGATGTCGCCGTATTCCACGAGCCACGCCCACATATCATCCGCGCTGACCGGCGGCCTTCCGTACACGCCCTCTATGGTGAGATTTTTGTAGGCCACGATATCCGCCAGGCGCGCTTTTGTCGTCTCCGGGTGGAACAGATCGCCCATGCGCAGGGCCTTTTTCATATATTTGTCGCCGTAATCGGGTGCGATGCCGCGGCGTGTGGAGCCGTATTTCGCATCCGCAAGACGGTCCTCCTCGTAGCAGTCCAGCAGCTTGTGGTACGGCATGCAGATGACCGCCCGCTCTGAGATCTTCAGATTCTCCGGACTGATTGCAATGCCGCCCCTGCGCAGGTTTTCGATTTCGTGTACCAGATGCTCCAGATCAATGACCATACCGTTGCCCATCACGTTTACGGTGGTCTCGCGCAGGATGCCGGAGGGCAGCAGATTCAGGATAAATTTGCCTTTTTCGTTGATGACGGTGTGGCCGGCGTTGTTTCCGCCCTGATACCGCACGACAATGTCGTACTGTTCGCTGAGCAGGTCCACCATACGGCCCTTGCCCTCGTCGCCCCAGTTTACGCCGGTGATCGCTGTTAACATAATACACTCTCCCTTTCTCCCTTTACGGGCCGCCGCAGCTGCCTGGCGGTCCGTCCGCAAAAATTTCCGTACAGTTTTATGATACCATGTTTCCAAGCTCACACTTCGCGTCCCGCCCGTGTTCTCTAAGCAACACGGTATCTATGCCGCGAAACGGCCTCAACAAAACCGCACCTGCTGCGGTTTTGCATGGTTCAATGTTCCCAAAGCCCTGTGCGTCAGCACAGGGGCGTGTGCAGCGCACACGCGCAGCCGCGTAAGCGGCAGTTTTGGGGTTATTATACCATACAGAAGGGGAAAATACTATTCGCCGGCGTGAGAAATCCCCAGGATCTCCAGCTCTTTTTCTGTCATTCCCACCCCCCGCAGCATCAGGCGGTTGCCCTTGAGCGCCTCAATGGAGTTGATCCCCATACCGCCCATCATCTCCTTGATCTCATGCTGCCAGGCGGTGACGAGGTTCACCAGCCGCGCGGCGCCCAGGTCCGGGTTCAGCCGCTTGACAAGGTCCGGCCTCTGGGTGGCGATGCCCCAGTTGCAGCGGCCCAACTGGCAGGTCCGGCACAGGTGGCACCCCAATGCCAGCAGTGCGCTGGTAGCGATATACACCGCATCCGCTCCCAGCGCCACGGCTTTGACAACGTCCGCCGATGAGCGGATGGAGCCGCCCACCACCAGGCTCACATCTCCGCGGATGCCCTCCGCCCGCAGGCGGGAATCCACAGCCGCCAGCGCAAGCTCGATGGGGATGCCCACATTATCCCGGATGCGGGTGGGCGCCGCGCCCGTGCCGCCCCGGAAGCCGTCGATGGCAATGATGTCCGCGCCCGAGCGCGCAATGCCCGAGGCGATGGCCGCCACATTGTGTACGGCGGCTATTTTCACAATGATGGGCTTTTCATAATGGGTGGCTTCCTTCAGGCTGTTGACGAGCTGGCGCAGGTCCTCGATGGAATAGATGTCGTGGTGCGGCGCGGGGCTGATGGCGTCCGCTCCCTCGGGCACCATGCGCGTGCGGGCCACATCGCCCACGATCTTCGCGCCGGGCAGATGCCCGCCGATGCCCGGCTTTGCCCCCTGCCCCATCTTGATCTCCACAGCCGCGCCTGCGTTCAGGTATTCGCTGTGTACGCCGAACCTGCCGGACGCCACCTGCACGATGGTGTTGGGGCCGTAACGGTAAAAATCCTCATGCAGGCCGCCCTCGCCGGTGTTGTAGCACACACCCAGCTCCGTGGCCGCCCGCGCCAGAGATTCATGGGCATTGTAGCTGATGGACCCATAGCTCATGGCGCTGAACATGATCGGCACGGCCAGCTCGATATGAGGCGTTTTTTTCGGTACGATGGCACCGTTTTCATCCCGCCGGATCTCCATATCCTTTTTGCCCAGGAAAACCCGCGTCTCCATGGGTTCGCGCAGCGGGTCGATGGGCGGGTTCGTCACCTGGGAGGCATTGATGAGGATACGGTCCCAGTAGCCGGGCAGCGGTTCCGGGTTGCCCATGCTGGAAAGCAGCACGCCGCCCGTGGCCGCCTGGCGGTATACGTTTTGGATATTGTCCTTCGTCCAGTTTGCGTTCTCCTTGAACGTGTGGTCGGTGCGCACGATCTTCAGCGCCCGGGTGGGACACAGGCTCACGCACCTGTGGCAGTTGACGCATTTCGCGTCGTCCGCCGTCATCATTTGTTCATCGGCGTCATAGCGGTGCACCTCGTTGGCGCACTGGCGCTCACATGCACGGCATGCGATGCAGCGTTGGTAGTTGCGCACCACCTCGTACTCCGGATAGATAAAATCCGCGTACATTTTCCCATTCTCCCCTTTCCTACACTGTCACGCCGTCGTTCAGGCGCACAACAACGGCCTGGCCGCCCCGGGGCGCCCAAAGCGTTTCAACGTCCGGCTCCATCACGCGGATGGCGCACTCCTCGCTGGCAAAATACACGGCCTCGCCCTTTTCAGCGCACACCATGCTGCGCAGCTTGAGGCGGTCGTTCAACGCCATCATGCCGCCCGTGAAGCCCAGCAGGATGGAGAATGGTCCTGTGATGAGCAGGGACGCGAAGGTCTCCCGCAGGTAGGCCAGCCGTTCCCGCTGCGCTTCGGGCATCTGTTCGATGGTGCTCCAGAACGGTGCGGCGATAACGCCGGCCGCTTCTTCCAGCGTCAGGCCCTTGCGCCGTACCAGGAAATCAATGATATAGGTAATCACCTCGGTATCCGTGAGCAAGCTGCAATTATATCCGTACATCTCGATAAAGCGGCGGTTTGCGTCATAGCTGGAGATCTCGCCGTTGTGCACCACGGAATAATCCAGAATGGAAAACGGATGCGCACCTCCCCACCAGCCCGGCGTATTGGTAGGGTAACGGCCGTGGGCCGTCCATGCGTAGCCCTCGTATTCCTCCAGACGGTAAAATTCCCCCACGTCCTCCGGGTAACCCACGGCCTTGAATACGCCCATATTTTTGCCGCAGGAAAACACATATGCGCCGCCGATCTCCCGGTTTACCCGCGTGACGAACCGCACCACGAACTCCCGTTCGTCCAGCTTGGAGTCCAGCAGCGTCTGAGGCTTGGGCGCGGCAAAATAGCGCATAAGGCTGGGCGCGTCCCGGATGGCCGCAATGGGGCGCGTGGGCAGCGTGCCGCTGCTTTCCACATCGAAGTCCTGCAGCAACCTCGCCTCGGCCGCGTGCTGGGCGTCTACGGTGTCGTAGAACACATGGAATGCATACAGCTCCCGGTATTCCGGGTAGATGCCGTACCCGGCAAACCCGCCGCCCAGGCCGTTGGAGCGCTCGTGCATGGCCGCGATGCCGGCCACGATGCCGCTGCCGTTTTCGCGGCGGCCGTCCTTGTGGAACACGCCCGATATGGCGCAGCCCGACGGGATGCGTACCTCTCCTTCTTTCAGCATAAACACCATTCCCTTTCCCGTTTCCCCGCGGGGCGGTCCGTACCGCCCCGCGGTTCTCCTATTCAAAGCACCCCTCCGTGCTTTTCCGCGCGGCGCAGCCGCCGGAAAAACAAAAAACGCCCGCCAGGGGGCACCAGCCCCTTGGCGAACGTCTTTGTTCATTTTTATCATATTAAACTTTATGCAGAATGTCAACGTGCCGCGTACGACTTTGTCTGTTTTCACAAAAGCTGTTTTTGAACGGCGGACGCGATGGTAAAAAGCAACAGAAATGTCCGGTGCGGACAGAAATTTCGAAAAAAGCGTTGACAGCCGCCGCCCGGAGGTGTATGATTTGGGCCGTAGAACAGCAAAGGCGCTGTGGACGGTTTTGTCCACAGCGCCTTTTTTGTCTGCATTCAGGCAGGCAGAGGCTGTCCGCAGGGAAAGTATACAAAATACACCGGAGAAAAGGAGTAAGGGAGTATGGCAGCGACGACTACGGAAATTTTCGGCAGCATGGTATTCAACGACCACGTGATGAAAGAGCGCCTGCCGAGCGCGACTTATAAATCTTTGCATGAGACGATCCGGCGCGGTGCGCCGCTGGACGTGGAAGTAGCCAACGTGGTGGCCAACGCCATGAAGGACTGGGCCATTGAGCACGGCGCCACGCACTACACCCACTGGTTCCAGCCGCTGACGGGCGTGACCAGTGAAAAGCACGACAGCTTCATCAGCCCCACCAAAGACGGACGCGTTATTATGGAGTTTTCCGGCAAGGAGCTTGTGAAGGGCGAGCCGGATGCGTCCAGCTTCCCTTCCGGCGGCCTGCGCGCTACGGCCGAGGCCCGCGGCTACACCGCCTGGGACCCCACCTCCTACGCCTTTGTCAAGGACGAGGTGCTGTGCATCCCCACCGCGTTCTGCAGCTATTCCGGCGAGGTGCTGGACGAAAAGACGCCGCTGCTGCGCAGCATGTCCGCCATCAGCACGCAGGCCTGCCGCATCTTAAAGCTGTTCGGCAAAACGGTGCCTCAGGTCTCCACCACCGTAGGGCCGGAGCAGGAGTATTTCCTTGTGGACAAGGAGCAGTATCTCCAGCGCGAGGATCTGCGCCTGTGCGGCCGCACACTGTTCGGCGCGATGCCCCCCAAGGGGCAGGAGCTGGACGACCACTACTTCGGTGTCATCAAGCCCCGTGTTTCAGGCTATATGAAGGAGCTGGACGACGAACTGTGGAAGCTGGGCGTCGCAGCCAAAACGAAGCACAATGAGGTGGCCCCCGCCCAGCATGAGCTGGCGCCCATTTTCTCGACCACCAATATCGCCGTGGATCACAATCAGCTCACTATGGAGATGATGAAGCGCGTTGCCACACGCCACGGCATGGCCTGCTTATTGCATGAAAAGCCCTTCGACGGCGTGAACGGCAGCGGCAAGCACAACAACTGGAGCATCTCCACACCCACGGAAAATCTGCTGGACCCAGGCAAAACGCCCATGGAAAACCTGCAGTTCCTGCTGTTCCTCGCGGCCGTAATCAAGGCTGTGGACCAGTATCAGGACCTGCTCCGTGTGACCGTCGCCTCCGCGGGCAACGACCATCGTCTGGGCGCCAATGAAGCGCCGCCGGCCATCATCTCTATTTTTGTGGGCGAGGAGCTGGAAGCCATCATTGAATCCATCGCCTCCGGCGCGGACTACATTGCCCCGGCCAAAACGCGCATGGAGCTGGGTGTGGATATCCTGCCCACGTTCTCCAAGGATACGACCGACCGCAACCGCACCTCTCCGTTCGCGTTCACCGGCAATAAATTCGAATTCCGCATGCCGGGAAGCGCCATGAGCATCGCTGACGCAAACATCGTGCTGAACACCGCAGTTGCCAAAGAGCTGAAAGGCTATGCCGACGAGCTGGAGAACGCGGAGGATTTCGACACCGCCGTTATCAAACTGGTGAAGCGCACCATCCGCGACCACAAGCGCATCATCTTCAACGGCAACGGTTACAGCCATGAATGGGAACAAGAGGCGGAAACGCGCGGCCTGTGCAACCTGAAATCCACCGTAGATGCGCTGCCCTGTGTGTTGGAACGAAAAAATATCGAACTGTTTGAGGAATTCGGCATTTTCAGCGAGGCTGAGGTGCGCGCCCGTTATGAAGTGAGCCTGGAAAACTACACCAAAGCGCTGCACATTGAAGCGCTGACCATGCTGGATATGGCCAAAAAACAGATCGTCCCGGCGGTAGCCGCCTACATGGGCGGCCTTGCCGATACCGCCTGCAGCAAAAAGGCACTGTCCTCCGCCCTTTCCACCCGCGCTGAGGAAACGCTGCTGGCCAAGCTCTCAGCCGGGGCCGACATGCTGGTGGAAAAAATCGACGAGCTGCAGGCCGCCGTGGACGGCGCTTCCCGCGGCGACAGCCTGCAGGAGGCCGCCTGCTACAAAGACAGGGTGCTGCCGAAGATGGCCGAGCTGCGCGCGGTGGCTGATGCGCTGGAGCTTGCCACGGGGAAAGACTACTGGCCCTTCCCTACTTACGCCGATCTTCTGTTCGGCGTAAACTGAACCCGTACCGGTTCCGTCCGGTACGGGGCACGGAACCTTTTCCTTATTCTCCTATACTGGCAAAAGGCGTTGCCGCGCAAGCGGCAGCGCCTTTTGTCAATTTGGGGGCAGAGATACAATTATATATGCAGTTCTTTCCAACAGGTTTCATATAAAGTATGTCTCCCATGGGAAAGAAGCTCTTTTTTTCCACCACATAGTGCGCACCGCGCTTTTCTGGGATAAATCACCAGTTTTCCCTCTTGCTCATCTACGCAGAGAACATCTCCCGCTTGAAGATTTTTTTGTTTGCGATAACCTGCAGGCAGTACGATCCTCCCCAACGCATCCATCTGTCGCTCCATCGTTTTCACTCCGTTTCTTTTTATTTCAGTATAATTCTTTTTTGGAATTATATCAAGTTGTTTTCTTCTTATAATTCTGTTAAAGAATCAAAAAAAGGAGAGCGGCAGATGCGGGAACGTGTGGCACCACTGGGTGATAAAAATATTGTCGGCGCGACCGTCACCCGGCTCCGCCTTGAACAGGGTATTACACAAAAAGCGTTGATGGCTAAAATGCAGACCTTTGGTGCTGATATCAGCTATTCCAGTTTATCAAAGTTGGAGGGCCAGACCCGTTCGGTCTCTGACAAAGAGCTTTATGCGCTCGCCCGAAGTCTTGAAGTAGAGATCAGCGCATTGTTTTCAGTAAAATAAAAGCCGTCCCATGAGATATGGGGCGGCTTTTATAATCTGTTTTCCGGGCTTAAAACGTGCCCGGGATGATGCTGCGGTTCTCATCGAAAGCAATGGGTGTGGCGGTGTTGCGGGTGTAGCGCAGCATGTCACGCACGCGCTTGTGCTCTTCCTTCGTGTACAGCACATAGGCCTCGCCCGTATGCTTCGCGCGCCCTGTGCGGCCGATGCGGTGCGTGTAATATTCGTTGGAGTCCGGCACATCGTAGTTGAACACGGCGTCCACCTCGGACACGTCGATGCCGCGGGCGGCCACGTCTGTCGCCACCAGCACAGCGATATTGCCCGCTTTGAATTCGCCCATAATTTTGTTGCGTTCCGCCTGGGAAAGGTCTCCGTGCAGGCAGTCCACCACAAAATTCAGCCGGGCCATCTGGTTCGCCAGCATAGCGGTGGTGTATTTCTGGTTGCAGAACACCATCACGCGCTTGTAACCCTTCTGTACGATGATCTCCGCCATGTCCGCCAGCTTGTTGCGGCCTGTCGTCAGTACCAGGTACTGGTCGATCCTGGGCGCGGAATCCTCCACAGGCTGCACGGTGATTTCTTCGGCGTCCCGCTGATACAGCCAGCCGATGTCCATCACCTCGCGGCTGATGGTGGCGCTGAACATTGCCAAACGCTGGCGGGATTTGATTTGGTCCAGAATTTTGCGCACATCCTTGTAAAAGCCCATGTTGAGCATCTCGTCGGCCTCGTCCAGCACCACGGTGGTAACGTGGGAAAGGTCCACGGTGCGGCGGTTCATGTGGTCCTGCAGGCGGCCGGGTGTGGCCACGACGATCTGCGCGCCCTTTTTCAGCTTTTCGATCTGCTTTTGAATATTCGCGCCGCCATAGACGGTGACGACGCGGATGTCCGGATAAAAATGCGCCAGGTCCTGCAGGTCTTCGGTGATCTGCTGCGCCAGCTCCCGCGTGGGCGCCATGACGACGGCCTGCGGGTAATTCCGGCTTTGGTCCAGCCCGAGAATGAGCGGGATGCCGAAAGCGCAGGTTTTACCCGTGCCCGTGGGCGCTTTGGCGATGATGTCCTTGCCCTCCATCATAGGGGGGATCGCCTTTTCCTGTACTTCGGTCATTTCGGTAAAGCCCATGCGCTCCACAGCCTTGTGGATCTGCTCGGGCACGTTCAGTTCGCTGTAATTCATGCTTCGCTCCTGCAACACATATTTTCAATTCCGTTCTTTTTCATACAAAATTCAGTATATCATATCCTGTTGAAAAAAGAAACCCGCGCGTATCAACGCGACGGGTCTCATATTGAAATTTTTTATATTTCTTGTATACTGAAATTATTCCTCCTTCGAAAAATTTCTTCTTTCCAGCAGCCTTCGCAGTATATCAAAGTAATCATCATCCTGGCTGTCCTCCGCACCGTTGATGCCTTTGTGTGTGGGTGCCGCCGCCAACGCCGTCTGTACATCGCAGCCAACGAAAAATATCTCCCATCCACACTTCTGCTGCTGCCGCTCCAGCATCTCCCAAATCGTTTTTTTCGTATAGGTCAGGCTGGCATTGTCCCCTCCATTCGTCCTGATGAACAGATAGGTCTTGGGGCGCTTGCTCTCTGTAAGCTGCGCATGGCAGGCATTGACGGTTG
>ENA-UOJE01001412-UOJE01001412.1-human-gut-metagenome-genome-assembly--contig:-C23-NODE-1412-length-21605-cov-10.043852_pt1 | contig 21605 bp, 19 predicted proteins | sample MGYA00242341_ERZ723888 | MGnify/ENA metagenome assembly ERZ723888 | reverse complement strand
GGGAATCGAACCCACGTATCCAGCTTGGAAGGCTGGTGTTCTACCATTGAACTACGCCCGCATGGCCGTTCCCATTGATATTCAGCTTAAAGATAATAACAACATTTTTGCGAATTGTCAATATTTTTGCGGCAAAAACTTTTGAAAGTCAAAAAAATATTTAGTGTTGCTATTTTCGGCGCTTTTCTGTATAATGCTTCTGTTATATATAATGTATGCAATTTCACCGGAGGTTTGCAATGATCGAATTAACAATGCAGGTAAGCGAATTTGACTACACCGAAACGCTTGATACGTTCCTGCCCGACTTGATAAAGATTCTGTCCGAAAGCGAAGGCGTGAATCCGCTGATCCGCAAGTGCGTCGGCGCGTCGCCCGAGTTTTCCAAGAAGATCGTCAAGGCCATCCTCGCCGCGATGAGCCCCAAGCAGAAAGAGGCGCTCACGGTAAAGTTTTTGAACGTCTACGCCGAGAAGCTCGTCTCGCAGGTCAACGACGTCGCAAAGAAAAACGGCATCGTCATCACCCTCGACAACGCAAGAGCAACAATAAAATAATTCGCAAAAACGCCAAAAACGCAGACAAACCGTCTGCGTTTTTTTAGTGGCGTTTTTTTAGTGGCGAATTGACGTAGTCACCAATACATCTATCTCTGGTAGCCCGGTTCGAGACTGCGTGCAAAACCGTGCGTGCCTCGCGCTGCATTAGTGCGTTGCTGAATTTTTTGCCGCACTCATGTAGGGAACAGGCTTGCCTGTTCCGCATGTTGCGCTCATCTGCGCAGTTAATATAACGATACGCAACTGAGGTTTTGCCTTTTGCCTTCCCCTCAAGCTCCGCAAGGGGAAGACAATGGGGTGCACTGCAAAACTCAATACCGCACTTGCGTTACGCGAAACGTCACGGTTTTTTTCATTACCTCGACACCGGGCTACCAGAGATATACGTATCCGTGACTGCATCAATTCGCCTCTAAAAACCGTGTATTGACAAATTGGGGGTTATGTAATACAGTGAGTCTGTACAACGTGTTAATTATTAGGCGTTATATCGCACCCAAGACGCGCTAAATTTTCGACAGAAACTCGTTTGCGTTTTCACCGTAAAATCCGACGGCGCCGTCACTGTTGCCGGTCGTTATGTAGTAAAGCAGCTCATCGAGCACGTCGCCGGCAGCGCGCGGCCCGACCTGACGTATCCACAGCGTCCACAGCGCCATATTCACGTCGTGAAAGCCGTTTACGATAAGCGGAATGACATTGTTGCCGCTTTTGACGCATATATAGCGATGGAACGAGCACGCAAGCTCGGCGAGCTTATCCACGTCCGCCCTCGGCTTGACCTGCGCCTCGGCGCGAAAATCGTTTATTATCCTGCGCAGGGCGAGGATATCGGCGTTGGTGCAGCGCGAAATGAACAGACGCGCGGCAAGCCCCTCGACGGCGGTGCGCGTTTCAAGAAGCGAGGCTGCAGTGCCCTTGTCGAGCTTTCCGCCCTGATATTTAAGCACCGAAATGAGCGTATCGACATTGCCGAACTCCGCCCAGTCGCAGACATAGATCCCGTGGCGCGGCACGATGCGCACGAAGCCCATGCGCTCAAGATTTTTAATTCCGGCATGCACCGCGCTTTTGCTTATGTTCATGCTCTCGGCAAGCTCGGCCTCCGTCGGAAGCTTTTCCCCCGGCGGCACCTGACCCGAAAGTATGACGCCCTGCATCTGCCGCTCGAAAAGCTCGGTTATCGTCGGCGCTACTATCTTTTGAAATTTCATATACATCTCTCCCTTGCACAGATTGTGATTAAATCACAATCACAGTAAAATCATAGCAAAATTGTGCCGAAAATTCAAGGGATAATATTGACCTGCCTGTAATTTAACATATACTCTTTTGGTGTAATCAAAACACCGAAGGAGGAATAATCTTGGATTTTTACAAACCGCATTATGACGTTGTCATCATCGGCGGCGGTCTGGCAGGCATGGCAAGCGCTCTGCAATTGCAGGCCAAGGGAGTTAAGGACATTCTGATTTTAGAAAAGCACAACATGCCCGGCGGCCTTGCAACGGACTATGTCCGCAACGGCTTCGAGATGGAGGCGTCGCTCGCACGAGATGAGCATGAAGATGCAGCGAAGAGTCGAGGAAAACGGGGCGCAGTTCGAGTTCAGGCAGGAGGTCGATAAGATCCTTGTCAAAAACGGCAGGGTGCGCGGCGTAAGAACGCGCCGCGGCGACGAGATTGCCTGCGACTATGTCATATGCGGCGCATACCCCAACCGCGCGTACACCCAGATGATCGAGCCGAAAAGCGAGGTGCCCGAGGGTGCTGTCAAATTCGTCAACGGCAATCGCCTCAACGTCTGCCCGGTGTCGGTCATGCTCGTTATCGAGGGCACGCCGGAGGAAAACGGCATCACAAATTACAACACCTTCTCCGGCAAAACGATGGACACGAACGAGATCTGGCGCAACAGCCGGAATATAACCGAGCCTTACAATTTCATAACCACCGTATGTCTCAACTACGCGGTTCCCGACTGCGTTCCGGAGGGCTATACGCACCTTTCGATCACGAACCTCGTTCCCGTGGATCCCTTCCTCAATGTAAAGGAAGAGGAATACTACGATCTCAAGCGCCGTTTGGCAAACGAGATGATAGAGGAATACATCAAGGTCGGCGGCGTTGACTTCCGCTCGCGCATTGCCGAGATCGAGGTATCCACGCCCATGACCATTTCGCACTATGTCGGCGCATGGAAGGGCAGCATCTACGGCTACTCGCACTCGATGGATAACCACGTCATAGCAAAGAAAGCGATGATGGCCGAGGATCACTTCATCGAGGGCCTTGAGTTTGCCGGCGCGCACGGAGTCGCCGGCGACGGCCAGGGAACGCAGATAACAAACGGCCGAGCCGCCGCAAAGGGCGTGCTCGACGCAATGGCGAAAAAGGAGGCAGCGGCAAAATGAGCATCAAGGTTAAAGGACTTTTTGAAGATATAGGCGGAGCCGGCCGCGTTACCGAGCTGCGCCGCAAAAAGCTTGCAAACGCAAGCAGCAGGCCCGATCCCAGGGACCCGATCCGCGAGCTTGCCGACAGGCTGCATCCTGCGGAAATGAAATTCCGCTGCGTTTCGGTGACGGACGCATCACCCAGCGCAAAAACCTTCCGCTTTGAGTCCGTTGACGGGCACATCCCCGTGTTCCAGTGCGGCCAGTTCGTAAACTTCCGCCTGAGAATAGGCGAGAGCCTGCTCACAAGACCTTATACCATTTCCTCGGCTCCGTATGAGGCGCGCGGCGAGAAGCCGTTTTTCGAGATAACCGTGCGCCGCAACGTGCCGTATCTCGTGCCCGACTACCTGTTTGAAAACGTAAAGCCCGGCGACGTGCTCGACGGTGCGCTGCCATTCGGCACTTTTTATTGGGAGCCTCTGCGCGATACGAAAAACATAGTCGCCCTCGCAGGCGGCAGCGGCATCACGCCGTTTTACTCCATGGCAAAGGAGATAGCCCACGGCAAAATGCGCGGCTGCACGCTCACGATACTCTATGGCTCGGTGAAGTCGGATGATATCGTGCTCAAAGCTGAGCTTGACAAGGTCTGCGCCGAATGCAAAGCTGTCAAGGTCGTGCACGTTCTTTCGGACGACCCGACATGGCAGAGCGAAAAGGGCTTCATAACAAAGGAGCTTATCGAAAAATATTCGTCGCCGGACTGCACATATATGTTCTGCGGCCCACTCGCAATGTTCCGCTTTGTTTCCAAGGCGCTTGACGAGATGGGTGTTGCAAAAAGGCGCTTCCGCCACGATGTTGTCAACAATCCTGCCGATATCTCCACCCTGCCCGGCTACCCCGTCGGAACGGAGAAAAAGACGTTCAAAATTTGCGTCGTGCGCGGTGTGCGCGAGGATATCATCGAGGCGAAGGCATCGGAATCCGTTGCCGTTGCGCTCGAGCGCAGCGCGATCCCGGTCGATACCCACTGCCGCAACGGCGAGTGCGGCTTCTGCCGCAGCCAGCTGCTGTCGGGAGATATATTCGTTTCGCCCATCGGCGACGGGCGGCGCGAAATGGATAAGGAAATGGGCTGGTTCCACGCCTGCTCGTCCTATCCGCTGAGCGATCTGAAAATTAAGATCCCCATCATGTAATATTTGCGTCCGGCATGGCCGGTGAGCGCATTTAATAATTAAGGAAGAGGAGAATTTGATTATGGCACAACTCAGACCCAAGATCGTCAAGCTTGCAAAGGTGATCGGCGGCGTTTCCAGTATGGTCGTCAAGATCGACGAGAACGCGCCCGAATACTACTGCATGGCGAACATCGTTTCCGATGACGAGGCAGACATTGCCATCGCCGCCGGCCTGCGCAAGGAGCGCACGGCCGAGTATCTTGCAAAGAAGGTCGGCAAAACCGTCGAGGAGATAAAGCCCCTGCTCGATAACCTCGTCTACTACGGCATTTTCCGCCGCACATTTGACGAAAAGCTCGGCGAGGACGTCTATTACATGCAGATCTTCGCGCCCGGCATACTTGAGATGATGGTTAACAACAAGGAGCTTATGGCCGCCCACCCCGAGGTCGGCAGAGCCTTTGAGGAGTACACGCGCGTGCGCATGCAGCTGCTCGGCCCCGTGCTTCCCAACGGCTACGGCCTGATGCGCGTTATCCCCGTCGAGAGCGCGATAAAGGACATCCCCGGCGTCAGCGACTACGAAAAGCTTTCTTACTACCTGAATAAGTACGACACCTTCTCCGTCTCGCCCTGCTCCTGCCGCGCATCGCGCACCAGCATCGGCGACGGCTGCGGCCATCTCGACGAGGACATGTGCGTTCAGATGGGCAAGGGCGCCGAGCACTACATCCGCTCGGGCCGCGCGCGCCGCATAACGCGCGAGGAGGCGATGGAGATCATCCTGCGCGCCGAGGAGAACGGCCTGATGCACGATATCCCCAACATCGAGGAGGCCGGCGACAGCGCCGCTATCTGCAACTGCTGCTCGTGCGCATGCTTCGGTCTGCGTGCAGGACTCATGTTCGGTGCGCGCGACGCTATCCGATCCAACTTCGTCGCCGAGATCGACGAGGCAAAGTGCGTTGCCTGCGCCCAGTGCGTCGAGACCTGCCCCGGCAATGCGCTCAAGCTCGGCCAGAAGCTGTGCTCGACCGAGGATCTCACTCCTCCGGGCTACGCAAAGCTGACAAACACTGTTTTTGTAAAGAAAACCTTCAATCCCGATTACCGCGAGAATTTCAAGGACACCCTTGACACCGGTACCGCTCCCTGCAAGGCAGCCTGCCCCGCGCACGTTCCCGTTCAGGGCTATCTGAAGCTTGCCGCTCAGGGCAGATATACCGACGCCCTTGAGCTTATAAAAAAGGAAAACCCCTTCCCGGCGGTCTGCGGCCGCATATGCAACAAGCGCTGCGAGGACGAGTGCACGCGCGCAAGCGTTGACGAGGCCGTTGCGATCGACGAGGTCAAGCGCTTTATCGCCGACCACGACCTGCACGAGGACACGCGCTTTGTGCCCAAGATGGTCAACCAGATCGGCCGCCCGTACACCGAGAAGATCGCCGTCATCGGCGCAGGTCCTGCCGGCATGAGCTGCGCATACTACCTCGCAAACAAGGGCTACCCCGTCACCGTTTTCGACCGCAACCCCGTGCCCGGCGGCATGCTGACCCTCGGCATCCCCAACTTCCGCCTCGAAAAGGACGTTCTCAACGCCGAGATCGACATTCTCAAGGATATGGGCGTCACCTTCAAGTGCGGCGTCGAGGTCGGCAAGGATATCACCATTGAGCAGCTCCGCAGCGAGGGCTACAAGGGCTTTTACCTTGCCATCGGCGCACAGAAGTCCCAGTCGCTGAAAATAGACGGCGAAGACCTCGAGGGAGTGTTCGGCGGCGTTGACTTCCTGCGCGAGGTAAACCTCGGCAACAAGCCCGAGATAGGCGAAAGCTGCGCAGTCGTCGGCGGCGGCAACGTCGCAATGGACGTGTGCCGCGCAGCGGTGCGTCTGGGCGCAAAGAACACCTACATAATCTATCGCCGCTCGGCCGACGAGCTGCCTGCCGACCCCGAGGAGGTCAAGGAGGCCATGGAAGAGGGCGTGCAGTTCCGCTTCCTCAACGCGCCCGTTGCCATCGAGGGCAAGGACGGCAAGGTGTCCGCTCTCAAGGTCGAGATCATGGAGCTTGGCGAGCCGGACGAGAAGGGTCGCCGCAAGCCCGTCGGAACCGGCAAGTTCGAGACTATTGCGGTCAGCTCCGTCATCGCGGCCATCGGCCAGGTCGTTGACTGGGGCACGCTCGACGTCGGTGCGCTCGAGACCACGAAGAAGGGCACCGCCGTTGCCGACAGCCTGACCTATCAGACCGCTCAGCCCGACATTTTCGTCGGCGGCGACTGCTACACCGGCCCGAAGTTTGCTATCGACGCGATCGCTGCCGGCAAGGAAGCGGCCATATCGCTGCACCGCTATGTGCATCCCGGTCAGACCCTCACCATGGGCCGCGACAGGCGCGTTTACAAGGCTCTGGACAAGGAGCATGCGCTGCTGGATATATCGCACTTCGACCACGGCAAGCGTCAGATGCCCGGCTACAACGAGGCAAAGGCCAAGACCTTCTCCGATGCGCGCGTGACCTTCACCGAGGAGCAGGTGCGCAAGGAGACCGCACGCTGTCTCGGCTGCGGTGCGACAAAGGTCGATGAGTATCTTTGCATCGGCTGCGGTCTGTGTACCACCAAGTGCAAGTTTGACGCGATCCACCTCAAAAAGGTGCGCGACTGGCATGCCGGCACGTTCGAGACCATGCCCATCAAGGTCGCCGAGGGGCTTGTCAAGCGCGCAGGCGGCTTGGTCAAAAACGCGGTGAAAAAATAATGCACGAGCTTGGAATTTGCGATGCGCTGCTGAAAATGCTGCGCAATGTCGCCGAGGAAGAACAGCTTCAAAACGTGCAAAGCATCACCGTCGAGGTGGGGACGCTCTCCGGAGTCGTCCCCCGCTTCCTGAGCGATTGCTGGCAGGCCGTCATCGACGGCACGGAGTTTGCAGCTGTCGATATGATCGTCGAGACCGTCGAGGGCGAGGCTCAGTGCATCGAGTGCGGCGAACGCTTCGTCGCCGACCTCGAGCGGCTGCGCTGCCCGAGCTGCGGCGGCAATAAGCTGACCCCCGTCTCCGGCACCGACCTCACCCTCAAAGAGATTTTAGAGGCGAATTGACGCAGCTACGGATACGGTTATCTCTGGTGGCCCGGTATCGAAGCTACCGACGAAACCGTGCGTGCATCGCAACCCGGTAGTGCGGAGTTGTGTTCGCGGTAGCCCGGTATCGAGACTGCCGACGAAACCGTGTTTGCCTCGCACTTTTTCAGAGGCGCTTTGGCGCAGCTACGGATACATTTATCTCTGGTTGCCCGGTTCGAGGCAATGGAATAAACCGTGGGTGCTACGCAACCCAGCAGTGCGTTGCTGAATTTCGCGCCGCACCACATTGGCTCTCCTGCCAAGGGGAGCAGGGCAGCTTTGCTGCCGAGGGGTTGAATTAAACCTATTAACTATCAGCTGTCAGCTCTCCGCTGCGGCCAAAGGTCGCTCGTAGGGAACGGGCTTGCCTGTTCCGTCGTGATGGGTTTGTCGGTACTGAAACAGAATCGTATGGGCGGCCAACGGCCGCCCATTTTTCATAATGTGGCGGTTAGCACCGCAGATATAATAACACCTCATCTGCCGCAAGCGGCATCTTCCCCTCAAGCTCCGCAAGGGGAAGACAAAAGAGGAGCGGTCTGTGACCGCCCCAATGAATAATGAATGATGAATAATTAATAGTGAATAATTGCCGATACGATTTTTCAGAGGCGCATTTACAGTGTACCGATACATTTATTGCATCATCCCGACCGGAAGGTTCCAACAAAAACCGTAGCAAGCGGAATGGATAAATCCGTTCCCTACAAGGGTGCATCCTAAAACTCAGCATCGCACTACTGGGTTGCGTAGCAGTTATGGTTTATTCCAACGCCCCGAACCGGGACACCGCCAATCACCGTATCGCAACCTCCGCCAATCCCCCACTAAAAAGAAAAAACCACCGACCGCAGCTGAGCTGCGGCCTTTTGTTTTGGAGAAATAGAGAGGATATATGTCGGGAGGAAGAGAGAGGGCCCTCCCGATAAAGGAGAAGAAACATAGCGTGGTTATTGCTTCGGGATGCCTGAGGCTCCGAATTCGCTGACACCGTTCGACCCGGACTCGGGCTTCGACTCGTCGAAGGTGATGCTCAGCGTCGCGTACTCGCCGCCGCGATAGACGACGATGTCGGTGCTTTGACCGGCTTTGAAGTTCTTGACTGCGGCATTGAGATCGGAGTAGCATCCGATGGTCTCGCCGCCGACTTCGGTGATTATATCGCCGGCAGCCAGCCCCGATTTCTCGGCGCATCCGCCGGACTCAACATTGTACACATACGCGCCCTCGGGCATGTTGTAGTACTGTGCGTACATTGATGTGTAGCGGTTGTCGATGTTGACGCCCATATAAGCCTTGCCGCTGACGTAGCCCTTGGTGATGAGCTCGTTTGCGATATCGGCTGCGTCGTTTATCGGGATCGCAAAGCCCAGACCCTCAACTCCGGAGGAGCCGACCTTTGCCGTTGCAATGCCGATGACCTCGCCGCTTTCATTGTAAACAGGTCCGCCGGAGTTGCCGGAATTAATGGCGGCATCGAACTGGAACATGTTTATCGGTGCGCTGTTGCGCTCGGTCGTGATGCTGCGGTCAAGCGCGCTGACACGGCCGGAGGTCATTGAAAAATCAAGCTCGCCAAGGGGGTTGCCGATGGCAAAGACACTATCGCCCACGGCGATATCGTCGCTGTTGCCGATCGTGGCCGGAGTCAGATCCGATGCGTCGATCTTCAGCACGGCAACGTCGTTGTCCTCGTCGAAGCCGATTATCTTGGCTTCGTAGCTCGATTTGTCCTTAAACAGGACGCTGACCTTGTATCCGCTTTTCTGTGCCGACTCGACAACGTGATAGTTCGTCAGTATATATCCGTCGGAGGTTATTACAAATCCGGTTCCGGCGACCGCGCTTGCGCTCTGCTGGCCGAATATGTTGGCATAGGTGCTTTCAAGCGAAACGCCCACTGTCTGCTGGCAGCCGAGCTCGTATATCTCGTTTGCCGAGGCGGTTTCGGTGCTGACCTTCTTGATGTTGGTCGTGCTGACGATGGGCTTGGTGGTATCGCCGGCCGGTGCGTCGGCTGCTATGCTGCCTTTGACTGCGTTCCATGAAATGAAGCCGCCGGCAAGGCCGCCGACAAGCGCGCACACAAGACACAGACACGCCGTTTTCAGCGCGCCGCTGCGATGCGCATTGCCCGCCTTCTCGCGAGGCTTCTTTTCCTCGGGAGCGTAGTAGTTCGGTACTTCGGTCGCTTCGTCCTGCGGGACGAATTCCGCGTCCTCATACAACCGCTGCTCGGGCCGCACGAAGTGATACTCACCGTCAATTCCGGTGTCGTCGGACGAAGCATGTGTTCTTTTGTCTCTGTTATCGTCCATGACGGCCTCCGTCGTTGCTCGTTTCGATCTTGTGAGCTTATAATACACATTCTTTATGACAAAGGCATGAACAAAAAAGAAAAATTCTATAAACACTTATTTTTGGAGGCGCTTTGACGCACCTACGGATACATTTATCTCTGGTAGCCCGGTGTCGAGGGTGCGGAGGAAACCGTGGCTGCCGCGCGTAACGCAAGTGCGCTGCTGAATTTTGCACCGCACCTTGTAGGGAACGGGCTTGCCCGTTCCGCTTGCCACGGTTTCGTCGGCATCCACCGGTCGGGCTGACGCAAGAAATGTATCGGTCAATGTAAAGGCGCCTCTAAATGTCTTCCCCTTGCGGAGCTTGAGGGGAAGGCAAAAGGACGGTCTGTGACCGCCCCAATGAATGATGAATAATTAATAGTGAATAATGAATAATTGCGGTGTGCCTGCGGCACGGATTTAAATTCATTCGCCCTCTGGGCGAATACCTAACTTTTTCACTTTTACCTTTTACTTATTACTTAGCAGACGCAGTCTGCGCTGCCGGGCTACAGCAAAACTCAGCAACGTACTAACGTTACGCGAAGCAAAAACCGTTTCCTCCGCAACTTCGATACCGGGACACCGCAATCACCGTATCGGTAGGTGCGTTAAATCGCCTCTAAAAAAAGAAAAAACCGAGAGGACGGACGAACCGTACTCTCGGTTTTTTTCTCGATTGGGACTTAGCCCTCAATTGCCTCTGCGGGGCACTGAGCTGCGCACGCACCGCACTCAAGGCACTTGCTGGGGTCGATCTCGTAGTGAAGCTCGCCCATAGAGATAGCTTCGGCAGGGCACTGAGCTGCGCATGCGCCGCAGGACAGGCACTCGTCGGTAATTACAAAAGCCATGATGTAACCTCCATAAGAAATTTGCTCAATAGGAAATCAGGTCTTTGCCTATGTCTTGCAAGTGCATTGTAACACATAATCGCAAAAATGCAAATGTAAATTTGCAGTTAATAACTATTATTTTTGCAAATTGGCAATAATCCCGTATACGACAGTATCGGCGCGGCCGATATACTAAAATATAAGCTGACGAGAATTGAACCCATATCGCCTGTCAGCTTACCCAAGGGGGAACGAAACTTTGAAGAACAACGAGAAATTCACCGAAAAGGCCGAGGGCGCGATCGAGCAGGCGCGGCTTGCCGCGTTCGGCCTTGGCCACAGCTATGTGGGAACGGAGCATTTGCTGCTGGGCATACTGCGAGAGCGCGCCGGACTCGGCGCGAGAATACTGCGCGACCGCGGTCTGAGCGAGCACGGTCTGAAGGACGCGATAAGCCGCGCAAACGGCACCGGCGAGCCGGGAGTTCCGACCCAGGGGCTTACAAAGCACGCATGGCAGGCGATCGAAAAAGCGGCAGCGGACGCTGCACGGTTAGGCCACAGCTATATCGGCACGGAGCATCTGCTGCTGGGCATACTGCGGCAGCCCGACTGCGGCGGCGCGCGTGCGCTGGCCGCGGCAGGGCTGAGTGTAAACGATATCTACACCGATATCCTTGCCGTGTTCGGAACAGGCTCCTTCAAGCCGCGCAGTCAGCCGCCAGTGCAGCCGAAAGCCACGGTCAAGCACAGCGAAACGCGCATTCTCGATCAGTACAGCCGCGACCTCACGCTGCTTGCCGCCTCGGGAAGCTTCGACCCCGTCATCGGCCGCGATGAGGAGATACGCCGCAGCGTTCAGATCCTATCGCGCCGCAGCAAGAATAACCCCGTGCTCATCGGTGAGCCGGGCGTTGGCAAGACGGCCGTGGCCGAGGGCATAGCCGCTTATATCGCAGGCTCCGACGCGCCCGACAGCATGGCCGGCAAGCGCCTTGTTGCGCTCGACCTTCCGGCGCTGCTTGCCGGAACAAAGTACCGCGGTGATTTCGAGGAGAGGGTCAAGGCGGTGCTCAAGGACGTGAAAAAGGCCGGAGACGTGATACTTTTCATCGACGAGATGCACACCATGATCGGCGCAGGCAGCGCCGAGGGCGCGATCGACGCGGCAAACATCCTAAAGCCGGCGCTCGGCCGGGGCGAGGTGCAGATAATCGGCGCGACCACGCCCGAGGAGTACCGCCGCCATATCGAAAAGGACGCAGCTCTCGAGCGTAGGTTTCAGCCGGTGAAGATAGCCGAGCCGTCGCGCGGCGACAGCCTGAAAATGCTTGGCGCGGTGCGCCAAAGCCTTGAAAAGCACCACGGCGTGAAGATATCCGACGCTGCGCTCACGGCGGCGGTCGATCTCTCCGCACGGTATATAAACGACCGCTTCCTGCCGGACAAGGCCATCGACCTTGCCGACGAGGCGGCCGCGCACATCCGCGTTTCCGGCGGCGGCCTGGTAACGGCCGAGGATATCGCCGGGGTAGTGTCGCTGTGGACGGGCATACCCGTGGCAAATCTCAGCGCCGACGAGACAAAGCGCCTGTGCAATATGGAAAGCATACTCCACCGCCGCGTGATCGGCCAGAACGAGGCCGTCACGGCCGTGTCGCGCGCTATCCGCCGCGGCAGGGTGGGGCTTTCAGACCCCAATCGCCCGATAGGAAGCTTCCTGTTCCTCGGCCCGACGGGAGTGGGCAAAACCGAACTGTGCCGCGCCCTTGCCGAGGCTGTTTTCGGCGAAAGCGAGGCGATGATAAGGCTCGACATGTCCGAATACATGGAAAAGCACGCGGTCAGCAAGCTCATCGGCTCGCCGCCGGGCTATGTCGGCTATGAGGACGGCGGCCAGCTCACCGAGCGCGTGCGGCGCAAGCCGTGGTCGGTCGTACTGTTTGACGAGATCGAAAAGGCGCACGAGGACGTGTGGGGCATCCTGCTCCAGATCATGGACGACGGCAGGCTCACCGACTCTGCCGGACGCGTCGTGAGCTTCCGCAACACGATCATCGTAATGACCTCGAACGTCGGCGCAAAGTCGATAAGCGACGGCCGGCCGCGCATGGGCTTCACGCCCGACGGCGGAGATGAGGCGCAGCTCATGCGTGCACGCATAAACGAGGAGCTGCGCCGGACCTTCAAGCCCGAGTTTTTGAACCGCATCGACGAGACGATCGTTTTCCGAAGGCTCAGCCGCGCCGAGATACGCAGCATCGCCGAGCGCATGCTGCTGACGGTGGCCGAGCGCTTCAAGGCGCTTGGCATGACGCTTTCCGTGCCCGATCAGGTCGTGGATTTTCTCGCCGAGCGCGGCTACGACGAGAAATACGGCGCGCGTCCGCTGCGCCGCGCGATACGCAGCATGATCGAGGACAAGGCCGCCGAGCTTATGCTTACCGACAGCCTTGGCCGCGGCGACACCGTGCAGGCGCGTATCGACGGCAACGAATTGATTTTGACAAAGCACGGCGTTTAGTTTATAATGCTTTCCATGATTTTCACGGAGGACAATTATGGATAAGCAGAGGTTTATAAATGAAGTCAATACACGCTGCGAGTATAATAAATATAACCACATTTTTGCTACCGATATTGAGCCGGAGCTTGCCGTGGTCGAGGCCGAGCTTCGTCCGGAGTCGATGAATCCTCTCGGCATGGCGCACGGCGGCTTCGTGTATTCCATGTGCGATATCGCCGCCGGCGTTGTTATCGCCCAGTACGCCGATAAGTTCGTAACGCTCAGCGGCAACCTGCATTTCATGCACCCGGGCAAGGGCAAAAAGCTCCGCTGCGAAGCGCGAATAATAAAGCGCGGCCGCACCGTCAACGTCGTTGACACCTGCGTTTTTGACGACAGCGGCGCCGTCACCGCCAAGGGCACGTTTGAGATCTATATAATGGAGTAAGCTGACGAAACAAAAAAGATTGCAGACACTGTCTGCACTCTTTTTTACATTAATTTACATCAAGACTTTTTGCAACCGATCAGGGCTTTACGGAGTCTGCAATGCTGCCGAGGTAGCCCTTGAGGCCGTCAACAAAGGTCTTGGGGGTATTGAGTATGCCCTCGACATCGCCCTTGTCGTATGCCCGGCCGATATCCTCGAGCATGCCGACGAAATCGTCGGTTGCGCTCTCAACGCCGGCCTCGACCTTATCGCCGTAATTCCAAAGGTTTTCGAGCTTATCGACGTCAACGCCGACCTTCTCGCCGACGGTCGCCTTGATCTCGCCGAGCTTTGCGGAAACTGTCGCATGTGTCTTTTCAACTGCGGATGCTACGCTGCTGTCTGCCGTGTTGTTGTCGGCAAGGCTTACGGGAGCAAAAACGACTGCCAGAAGCAGAACCGCTGCCAGTGCCGCCGCAAGAATCATAACAGCATTCTTTTTAAGAGTGTTGGTCATAATTTTCCCTCCATTTTTGCGGTTTTTGTTTAAAACTATACTTTTTCCCCTTGATAATATAGATTAAACCATATCATGGAGCGGATTGCAAGAGTTTTTTATTGATTTTAATAAATATTTTCCAAACAGGCAGTTTTTGTCCCAGAGCAAACGCCAGCTCGCCGAAGAATATGCCGCCGATAACGTCGGCGATGACGTGCTGCTTGACAAACAGCGTTGACAGGCAAATGAGTGCGGCGCAGACGCCGCAAAAGACCTTGAACCATGTTTTTGCGTCCGGCGTGCGCAGCGACTGACGGAACACGAGGTAGGCAAACAGGCAGTGCATCGACGGGAAGCAGTTTGTCGGCGTGTCGAACGAGTACACGACCGACAGCGCCCATGTAAAGCCGCCGGCATCGGCGGAAAGCTCGGGGCGCGCGATGCAGCTGGGAAGCGCGAGGAATATCACGCCGCAGATGATATCGGCGATAATGACGCCCGAGGCAAAGCGGCAGCACAGCTCTTCGTCCTGCCGCGCGATGAGCAGCAGCCCCATGCCCCAGAACACGAATGTTCCGACGTAAACGACCACCCACTCGGGGCGCAGCGGTATCAGCGCGTCAAGCCCGAGCGTCACGTCAAACGCGCGCGAGAAATCCGCCAGACTCTTTGTGCCAAGCCACACCGCGGCGTGCATTGCCGCGATAGCAAGCAGCGGCACAACGGAGTACTTATGTATTATCGTCCTCTTTTGCATATGTTTCTCCCAAATTCAAACTGTGTGGTTCAAAACCGTACAGCAACTATAATCCCTCTCCACACCCCTGTCAAGGTTTTTTAGAGGCGCATTTTTAGAGGCGCATTGACGCACCTACCAATACATCTATCTCTGGCAGCCCGGTTCGGAACAATGGAATAAACCATAGCGTTTCGCGTGACGTTAGTGCGCTGCTGAATTTTGCAACGCACCAACGTATGGCGAGGCAAATACGGTTTTGTCGGAAACTTCGATACCGGGTTCACGCAAATCACCGTATTGGTAGCTGCCTCAATTCGCCTCTGAAAAAACAGGTGCAAAATATGGGGGCGTGTGGTATAATCGTGGCAAAACCAACCCGGAGGGTGAGCAGAGAAAATGAAGCTTGACAACAAACGCACCATATTGACGGGCCTTGCGTTCCTGTCCATCTGCGCGTTCTGGCAGATGTACAACAGCATCGTCCCACTTATACTGACCAACACATTCCACCTCAACGAGACGTATTCCGGCGCGATAATGGCGGCCGACAACGTGCTTGCGCTGTTTCTGCTGCCGCTGTTCGGCGCGATCTCGGACAAAACGCACACCAAGATCGGCAAGCGCATGCCGTTTATCCTTTTTGGCACCGGTCTTGCGATCATACTCATGAACCTGCTGCCGCTTATCGACAACAGCTATGCTGCAGCGCCGACAACCTTCAAGACCGTCTCGTTCGTGGTCGTTCTCGGCCTGCTGCTCGTTGCAATGGGCACCTATCGTTCCCCGGCGGTCGCGCTCATGCCGGACATTACGCCCAAGCCCCTGCGCAGCAAGGGCAACGCGATCATAAACCTCATGGGCGCGCTCGGCGGCGTTATCTACCTCGGCGTTGCGGCGGTCATGTACCCCAACAGCAAGGTCGAAGGCCTTGCGCACGTCAACTATCAGCCGCTTTTCATGGTAGTTTCCGCTATCATGTTCGTCGCCATCGCCGTGCTGTTTCTCACGATCAAGGAGCCGAAGCTCGTTGCCGAGCAGCAGAAGCTTGAGGCGCAGCATCCCGAGTGGAACCTCGCCGAGGATGACGGCAGCGGCAACGAGACCCTGCCCAAGCCCGTAAAGAAAAGCCTCATATTTCTGCTGTCGTCGATCTGCCTGTGGTTTGTCGGCTACAACGCGGTCGAAACCTGGTTCACGACCTACGTCAGCCAGGTCATGGGTCAGGCGCTGGGCGGCGCATCGACCTGTCTGCTGATAGCAACGGGCGGCGCGGTGATTAGCTATATCCCCATCGGCGTTATCGCGTCCAAGGTCGGCAGAAAGCGCACCATCATGGCCGGCATCATCCTGCTGGCTGCCTGCTTCGGCCTGGGCTACTTCCTGACGACGGCCTACAGCGAGATCAACGTTATCATGTTCATCGTGTTCGCGCTCGTCGGCCTTGCGTGGGCGGCGATAAACGTTAACTCCCTGCCTATGGTCGTTGAGATGTGCCGCGGCTCGGACATCGGCAAATTCACCGGCTATTACTACACCTTCTCGATGGTCGCGCAGGTCGTGACCCCGATCGTCGCAGGCTCGCTGATGCGCCATATAAGCTACACGGTGCTGTTCCCCTATGCCGCGCTGTTTGTCGCGCTCAGCTTCGTGACGATGATCTTCGTAAAGCATGGCGACAACAAGCCCGAGGTAAAGCGCGGCCTTGACGCATTCGAGGATCTGGACGACTGATGAGGATCTGCATTTTCGGCGCGTCCGGCCGTGAGCTGGACGCACGCTACTACACCGAGGCCGAGGCCGTAGGCCGGCTGATCGGCGAAAACGGCGACAGCATCGTTTTCGGCGGCGGCGCGGAGGGGCTCATGGGCGCGTGCGCGCGCGGAGTGAGCGCGGCAGGCGGAGACATCGTCGGCATAGCGCCGCGATTTTTCGATGAGCCGGGCATACTGTACGATAAGTGCAGCCGCATGATATTCACCGAAACCATGCGCGAGCGCAAGCAGCGCATGCAGGAGGAGTCCGACGCATGCATCGTCCTGCCCGGCGGCATCGGCACGCTCGAGGAGTTTTTCGAGATCCTCACGCTCAAGCAGCTCGGCCGGGATGACCGTGCCATTGTTCTGCTCAACACCCTCGGCGCGTTCGATACGTTGCTGCACATGCTCGAAGAGCTTGCCGAGCGTCGATTTATGTCGAAAAACTGCCTGGAGCTGTATTTCGTGGCCGGCACGCCCGAGCAGGCGATGGATTACCTCGCCCACTATGTTCCCCGGAAGGGCAGCATCCGCAGGCTTGAGGATTATAATAAGTAAAGTTTGGCTGTGTGGCATATGCTACACAGCCTGCTTGATGCCGGGTATATCATAGTTTCGCAAAGTGAAATAAAACGGAGGCAATGAAAATGATACGCAGAGTTATTCAGATAGACAAGGAAAAGTGCAACGGCTGCGGCAAGTGCGTCCACGCATGCCACGAGGGTGCGATCGGGCTGGTCGGCGGCAAGGCGCAGCTCATGCGCGACGATTACTGCGACGGTCTGGGCGATTGCCTGCCCAACTGCCCGACGGGCGCGATAAGCTTCATCGAGCGCGAGGCCGCGGCATATGACGAGGCGGCGGTAAAGGCCGCGCAGAACGCAAAAAAGCAGGCGGTTTCCGGCTGCCCCGGCTCTGCGCCGCACGGCGTTGAATCCGCAGATGCGTCGCAGCTTCGCAACTGGCCCGTGCAGATCCGGCTTGCGCCTGTCAAGGCCGCGTATTTTGACGGTGCGGATCTGCTCGTCGCCGCCGATTGCAGCGCCTATGCCTGCGGCAGCTTCCACGCCGATTTCATGAAAGGCCGCGTTACCCTCATCGGCTGCCCGAAGCTCGACCCCGTCGATTATGCCGAGAAGCTCGGCGAGATCCTCGCCGCAAACGATATAAAGTCCGTCACCCTCACGCGCATGCAGGTGCCCTGCTGCGGCGGACTTGAGCACGCCCTTCAGCGAGCCATCGCTGCCACCGGCAAAAAAATCCCCCTCCACGTTTTTGTGGTGGCGAATTGACGCAGCTACGGATTCATCCGTTCCGCTTGTCACGGTTTTGCCTGCATCCACCGGTTGGGCAACAGAAAAAATGTATCGGTACAGATTGGATGCGCCACTGAAAAGCAGGGGCGGCCATTGGCCGCCCGTTTTTTAATATTGTTTTTGCCTGACGGCAAAGATTTAATAACACCTCATCCGTCACCAAGGTGACACCTTCCCCTCAAGCTACGCAGGGGAAGACAAAAGGCGGCGCAAGCACCGCCAATGAATAGTGAATAATTATGGTGTGCGGCTTTTGCCGCACTTTTTTAGTGGCGTTTTTGCGCTGATACCGATACGGTTATTGCGTCAGCACGATCGGGAGCCGCCGATGAAACCATAATGAAAGGGCGAGCAATGCTCGCCCTTACGACTATAGATTTTAGTATCAGCAAAACTTCAGCAGGCGGAACGGATAAATCCGTTCCCTACGAGCGGCCGATAGCCGCAGCGGAGAGCTAATAGCTGACAGTTGATAGGCTTGATTTGCACTTAAATTCAACCCCTCGGCAGCAAAGCTGCCTGCTCCCCTTGACAGGTGAGCCAATGGGGTACGGTGCAAAATTCAGCAGTGCGCTAACGTTACGCGAGGCAACCACGGTTTCCACCGCAACCTCGACACCGGGCACCGGCAATCACCGTATCCGTAGCTGCGTCAATTCGCCTCTAAAAAATCGCCTCTAAAAAATCAATCTTCGGGGATGTGGATCTCTCGGATGAGGAAATCCTTGCCCGAGAGGATGGTTTTTTCAAAGCTGCCGCAGTTAGGGCAGTAGCCCTCGTGCTCGATGACGTTGAACAGCTCGTTGCACTCGTCACATTCGGCCATGCCGGGAATGACGTTGATGATAAGCTTCGTGTCCTTGAGGAAGGTGTCCTCAACGACGACGGGGTAGATATCCTCAACGTATTTGGGAATGACCAGCGACAGCTCGCCGATGTCAAGAACGATCTCCGTGACCTCGGCGATGCCGTTGGCTTGGGCAAAGTCCGTGACGGTCTTGACCATCGAGCGGACGACGCCTATTTCATGCATGACGCAGCTCCTTTACTTTCTCGCGATCTTCTTGGTGACGAGCTTTGCGACTGCCGCCGGAGCGTTTCCGGCCGCGCCGAGCAGCGCCTTGAAGTACGGTGCGCCGACATAGTCGGTGACCTTTTCGAGGTGGATGGCGTCGAACTTGCACTTGGTGGTGCAGATGCCGCAGCCTACGCAGAGACTCTCGTCAACGACCGCAGCGCCGCAGCCGAGGCAGCGTGAGGTCTCAATCTTCATCTGCTCCTCGGTGAGGGTGCCGCGCAGATCCTTGAAGGTCTTTTTGGCCTCCTTGGCCGAGCCGTCGGCGGCCTTCTGTCTGGGAGCGGTGTCGAAGCCTGCAACGGAGATGCCTGCCGTTGCGGTGTTCATTGCCTTATAATCGCGTCTGTCGCGGCCGATGACCTGCGACTGGCCGGGATGCACATAGCGGTGGATGGAGACTGCGCCCTCCTTGCCGGCTGCGATCGCGTCGATGGCAAACTTCGGGCCGGTGACAACGTCGCCGCCTGCGAAAACGTCGGCAACGCTGGTCTGGTAGCTGGGCAGGGAGACATTGACGGTGCCTTTTGCGCCGGTGGCAAAATCCATGCCGCTAAGGTCGATCTTCTGGCCGATGGCGGAGATGACGGCGGAAACGGGCAGAGTTTCAAACTTGCCGGTGCCTACGGGCTTGCCGGATTTAAGCTCCATGACCTCAACCTTGAGTGTCTCGGCCTTGCCTTCGCCGGTGATCTCGACGGGAGAAGCGAGGAACATGAACTTCACGCCCTCTGCGATCGCCTCTTCGACCTCATCGTCTGCTGCCGGCATCGCGTCGCGGTCGCGGCGGTAGACTATCGTGGTCTTTGCGCCGAGGCGGACTGCCGCGCGTGCAACGTCGATGGCAACATTGCCGCCGCCGATAACGGCAACGTTCTTGCCGATAGCGGGCTTCTCGCCGAGGTTGACTTCACGCAGGAAGTCGATGCCGGTCATAACGCCGGGCAGCTCGTCGCCGGGACAGCCGACCTTTGCGCCCTTGGACGCGCCGACTGCGAGGTAGAATGCCTTGAAGCCCTGCTCACGCAGCTTATCAAGGGTGATGTCCTTGCCGACCTCAACGCCGGTCTTGAACTTTACGCCCAGATCCTTGAGAACCTTGATCTCGGCATTGATAACGTCCTTTTCGAGGCGGAAGGAGGGGATGCCCATGGTGAGCATGCCGCCGAGCGCCTTTTCCTTTTCGTAAACGGTGACGGGGTAGCCCTTGACCGCGAGGTAGTACGCGCAGCTCAGGCCGGCAGGGCCTGCGCCGATGACGGCGATCTTCTCCTCATAGGGTTTGCCGATCTGGTTGACCATCTTGGGAACGAAGCGGTGCTTGGACTCAAGATCCTTCTCGGCGATGAATTTTTTGATATCGTCGATAGCAATGGGCGAGTCGATGTCGCCGCGCGTGCATGCGTCCTCGCATGCCTTGTTGCAGATGCGGCCGCAGACTGCCGGGAACGGATTTTCCTTCTTTATAAGCTCGAGAGCCTCGGTGTATCTTCCCTGAGCGGCGAGCTTAATATAGCCCTGAACGGGAACGTGCGCCGGGCACTGTGCCTTGCAGGGCGCCGTGCCGGACTCCATGACGTCGGTGCGGGTTGTGCGGTAATCGACGTTGTAGCTCTTCTTATCCCAGGGCACTTCCTTATCCGACTGATATGCGTCGGAAACGTGCGGATCGGTGGTGCACAGCTTCTGGCCGAGCTTTACGGCGTTGGTCTGGCAGTTTTCAACGCACTGGCCGCAGGCGACGCACTTGTCCTTATCAACCTTGGCGATGAAGTTCGAGCTTACGCCGTCGGGAGAGCGGAACAGCTCTGCGATGCGCAGCGCATAGCAGGAACAGCCGCAGCAGTTGCATATGGCGTTTATGCCGTCAAAGCCGAGCGCCTGGTTGACCTCGTGAACAAGGCCGTTATCCTCGGCGCGCTTGAGCACCTCATAAGCCTCCTCCTTGCTGATCAGGCGGTGCTCGCCGTGCTTGGAGAAGTTGATGGCATTGTCATCAAGGTACATGCACATATCCTCTTCAAGATGGCCGCAGCCCTCTCCGATCAGGCGGCGTGAACGGCGGCAGGAGCACGGGCCGACGGAAATTGCCTTTGCCTTCTCTATGATGGTTGCCAGCTCATCGTAGGATGCCGTGCGAGTGTTGCTTTCGACAGCGCTCATAACGGGCATAACGCGCATGAAGTTGACGCCGTTGCCGAGAACCGGGGCAAGCATACCGACGCGGATGCGTGTGTATTCCTCGAAGCATGCTCCCAGATCGGGATACTTATCGCACTGTGCGCGATTGGAGAGGATGCCCTCCATGATGCCGGGCACCCAGATGGGGTAGTAGTAGCAGGGCTCCTCGCCGCGATAGCGCACGCGGATAACGCCCGCATTTACGAGCTTGTCGCACTGCTCCTGAACAAATTCAACGCTCTTTTTGCATTTTTTTGCAAGCTCTGCCGCAGAAAATTCCTTCTCAAGACGCATACGCATCATGACAGAGCACATATCGTCATCGACGATGGGCTCGAGGATCCTGTATTCCGGATCCTTGTAGGTGATGCCGGTGTAGGTCATGCTTTCCAGGCTGATCTTTGAAGCCAGCGCAAGGATATTAGGTCTGTTTGCCATTGTTTTTCCCCCTGTTTTTTTGTTGTTATATTTAAATGTATCTTCTCGCATATTACCCTAAAATATATTGTACCACATAGATATACACATTGTCAATTATTTGGCTTACCGTTTGGCACGTTAATTAACAACTGCGCACATTTATGTTCGAAAAGCCTGTTAAAAAAGCCGCAAACCCTTGAAACTGCACATTTTTTTGACCAGAACAATTTTTTAC
>ENA-UOJE01001397-UOJE01001397.1-human-gut-metagenome-genome-assembly--contig:-C23-NODE-1397-length-21822-cov-26.183305_pt1 | contig 21822 bp, 19 predicted proteins | sample MGYA00242341_ERZ723888 | MGnify/ENA metagenome assembly ERZ723888 | reverse complement strand
AATTTCCTTGCAGCAAGTCCCATTTGGGGCTTGACTTTTTATTTGCAGGCTTTCATAACACTATAACCTTTTCACCGCATTCTGTCAATCTCCTTTTGCCAACTGTTGAACGAAAAAGTACTTTACGGCTTAGCCTTAAGGTAACACCGCACAAATGAGGTGGTCGGCTGGCGAATGGATTTTTTCGTCAGATGCAAATGCAAATTTCGAAGGTTTACTGGTGGTAAATCGAGGAATTTGCATGCCGCAGATGGCGGAAAAGGCATCGCCAGACGCGCCGCCGAATTGTGCGGTGGTGCCTCAATGTAACATCTGGTTAATCAACTCGTTTGGTAAAGAAGTATTTCGAAGCTTTATTCACGGTAAAGTATTGTTGGTACACCAGTCAACACAAAAGGATCCTGTTGTAAACATTTTATCTCCAGACATATGTATCGCACATTCGTTCTCTTAACCAACTCCGACTCTGAAGGTTACAGGTTCGACTCCTGCCGGGCGTACAGGAGAAAATCCCCGGAAGTGTAAGGCTTCCGGGGATTTTTGTGCATTTTTTCCGAAAGCGCTGCTGTCTACAACATCTTTTCCTGTCCCCATGGAAAAGATCCACCCATACGGCATATTTTCCTTCCTGTCTGCACATCCTATTCCGACAGGACTTCGCCGCGGTGGAAGGAGATGAACGCATGGGGTTTATCGTTTTGGGGATTCTTTGCGCAGCTGCTGTGGTGGTGACCTTGGCGTGCCTGTGGATTAACCGATGAGGGGTGCCGGTTCTTCATGGGTATCTTGGGTGAAGGATTCGTTTGAATCCAGCGGGATTTTGTCAGCGCGTTCACGGCTTTTTCACTACATAAAAATTCATATACGAAAAACCCCGGAAACGCAACGTTTCCGGGGTTTTTGGCGGAGAAGCCGGGATTTGAACCCGGGCTGCGATTACTCACACTACTCCCTTAGCAGGGGAGCCCCTTCGGCCACTTGGGTACTTCTCCATGTCAAGCTCGTATGCAGTTAAGAAAACTGGCGGAGAGAGAGGGATTCGAACCCCCGGTACCTTTCGGTATCACTGGTTTTCAAGACCAGCGCCATCAACCGCTCGGCCATCTCTCCATAATGGAACCAGCTTCGTTAGCATACCACGTTTCCACCGCTTTGTCAAGAGGGAATTTACTTTTTTTCGGGAAAAGTGTGCGGCGCGCGGCATTACGGCAGCTGTGCGCCGTCCAGGAGCGCCAGAATCGCGTCGCGAACGACAGCGCTCATGGTCGGAAAAGCGGCTGCGCATTCATGCGCCGTTTCCTCGGTCGGCAGGCTCACCATCAGCGTAATGGTCGGCTGCGTCGGGTTGTCGCAGGCGGTCGTCAGCCACTCCGAGTCGCTCACCTGCAGCACGCTGCACCCGTCCGGCAGCTTCTTTTCCGGCGTGTGGCCGCTGCCCAAGGTGGACAGCAGGAGCAGGTAGACCTGATTCATGCACTGCTGCCAGCGCTGCTGGAGGCAGTTGATACGTTTGCCCGTCGGCAGTGCAAAAGTGATGTCCAGCAGGACGTTTCGGCGGTCGACGATGCGCAGGTGCAGCCCCTTTTCGCCGTTCGGGAGATCGAAAATCTCCACCGCCGCCATCTGTTCCGCCGCGAACCGCTCGCGCCACTGCGCCGCGCCGCTGTCAATCAGCCCGCGACGGCTGACCGGAATGTGCATCTCGAAGCTGTTGAGCAGGTAGCGTCCCGCGTCGGTCAGTTCGAGCGTCCCGCCGGATGTGTCGCCCTGACGGCGCAGTTTGCCCTCGCTTTCCAAATCCGCAATCGTCAGCTGGAGGGTGATATAGTTCATCAAGTCGGTGTCGGTCATGACAATCAGCAGCTGCTGGTCGGTCATTGCGCCGACGGTTTTGAGGGCATAGAGGATGAGCAGCCGGTTCTCGGCATCGGGGATAATTTTGCGCTGCACGCGGGTTCGTCCTCCTTCCCTTGCGGATTTTTTTCTACCATAATAATATTGCGCTTTTGACGCAGAGGGTTTCGCGTCTGCGGACGCGAGGAGGGGCCTTCCGTGCTCCCCCTCCACCCCTTCGGGCGCCGTCACGCTTGGGGTACATCCCGCTTTTTATTCTGCGAATTTACGAAAACACCCCCTCCGCCAGAGGCTGAGGGGATGCGCTTGTCGGCAGAAAGTCCGCGCCGGCGGCACTTGCCCCATTGCAGACCTTTCCGCAGCTGATTGTCCTGAATGCCCCCTGACGCTTACGCGAGGAAGGGCTTGATCTCGGCCAGCAGGTCGTCGCAATCGTCGGAGTAAATCTCCATCGTCACAGGCTTGCTCCAGTCGAGGGAGAAGATGCCCAGAATGGACTTAGCATCCACAACGTGACGGCCGCTGCGCAGATCTATGTCATACGGATACGCGCCAACGATCTGGACGAACTTGGCACCATCGGTCATCAGGTTCAGCTTGATGTTCACGGACTTCATAGGTGAACCACCTCCTTCTTTTTTGTCCGAATATAAGTATACTATTTCCCTGCCAAAAATGCAAGAGGGAGCGGATTTTTTTCCTGCCTTTCGGGTGATTTTCGCCATTTTGCAACGGAAAACGGCTGTTTTTTGTCCTTTTCTCATGCAATTTTGCCTGTTTTGTCCATGGTAATACTCCTTCGGCGGATGATTGCGCGCATTTGCACAAAAACCGAACTTTTTTTATTTTGCCCTCTTCCATCATTCGTAGATTTGTGCTATAATACGATTCAGGCATCGCCGGATTTTTTATTTTGCCTGATTTGCTCCGGTGTGCCCGAAAAAACCGTACCATTTCCATACGATTCCCGGATGATTCAGGTGCATCGGGATTCGCATTCGACCACCGATAAAGGAGCGATACCCCCGTGGACAAAATCCGCCGCAACGAGCGCATGAGCGCTATGATGAAGATTCTTGCCGCCAAGCCGAACCGTATCTTCACGCTTTCCTATTTTTGCGACCTCTTCGGGTCTGCCAAATCGACCATGAGCGAGGATATTGATATTCTGCGCGACGTTGTGGCGCACTTTGGGCTGGGCGAGCTGGAAACGGTCACGGGCGCGGCGGGCGGCGTTCGCTACCGCACGAAGGTTCGCCGTCCCGAAGCGCGCAAGTTCATCGGCGACCTCTGCCAGCAGCTGAGCGAAGAAGGGCGTGTTCTGCCCGGCGGCTTCCTCTATTACAGCGACATTCTCTCCACGCCCGAAATCGTCACCCGCATGGGCGAAATCATGGCGACGGAATACTATGCCGCCGCGCCGGATTTTGTGCTGACGATGGAGACGAAGGGCATCCCCGTCGCCTTCGCCACCGCGAACGCGCTGGGCGTGCCGCTGGTGATTGCGCGCCGTTCCTCCAAGGTCTACGAAGGCAGCGCGGTCAACATCAACTACGTTTCCGGGTCGTCCGGCCATATCGAGACGATGAGCCTTTCGCGCCGCGCGGTGCAGGAGGGGCAGAAGTGCCTGATTGTGGACGACTTTCTCAAAGGCGGCGGCACGGCGAAGGGCATGGTCGACCTGATGCGCGAGTTCAATGTCGATGTCGTCGGCATGACGTTCGTGATGTCCACCGCAAAGCCGGTGAAGAAGCGCGTGATGGGCGAAAAGTCGCTGATGGTGATGGACATTGATCAAGAGCACGAAACCGTGCTGGTGAAGCCCGCCTTCTGGCTCAACGGCGACGCTTGACGGTTTGTAAACTTTCTGCAACTTTTTGATGCTTCGGCAGGATTTTCCCCTATTCTGGCGAATTTTCTTGAGGAAGTTCTGATGAAATGCGTTGACCAGTTGGTTGCCGAATAAGTCAGAAATTTCCTGACGTGAAACGTGCAGCGAATCGCTCCGCCCATTCGTTTATTGTGCGAAACAATTCCTCTGCATCATGAAAGCGAGGTTTTCCCCCCATGTCCAACCTTGAACCCGAACAGGTCAACCAGGCGGAATCCGCCCCTTCCTCCCCCGAAAACGCGCCGGAATCTCCCGAAAAGAAGGAAGAATCCGCCCTGTATTACACCAAATGGCAGCAGCGCATGATGAAAAAGGGCTACGTCGTCACCCCGAAGGTGAAAAAGCCCGCGAAGCAGAACGCCATGGAGTGGATTGCGACACTTGTCGGCGCACTGCTGCTCGTCCTCCTGCTGAAAGCGTTCGTGGGTTCGCCCGTGGTGGTGGACGGCAACAGCATGTATCCGACGCTGCACAACGGCGAAATCATGATTATGAGCAAGCTGCATTACGGCACGTCGTACTTCTTCAATCAGCCGATTGTGCTGGGCGGCGAGCCGGAGCGCTTCGATGTCGTGGTGTGCCGCTACCCTGACCGCGGCAGCACGAATTTTGTCAAGCGCGTGGTGGGTCTGCCGGGCGATACGGTTCAAATTTCCGGCGGCTACCTGTACGTCAACGGCGTGAAGTACACCGAGAAATTCCTGTCCGCGCGGATGTACAGCGACTACGGCCCGTACATCGTGCCGGAAGGACATTATTTCCTGATGGGCGACAACCGCAACAATTCCAACGACAGCCGCTCGTCGCACGTCGGCGCTGTGCCGCGGAACATGATTCTGGGCAAGGTGGAAGCCGTGCTGTGGCATCAGATTCCGTCTACGCTGGATGACTGGGGTCTGGCGAACGACTAACTTGTTGATTCTTGCATTTTCTTGCCGGAGGTTCGGACGGGTTGTCCGGCTTCCGGCTTTTGTCATCTATGGGGAGGGTATTTTATGGCAAAAATCGACTGGGGTGAAAAGCTGGAGCTGAAAATCAGGATGCTGCCCGAAAGCCCCGGCTGCTACTTGATGAAGGACAAAGACGGCACGATTATCTACGTCGGCAAGGCGGTCAACCTCAAAAACCGCGTCCGCTCCTACTTCCGCGACACGGAGCACACGCCGAAAGTCGCTGCCATGATTTCCCACATCGACGACTTCGATATTCTCCTGTGCGACAGCAACCTCGAAGCGCTGTGCCTCGAATGCAACCTCATCAAGCTGCACAAACCGTACTACAACATCCTTCTCAAGGACGATAAGCATTATCCGTACCTGCGCGTCAACCTGAAAGAGCCGTTCCCGCGCCTGACCCTCGCCCGGCGGATGGAGAAGGACGGCGCGAAGTACTTTGGCCCATACATCGGCGCGACGGCGGTTCGGCAGGTCATCGACGCGGTTCGCGGCGTGTTCCCCCTGCGGACGTGCCGGAAGGAACTGCCGCTGAAAACACCCTGCCGCCCGTGCGTCAACTACGAAATCGGCAAATGCCTCGCACCGTGCGCCGGAAAATGCACCGAAGAGCAGTACTGGGACATGATGGACGGCGTGCTGGCGTTCCTCGGCGGCGACTACAAGCAGGTGCTGGACGTGCTGAACCGCGAAATGATGGACTACGCGGCAAAGATGCAGTACGAGCGCGCCGCCGTCATCCGCGACAAAATCCGCGACGTGCAGGGGCTGATGGAACGGCAAATCGCCATCCAGACTGACCGGAGCGAGCAGGACATCCTCGCCATTGCGCAGGACGGGCTGGACGCCATGATTCAGTTGGTATACGTCCGCGGCGGCCGCATGGTCGGCGGCGACCACTTTTCCCTCCCCCGCGAGGGCAGCGAACCCGCTGGCGACGTGCTGGCAGAGTTCCTGACGCAGTATTATCAGGAGGGCAACCTGATTCCGCGCAACATTCTCGTGCAGGAGCTGCCCGACGGCGCGCAACCCCAATTAGAGCAATGGCTACGGCAGCAGAAGGGCGCGGCGGTAACGCTGGTCACGCCCCGGCGCGGCGAGAAGCACGATTTGGTGCTGCTGGCGGCGAAAAACGCCCATGACGCGCTGGAGAAGCGGAACGCCCGCGCGAGCATCCGCGAAGAGCGCACGGTCGGCGCGGCGGCGGCGCTCGGCAAGGCGCTGGGGCTGCCCAAGACCCCACGGCGCATCGAGGGCTACGACATTTCCAACACGCAGGGCGTTTTGAGCGTCGCGAGCATGGTGGTGTTCATCGACGGTGAACCCGCGAAGAAGGAGTACCGCCGCTTCCGCATCAAGACAGTCGAAGGCGCGAACGACTTTGCCTCCCTGAACGAGGTCTTAGGGCGGCGGTTCACGCACGGCTTGCAGGAGAAGGCGGAACGCGAAGAACAGGGACTATCCCCCATCGGCGGCAAGTTTTCTGACCTGCCCGACCTTGTGCTGATTGACGGCGGCCCCCAACAGCTGCGTTTCGCGCGGCAGGCGCTGCTGGACATGGGCGCGGACGTCGCGATGTTCGGGCTGGCGAAGAAGCAGGAGGAGATTTTCCTCCCCGACCGCGAAGACCCGATTTGCCTTGACCACCACACGCCGGAGCTGCACCTGATTCAGCGCGTCCGCGACGAAGCGCATAGGTTTTGCATTACGCACCACCGCGGATTGCGCGGGAAAGCGAGCATTCACAGTCAATTGGAGGATATTCCCGGGATTGGACCGAAGCGACGGAAGGCGCTGCTGACGAAGCTGGGGTCGATGAAGGCAATTCGTGAGGCGACGGAGGAGGAATTGCTGAAGGTGCCGGGGATGAATCAGGCAGCGGCGAAAGCGGTCAGAAAATGGGCTGACGCACAAGAAAAAAAGTAACACGCGGAAGGAGTAAGAAGGAGCGCTCAACTCAATCGCGCGAAAGGGGGCAAGGGGGGACTTCGTCCCTTTTCATCTGCCCCTTGCGGGGTCAAGGGGCGGAGCTCCCTTGTGGGGTTTGGGGCAACGCCCCAACTGCTGCTCGTCAAACCCACTCAAAAAGAGAAGTCAACAAGGTGCAGGCAGCGAAGCGTCCCTGCCAGTAACTTTGCGCATCCGCAGATGCGCCCCCCAACTTGCTCTTTCCATCACCTCAACATTGTCGCGCCCATTGGCGCGACCGAGTAGCAGTTCTTTCCTATTATGTTAGCATATTGCGATACGCAGGGATTTCGCCTCTGCGGAGGCGACGAGGGGGCTTTCCGATCGCCCCCTCGACCCCTTCGGTGTGCACTCCCATGTTTCTTGGTTTTCATTGTTGAAAGTGGAACGCGCCTGCGGGCGCTGCTTCGGGATCGTCCTCGCTAACTTTTTGTGCTGCTGAACTAACCTACTTTGGGCATATCCACCACTTGGGCTGCGCACGGCAAAATTCCCCTCTTTATCGGCAAAATTTTATCAAACTACTTGTCAAACGTATCCGAGTATGATAAAATTCTGTCAGAAAGAAACCATTTGCGCCAAGTGCGCACGGTTCACGAGAAGGGAGATTTTTTGATGATTCGTAAAGTGGTGGTAGCGGGCGGCGGTGTGCTGGGCAGCCAAATCGCTTTCCAGAGCGCATACTGCGGGTTCGACGTGACCATTTGGCTGCGCAGTGAGGGCAGCATCGGGCGCACACAGCCCAAACTTGACCACCTGCATCAGGTGTACATCGACACCATCAACCTGATGGCAACGTCTGACGGTCAAACGCCCGCAAATTGGGCGAACGGTATCGCGGATTTCGATGGCTTCGACCCGAAAAAATGCCTTGAGAAGGTGGAGGCGGCGTACAAGAACACTCACCTCGAACTCGATATGGCGAAAGCGGTTGCAGACGCTGACCTCGTCATCGAGTCGATGGCGGAGAACGTGGAGGACAAAATCAGCTTCTACCAGAAGCTCGCGCCGCTGATGCCCGCAAAGACGGTGCTGGTGACGAACTCCTCCACCCTGCTGCCGTCGAAATTTGCCAAGTACACCGGGCGACCCGACGAGTACCTGTCGCTGCACTTCGCGAACTCCATTTGGAAGAACAACATTGCGGAAATTATGGCGCAGAGCAAGACCGACCCGAAGGTTTTCGACACGGTAATGCAGTTTGCCAACGACATCCGCATGATTGCGCTGCCCGTCCGCAAGGAAAAATCCGGCTATCTGCTCAACTCGATGCTTGTGCCGCTGCTGTTCTCGGCGATGGACTTGTACGTCAACGGCATTTCCGACCCGGAGAGCATCGACAAGGCATGGACGCTGGGCACAGGCGCGCCGAAGGGACCATTCCACATTCTGGACACCGTCGGGCTGACGACGGCACACAACATCGTCAAAATGTACCTGAAGATTCCGTCATTCCTCGCGCCGTATAACTTCAAGGGCATGGACAAGATGCTGAAGGAGTACATTGACGCGGGCAAACTCGGACAGAGCAGCGGCGAAGGCTTCTTCAAGTACGAAAAATAAAGCTGATTCCGGCGCGTTATGCTCAAATTGTGCGGTATCCGCGCCGGATTTCCGCTTTTTGCGCGGATTTTTGCAGATTCCGAAAAAAGCGCTTGCCAAATGCGAGAAATTGTGCTATACTAAATAAGCTGTTCTATGGACAGCGTGTGGAGACGTATCGAAGCGGTCATAACGGGACTGACTCGAAATCGTGAATCCATGCTGGAAGGCTTCCAATGGCAATCCCTTGATTTTCAAGGCTTGCAGGGCTCTTGGGGCTCGAACTAAATACTTTGTTCTCTCCTGCTGTTCTCTCCAATCTCCGGAGATTCGCAGTGAAGATATTTATGGAGACGTATCGAAGCGGTCATAACGGGACTGACTCGAAATCAGTTGATCCGCAAGGGTCCGTGGGTTCGAATCCCACCGTCTCCGCCACATTCGGCTAAATGACAAGTGTGTTGTTTAGCCGAATTTTTTATTGGGCTCGAATCTCATCCTATTTTCGTCTGCTCACGCCTCGGTGCATGTTCGTTTGGAAGCAGCCTCATTCTTCTTCCAATCCCAGTCCATGCAGCATTGCTTCTGCTGTGTTCTGTTTGGAAGCCACATCAAGGTGTGCGTAGATGTTCGCCGTCGTGCTGAAATCGCTGTGCCCCAGCCACTCCTGAATCTGTTTGAGCGGCACATGGTTCGCAAGCAGCAAGCTCGCGCTGCTGTGCCGCAGGTCATGAAAGCGAATATGCCGCAGATGGTTTTGCTGAAGCGTCAGCTCAAACATCGCTGATACCCTGTTCGGATTCAGCAGATACCCCATCTCATTGATGCAGATATAGCCTTCATAATCCTTGCAATAGCAGTTGCCGCAAAGTCTGCGGTTCTCCGCCTGCCGAACCTGCAAATCAAGCAGATACTTCCGGATTGGCGCTGCAAGCGGCAGCGTCCGGCGGCTTGACTTCGTTTTCGTGGTATCGCGGGCGATGACCTCGTACTTTCCGTTCAGCCTGCACGCAATCACCGTGTGCTGAATCGTGATGGTGTTCTGCTGGAAGTCGATGGCATTCCAGCGCAGCCCAACGGCTTCGCTGCGCCGCAAACCGTAGAATGCCGCCAGCATGACCGGCGTTTCAATCAGCGTCCCCTTTACGCAGGCGAGAAGCTGGTTGATTTCATCCTTGTCATAGAAGGCAGGCTGGAAGCCGTTCTTGCGCGGGCGATCTACCTTATCCGCTGGATTCACGGAAAGCTGGTCTGTCTTTACCGCATATTTCAGCGCCCGATGAATGAGGGCATGATAGTGAATCACCGTGTTGGACTTTACCCGCGCCAGCTGTGCTGTGTAGAAGTCCTGAATGTCTTGGGCTGTCAATTCCGTGATGGTCACGCCTGTTTTGCGGAACCACGGAACGATGGTGCTTTTCATCATCCCGTCGTAAGAGCTGTACGTCGTAATCGCTATCGTACTCTTCGCGATTTTCAGCCAGCGTTCCAGATAATCCGCAAACAGTTCGCCCTTCTCCACTGCCTCCGTATCTTCCGCCGGAAGCTGGAAGGTTTGGCGCTGTTCCATTAGGAACGCTTCCGCCTTCTTCTTGTTTCCACGGATTAGATAGCCTGTGGGAATCCACTTGGTTTTCCGCTTGCCCTGTGCATCCTTGTAACTGAGAACGGCATAGAAATAGCCGTTCTTTTCTTGCAAATGTCCTGCGACCATAGCAACCTCCTTTTCGCGCCGCATGAACACCCGCTGGTGTTGGACAAGTACATCGTAGCACCGTTTCGAGCCTGATGCAAGTCTGTCGAGATTTTTTCTTGTTCTCTCACACCAATTTCAAAAATTCTTCCATCGTTTCGGCAGACTTCTGCTTGGAAGCCGCATCAAGGTGCGCATAGATGTTGGCCGTCGTGCTGAAATCGCTGTGCCCCAGCCACTCCTGAATTTGTTTGAGCGGCACACCATGCGCCAGCAGCAGCGTTGCGCAGCTGTGGCGCAGGTCGTGAAAGCGGATATGCCGCAAGTGGTTTTGCTCCAGCGCTTTGCTGAAGCAGCTGGAAAGATATGCTGGGCGAATCCGTTCCCCCAGTTTATTGACGCAAATGTAATCTGCAAACTCCCGGCTGTAAGATTGACCGCAGATTTTTCGGTTCTGTTCCTGCTGTTCCTTCAATCGGAGAAGCATTTCTCGCACAGTAGGCACAAGCGGCAGGGTACGGCGGCTGGAGCGAGTCTTGGTCGTGTCCGCCGCGATAATCTGGTACTGCCCGTCAATCGTGCATCCAGTCACTGTGTGCCGAATGCAAATGGTGTTATGCACAAAGTCAACGGCATCCCAGCGCAAGCCCATCACCTCGCTGCGGCGCAGACCATAGAAGGCTGCCAGTTTCACCGGCACTTCAATCAGCGTATCTGAAATTGCAGCAAACAGCGCTGCAATTTCACTTTCCGAATAAAAATTCGCCTGATAGCCATTTTTGCGCGGGCGGTCTACCTTATCCGCCGGATTCACAGAAATCAAATCCATCTTGACAGCATATTTGAGCGCTCGATGAATCACAGCATGGTAATGAATGACTGTGTTCGGCTTCACGCGCCTCCCCTGCTCCATATAAAACGCCTGAAGATCGGAAGCGGTCAGCCCTTGCAGCGTAATTCGCTTCTTCCGGAACCACGGGTCAATCGGATTCCGAAGCAGCCCGCCGTAAGAACCATAGGTGGTCGGTGCAACCGTTGTCTTGGCGACTTGCAGCCATCGCTGAAGATAATCTGCAAAAAGTTCCTGCCCATCTTTGGCAATAGGCTGATCCGCCAGCGGAATCTCAAAGCTGCGCCGCTGCTCCTGAAGAAATCCTTCTGCTTTCTTCTTATTGCCTTTCACAGGCAGACCGCTGGCAATCCACTTTGTCCTGCGTCGCTTATCAGCATCCTTGTAACTGAGCACCGCATAGTAGTACCCTTTCTTTTCCTGCAAATGTCCTGCAACCACAATCTTGTCCCTCCCTCATCTTTTTGTCGCTGCGCCGCTATCATCCGTTAGTTTTCCCTGACTTCTCCTGCTCCATAACCTTCATGTAATCCAGCAGATGCACCTTGGGAATCCGATAAGCGCGTCCGACCTTCAAGCAGGCAACTTTGCCACTTTTCAGCAGACCGTAACCCGTTTTGGTGCTTACCCCCAATGCTTGGCTCATCTGCTCGATGTTCATTACATCCGGGTACTCCCTCAGCATAACGCTGTAAGCATCTTTCATTGTAAAGCTCATCTTTTTTCTCCGCGGGGAATTATTATTTTGCTGCATGACAGCTTTCCCCTCCATTATAACTGGCAATTTCTTCGCCGTTTTTTACGCGATTTTCAAAAATAGCGTATATTTTTCTTTTGCATTTGCACTGAAATACGCTCGGATGTAAAGCAAATTTCTCTTTTACGCTAACGTAATACTATTTCCAAATGAGAATGCGCCAAGATGCGAAGCGAATTTTTCGCGCTGGCTAACGCGAATGAAACGCAGCGTAGCAGCGCTACGCTAAGTGGAATGAGCGGACGCAAGCGCGGAAAAGGCGCGAGCAGATGGCGCAGGTGAATTTGGAAATAGTATAAATACCGGACAGTATCATATTAGCAAGCAGGGTCATTTTGCTAAAAATGACATTTTGCTTGTTGGGGAGATGCTCCCCAATCCCCGCTAATGCAGAGCAGGCTCTGCGGTTGTCAGGCACGGTGCGCCCGAAAAAATCAGGAAATCCGCCACTGTTGGGGCAGAAGGGAAATAGGGGCTGGCCTTAGCGTGCGTTTCGGTCAGCGCGCGACGTTTCTTTTTCTTCAATCAGCTCGTCGCTGGCAATGGTATCCATGTTCGTTTTGATATGCCATAGGCTGCTGACCTCCGCTTTTACCTCGGCAAACGCAGCGCTGTCTGCTCGCTTCTGGCACAGCAGGCGCTCATATTCAGCGGACAGCTCCGCAAGCGTCGGCAGCTTTCCGTCCGCTTTCGCGTACACCGCCTGCGCTGCTTTGTGGGCTTCAATCTCCTTCGCGTGTGCCTGATAAAACTGCGACGACCAGCCGGATTCCCGGTACTGCACATAGACCGCCTGCGTTCTGCGATATGTCAAAATCGCTTTTCGCTGCTCGCTGACTGCTTTCATCCGCGTTTGGCAAGTTTTCATGCTGCCTTTGAGCTGATTTCGCCGCTTTGTCCCGCTGTCAATCCTGCTCATCAGTTCTTCATACGAATTGATTCCGTTTTCTTTCAGATAAATGATGGACTGCGAAACAGCGTCAAGGTTGTGCCGCTCTGCCCATACCTGATAGCCCCTGCCTTTGCCCTCGCGCATCTTCTTCTCAATATCAATCAGCAGCGCAATCTGCCTGCCCGTGTACTGGCTTCTCGGAATCCGGGGAATATGCACCTGACTGCCGCTCAGCACATTCCGCAAAGCAGCCTCTGTGTACGCTGAACCCAGAGAATCAAGGCGGATAAAGCGTTTGCCGGATGGCGGCTTCACGCTGATTTGTGCGCCGCGCTTCACCCTGCATCCTGCTTCTTCCAGCAGCTGCATGAGCGCGTCAAAACCGTCAGGCTGCATCCGCAGGGCGCTGTCAATCATCATGCGAATCGTGTCGCGGCGGGTGATGCGGGCGCTGCTGCCCTGCCACTTGTCGTATGAGACGGTTTTGTCCTGCGGATTTTCGACGATGGAGAGCCGATGTTCGCGGCAGAGGCTGTCGCTCAACTCCGCAACGACTTTGCCGGAGCGAAGCACATCCTTGAATTTGCGGGTGCAGTCCAGCGAACCGGCGCTGAACACAATGTGATTGTGGATGTGCGCATGGTCATCATGCGTCGCCACAAGGAACGCGAAATCCCCGTTCAGCAGCCGGGAAGCCAGCTCATAGCCGATTTTGTTGGCTTCCTCCGGCGTTACTTCTCCCGGCTGGAAGGACTGCCGCACCTGATACGCAATCACTTCATTGCGAATGCGCCGTCCGGTTTTCGCGATATAGGCATTTCGGTTCAGCAGAAACTCTTGGTCAGCGGTTTCGGGCGCACAGGCATAGGCGGAAATCAGCCTGCCCTGCTCGGTCTTGTCCGGGTTTTTCACATAATCCAGCCGTGCTTTCAAGCACTGGGCGATTGTCTTGCCCTTGTTGATGTGCATCGACATGATGCGGGTGGTCGCCATTGTTATCCTCCTGATTGCAGAAAAACGCGCCCCTCCGAAGAGAAGCGCGTTTCATGATTTTTGCGTTTTTCACGTCAGCATCCGCTCGAAAAAGCCAAGCACTCGGCTGACATTCTCCAAAATCAGATGGGCGATACCGGGCAGACCGACGGGACTTACCAGCAGCATCAGCGCCGCGAAGGCAATCCCGTTCTGCCAGCTGCCGGTGACAAACGCCATCAGCGACAGGATGCCAAAGAGCGATGCGCTCAGCCCGATGACGGAACCCGCCAGCGAAGTGACGAAGGCAGCGGCGCACAGGATGAGCCTTGCCATCAGGATGACGGGGCACAGGATGATTTTCAAGATTGTCTTGCGCATAGAAGTTCCTCCTTATACTGTGTTCAGCTGGAGCGTGGAAAGCAGCTGGTTCATCATGCCCAGCAACAGATTGACGTTCTCCTGAATTTCGTCAATCTCTGATTCGTAGATGCTGCCGTGTTCGTTGACCCTGCGGGCAATCTGGTTGACGTTGTTCGTTAGATTTGCCAGCAAGCGAATCATTTCGCGAAGCTGCGGCAAATCGAGTTTCAGAACATAGCCGTTCAGCACCATCGCGCGGAGAAACGCCGACATGTTCCGAATTTCCAGCTGCTTCATCTTTTCGTCAATGATGCGTGCTTCCTCTTCCGTCACGGCGAAGTGAAGCATCTTCGTCCGCAGCGCTTTCTCCTTCTTCATTCTCTCTCCTGAAACGCCTTTGCGCAAGGCTGTCGAATCGCTTCTTCGTTTTTTGCAGCAGGCGGACGTTCACGTTTCTGCATTTCCTGCCGTGCCAGATTGATGAAGTCATTCAGAATCACCGGATGCGCGGCAACAGCATACGCACTCCAGCGGTCAGGCTCGCGGGGAATCTCCCTTTCGAGCGCCCAGCGCTTGTTTGCATTAGAGAAGCGTCCATCCCAGACCTTTTCCTGCACCGTCGCCGCCAGCACCAGTGTTACCCGCTCGCTGCCGTATTGGTCAAGCACCTCCTTGACACACGCTTCGTCCAAGTGCATCCCGTCGAAATGCTTCGCAATCGCTTCCTCGAGGGCATTCTTGCAGGCGATATTGCTTCGGCGCGCATTCCGGTACTCCGCCAGTTCGCCGTGCGCGCGGGCATATGCCGCATCGTGCGGGTAGACAGCTGTCATTGCAATTGTGTCCATTTTGTCCTCCTTTTTCGGATTATCGTTCCTGTTCTGCGCTCTTTTCTCGGCTGACAGGGCGCTGATCCATGTTCAATTCTGCATCCAGTTCCGCCAGTCTTGCGCTTTTGGTTTTCAGCTCTTCCTCCTGCGGAAAGGGCTTGCCCAGCTCCGCTTTTGCCGCTGCCATCTGCTGCTTTGTCGCATCAAGGCGCGCTTGCACCTTCGTCATTCGGTCAGGAAGCGTCTGAATCAGGTTCGTTAAGCGGGTGATGTTACCCCTTGCGTCGCTGCCGACTTCCATGACATGCGAAACTGCACCGCGCAGGGTGAGTCTGAATTTATTGGCAAACGAATCGAACTGGACGCTCATGGTCAGCCCGCGATAAGCGCCAAACTCCACCGGATTCACCTGCGCGGCTTCCTTGCACGCAGCAAGAATGGCTTTGCCCGCCGTTTCCTTCTCTTCAATGAAACTTCCGCGAACGGTCAGCCCGCCGAACTCCGCTTCGGGTTCGGGATTCGCCGCCAGCGTCGCCTTATCCTGCGCAAAACCTTCCAGCAGCTGTGTATCCTGCTCCAGCTGCCGCGGAAAAACTTTCAGCAGCTGATCTTCCAGCCGATACTGCTGGCTTTGATGGTCGGCCTTCATCAGCCGCAGCCGTGCCACGTCCACATCCAAATCATGAGGTAAGCCAGCATTACTGACTCCCTCCAGAACCGTGCAGGCACCTCTCGGCGCACACGGCTCGCCGTTTACCATCATCTTGCGATTTATTAGACCGGTGAATCATCTCATGGCAGTTCGGACAAACAGCAAGTGTTTTGCGGTGACGTGACCGCATTACCTGTTCCCATTCAGCATTTCCTGTGAGGTCTTTCAACCGCTTAACCTGGTGAATCTCGATATCATCGCAGGTTGTTCCGCATAGTCCGCATGTTTTTGCGCGTAACTTGCAAATCAGGCTGCTGGGCTTTGCATATTTTTTGTAGGTTGCTTGCATGTCAACCTGTCCAAATAGCGGCTCTTTTCGTCTCTCGAATCCTTCGTTGTAGTACACACACTCTTTCGGCCCAGCTTTCGTCATATAAGGGACTGTGAAAATGCCCTTTTTCAGATATCGAGCTTTGATCTTTGAGGTCTTTGTACGATATTTCGCAGCAAAGGTTTTGAGCATGCTATACTTCATCAGGCTTGAGAAATGAGCCATTCTTATGGGATTGCACGCCAGCGAGTAGTAATTAGCCAAACCTCTTACCTCGCTGTTGTACTTGCTTAGAATCTCAATGTCCGAACGGTTAATGAGTTTCTTCCTGTGGATGGCCTTCCAACGTTCTTTACCATTGGTATCCTTCTTGATACGGATTGCTCCTACTTCCAGCAGCTTCGCCATCGTTTTATCAAATGGCGTATAGAGTTTTACCACCGCTGAGTACACACGGGACTTTGTTCCGTTTTTCAGCTTTTTTGTTTCCTGAGACCGAGACACCTTGATATCATAGCCAAGAAAACGGGCACATTCTGATGTGTGGGTGATTTTCGTCTTTTCTGCTGAGAGAGTTAAACCTAATTTCTCTTTCAAAAATATGGCAAGTTCGGCTTTGAGAGCTTCGGCGTCTGCTTTATTCCCAATCATTCCGATGATAAAGTCATCAGCATATCGGATGTATTGCAGACTTTTATATCCCTCATCGAATACTTCGCAATGCGGTAGTTGCCGAGCACTTGCTTTCAACGAACGGATGTGGCGGGCACATTCTCTCTGTTCCTGTTCATTGAGCGTGTCCCAAATCCTTGCATATTTACGTTTCGTTCTTTTGGCCAAACCGTTCATACGCTCATATTCGGGGTTTGCTTTTCTGTGTGAGGAACTTCCCCTGTCGAATTGCTTTTTGTACTCCTCAATATGCTTGTCCAGCTCGTTCAAATAGATATTCGCAAGGATTGGACTGATACCTGAGCCCTGCGGTGTGCCTGAATAGGTCATATGGAATTTCCACTGCTCCATATATCCAGCTTTCAGGAACTTCCACATCAGAGCGATGAAGGCTTCATCCTTGATGCGTCGGCGTAAGATATCGATCAGCACATGATGGTCAAAACAATCGAAACAGGCTTTGATGTCGCCTTCCACAAACCATTTCGTCCCAGTGAAAGTGCGCTGCAGATGCAGCAGAGCCGTATGGCAACTTCTACGAGGACGAAAGCCATGTGAGTTTTCTGAAAAGGTAGGTTCATAGATGCTTTCCAGTATCATTCGGACAACTTCCTGCACCAGTTTATCATTGGCCGATGGGATTCCCAGTGGCCGTTTTTTATCACTGTTCTTCTTCGGGATGTATTCCCGACGTGCAGGGTGCGGCTGATAGCTTTTGTCTTTCAGGGATGCAATGATCCCTTCAATCCTTCTGCTGCTCATGCCGTCAATGGTGTTGCCATCCATTCCCGGTGTCATACTTCCATCATTAGCGTATACATTCTTGTAGGCCAGAAGATAGAACTCCGGGTTATACAGATTTCGATACAATCTCTCATATCTGTACGTTGGGTCTTTTGCTTTATCGCTTAGACTATTCAATACATCAATCGGATTTCTCATAGTGCCTCACGCACCATCCTTTCTGTTTGTATTAAAAAGGTAAACTGCTCCCCTTTGCCATGTAGGCGGTTTTCCCGCTTCCGTTTTTACGGCCATCTCTGTTAATTCAGAGTCCTCGGACTACTATGGGAGCTGTGTAACCATGCCCCTTACGGGGTTTAGGTCATCCCCGGTAGCGTATATCAATATAGCGTTTTGCGTTGTCGGATGCGACTTTTGCCGTTTACTTCTGTCTTGAAGTTACTTTGCTTCGTATATCACATAGCCATCCAAAATGGAAGAACGGCTATCGAAGCACCGTAGGTTTCAGCATCTTTCCTACGGAGGGCAAGATGTCCCCAAGCTCCGGCTATCGTATCAGGCAATCCAGCTTTCATCCTCATACGCAAATTTTCATCCCCATGTCCATCGGTTCTTTGGATGCTGTATATACCGCTGCACACCCATCCTTCCGGATAACAACATGCTACACTCCCCATTGGGTTTCCCCATCCGGATAAGTTGTGGGATGATAGGTTTACTTCTTTCACCTTCCTTTCTTGATATCTTTACCTACCGCTTGCTAAAGGCGGATTTTGATATACACCCTTACGGGCGCACCATTTTTTCCTTGATGCGCGGGTCGCCGGCACACAGCGCCTTGATTTCCGCGTAGGACAGCGCCGTTTCGTCCACGTCATCGCAGGAGCGGACGGGACTCTTGCTGGTCATAATCTGAGAAATAAACTTCTGCTTGTTCTCTACCGTCTGCCACAGATAAGCGTCAAACGTCGCCTCTGTGACGTAGCGGTAGATGTACACGTCCTTGTTCCGGTTGCCCTGACGGACGATTCGCCCTGCGCGCTGCTCCAAATCCCCCGGCCGCCACGGGCAGTCAAGGTCGTGCGACGCAGCGAGACGATCCTATAGTGATAGGTAATCCTTTGGCGAACTCACCTCCGGATTTTCCCCCACTCCAAACCGTGCATGAGCGTTTCCACTCACACGGCTTTCCATCATTTACAAATTGTTATTCTAATCAGCAGCAGGTGTCTTGCTGCTCTAACGTAATTGCCTCGATTCCAGCTAACTTTCTGAGCTTATTCAGCTTATCAAGCTGCTGTTTGTTTAGCTGTACAGTCTGCATGATTGCAGAAATAGTACCTTTTTGCGTTGCGTGAATCAGTCTGTGAATCCGTTCATGCAGAATAATCAGGTTCGCGTAATTGTCCCCACCGCCCAGCGACTTAGGCTTTTTGTGGTGGCAATGGATTTCTTCAAGGGACAGCTGCTTTTTCGTAATGGCACATTTTCCTTGCTGCGCCACATAGAGGGATATACGGTTATCGTTATACTCCACTGTGGCGCTCGTAATGGGGTTTTTCATGAGACTGTGCAGGATTGACATGTCTACACACTCCAGATTCTTGTGTATTTCCGCTCGTCCAGCAGCGGTGTATTTATTCACCGACTTCTTTTTATGAATTGGCGGATGGTGCTGAATATAACCAATTGGAAGCAGGATGTTCTTGCCGATAAAGCGTATTTCCCTGCTCCTTGCATACCGTTTGGCATATTCAGGAATTGTTTGATTGCTTCGTCGCCTTACTCGCTCTTGCAGCCTGTTTTTTATAGAAATCTTAATTTCAAATGCTAATCGCTGTATGTCCGGGGACGCAGCAGTTGCCATGCGGTAGTAGTTGTGGATACCCATGACAAAACTGTTGTAGTCGCTTACAGCCTTGAATTCTTCCATTTCACCGGATGAGTGCTGGATTGCCTTGACTTTCTTTTTCGCAGTCTCCTTTATCCTGTCCAATGCTTTGGGTGCAATATGTGATATGACCACATATTGATTTCTCTTGCCTTTATGAACCTTGATTCTGAATCCCAGAAAATCGGAATATGCATGTTTCAGATTCACAATCTTGGACTTTTCCGGGCTGATGTCCAGCCCCAGGCGCTCTTTCAGCCATGCTCTTGTCGCTTCAAACAGCTTCACCGCATCGCTGTGCTTTCTGCAAAAGATTTTGAAATCATCAGCATATCTAACGATATAGCACTCTTTCAGATTGGTTTTTCTGAGCTCCCTATACTTTTTCGATTGGTCTTTGGTGCCGTTTTCATGAATTTTTCCGCTGTATTCATGTCTTGTAGGCATTCCAACCCATTGACTGGTAATCCACCAGTCCAGTTCATTCAGAACAATGTTGGATAACAGCGGGGAAAGGATTCCACCCTGCGGTGTCCCTTTTTCAGGAAAACCGATACCAGCGACCTCTGCTTTCAGCATAGCGGATATGATGCTCAGCAGCTTTTTGTCATGGATTCCCATTGCCCAGATTTGGCGCAGCAGCTTTCCATGAATTGGCTCCATCACTTGCAGGACACATTGCTGTATCAATCTGTCCATGATGGTGGGAATCCCAAGTGGTCTGGTTTTGCCATTACCCTTGGGAATCTCTTTTCGTCTGACAGACTGGGGCTGATACCAGTTGAATTTTTGCTGTACAAAACCAATCAGTTCCGGCTCACTCATTTTTGCAAGGTCTGCGATGGTTTTGCCATCCGTACCGGGCGTTCTGCTTCCAGCATTCTTTTTTAGATTTCTATAAGCTAACCTGATATTTTCTTCAGCCGTGATGATGCTGATAAGATTCTTAAATTCACATTTCGCAAGACTATTTTCATACAGTTCGTCGAATACTGACTGCATATCATAGTATTCGTTGTTCCTCAGCTTTTGGCGTTTGAGCAGTTTTCGTCCTGTCAAAGTCGGCTTTCGCCTTTTTTAGTCTTACTCGAACCTTTGATATATTGCTTTTTAGAATATTTGTTTTGCAAATGACTGGCGGCTATTCTTCCGCCCCTGTTACAGGGGCTTCATCAGTCTTGCCGCCGCTCTCAGTCAGGATAAAGGTTACTTGTTTCACTGCTCGATTTTTCGTAACCACCGCTTCATCGTGTGCAGACACTCAGCGTTCCGACCTTTCCTCGTTCCGATATTCCTATCTGTGCATAATCCCCTTAGGCTGTCCTATGAGCCTGTGCGCTTGGAAGTGCCTGTAACACCCCAAGGTTTTTCATAACGTACATTTTTACTCAACCTCACGCACGCCGTACATTTACGACGATGGCATTTCTGCCATATCACACTATAGACCCTAACACTCGGACTTCGTCGGTCATGGATGACATCCTCACCATAGGGATTTTATAGACCTCCGGCGTATCATCTGCATATCCCACCTCTGGGACACTTTCCACAGCACATGACTGCCTGTTGGGGCAGATTTCCGCCGACTTCAGCGGGCTTTGCACGGCTCAATTTCTACAAATTTTGCCGCACACCGCAGTATCAAGGCAGGCGTTTCAGGGCGTTGCCCCCTCATTCCACCTGTTGGAATATCAGTTCTTCAAATCAATTTTCAAGCTCCTTTCAATCTTGCAGAATTTTGACTTGAGCGTAACCTTTTCAGTTACAAACGAGTCGCACGCACGTTGGTGCCCGCGCCCATCTTCGCCGTGCTGCCCAGCAGAACGCGCACCTGACCGGAGCGCACCTTGGCAAAGAGCTCTTTCTTTTTCACCTCGGTGTTGGCATCGTGGATAAAAGCGATCTCCCCGGCTGGAACACCGCGGGCAATCAGCTTCTCTCGGATGTCCTCATACACGCTGAAGCTGCTCTCAACAGCCATGCTGGCGTTTTCGCCTGTGCCCAGAATGTCATCTGCATCCAGCGGCGGCATGTCATCGCCAAAGCCCGCATCAGCGTTATCTGCGGCTTCCGGGGACTGTTTTTGCGATTTTTCCTTTTCTGAACCCTTGGGCGTAGAAATATCGCAGAAGACCAGCTGCGTCAGCTTGTCGGATGAGCCTTCCTGCCAGATGCGAAACACGTTGTCGATGCAGGCATTCACCTTGCTGCCCGGATCATCCGGAAGCAGAGGATTGATCAGCCGCTGATCCAGTCCCAGCTTTCTGCCGTCACTGGTAATCTTCAGCATGTTGTCCACCCTGGGATCCACGCTGCCGCCGTGCACCTTTCCTGCACGCTCGGACAGGCTCTCTACCATCCGCTTCTGGATTTCCGTCGGCTGTACCACAACGGTTTCATAGTGCGGTGTGGGCGTAGGCAGGTTCAGCTGATCCGCCGTCTTGATGTCCGCCACTTCCTTGAACATTGTCATCAGCTCCGGCAGATTGAAGAACTTCGCAAACCGTGTGCGTGCCCGGTAGCCAGTTCCCTCGGGAACGAGTTTGTCAAGATGATTTTTGTAAGTTTTCTAAATTCAAATATTTATCCGCTGAAAAATCTCCTAACATCTCGTGTCTGCATAGCTCTTGAAACACCGTATTCAAAGGCTTCTTCGCACTTTCCGATTGCTTCACATTTACAATAAAAGTTGTTTTGCCTATTCGTGTTGTATAAGATAAAGTATTCTCTTTCATATAATCATTTTCTCCTTTTCATAAATTGATTGTGGGGCATTCCGTTTGGAACACCCCACAAATACAGCCTGTTTCATCGGAACATATCAAGAAGTCATTAAGTCGTGAGTATAATGGAAAAGGTTATCTTTCCATACCTCGCTTGCTCTTTCGTGCCTTGATACGCTCCTGTCTTTCTTTTTCCCTTGCTTCTTTTTCGGCTCGTTCCTGTGCTTCCTTAAAAGAAAAA
>ENA-UOJE01001395-UOJE01001395.1-human-gut-metagenome-genome-assembly--contig:-C23-NODE-1395-length-21823-cov-7.800763_pt1 | contig 21823 bp, 33 predicted proteins | sample MGYA00242341_ERZ723888 | MGnify/ENA metagenome assembly ERZ723888 | reverse complement strand
TTTTGTTGTTGATGCCTGACTATTAATAAGAGTTGTAAGATTTGAATACGTACCCGGAAGAAACACTGGAGCCGTATGCAAATAAATTTAATCTCCAATTCATCAAAGACGGAATCAGTTTGGATACTCAGGAAAAATTCGGGGTTGGATACGACGAAATATCAAATCGAATCACTATTCCTGAACGGGCTACCGATGGCTCCCTAGTTGGAATCATGGGGCGGGCAAATTATGAATGTGATCACGACAAGCGCTGGTATCCATTGATTGCCTGTCCTCGTAGTAAGACGCTGTTCGGTTACACGGAAAACTATCATCGGATTCAGGAAACAGGGAATATCGTTCTCTTCGAATCTGAAAAAGCAGTTCAGCAGTGTGATTCATTCGGCTGCAATATCGCTCTCGCAACGTGCGGCTGCCATGTGTCGGATACACAGGCAAAATACATAAAACGGCTTCTTCCAAAGAAAATCGTCTTGGCCTATGACGAAGGGCTTGAGGAAGAGCATCTGGTCAATGAGTGTAAAAAACTTATTGTGAACAATCCGATTCTGAAAACAAAGGTCGGTTATATCTGGGACGAAGCATCGTTGATTCCAGAGGGTTCCAAAATGAATGTCGCAGATCTCGGCCGGGATGCTTATAAAGAGGGATTAACAAAGTATGTGAAGTGGGTAAAGGAGTGATGTGAATGGGACAGAGAGTCGTTGCCCCAGAGCTACAGGCGTTGTACGACCAAGGGGCGCAAGTGTACAGCTATTCAAAGCTTGGCACGATCCACGATTGTCCGTATAACGCATACCTTACATATATCGAAAAACGTGAGCAGTGTCAGAATGTGTATTCATATCTCGGCACTATCTGTCACGACACATTAGAAGGAATTATTGAAGGGAAGAACACCAAAGCAGATATCGGTCCCGCCATTGAAAACGGTCTGGAAGAACTGGATATGCTTGGTGTTGATTTTCCAAAGACGAGGGACGGCGGTAATGGTATTCGTGATAAATGGGTCGCCAATATGCGCTGTATGGCTCGTGATTGGGTCAGTCCAAAGGGCAAGTATGAAGTTGAGAAGCTGCTGCTTTTGAAATTACGGGATGACCGTTATCTTCAGGGTTATGCTGATTTGATTCGTATTTTGCCAGATGGTCGGCTTCAGGTGCTGGATATCAAAACATCCAGTCAGTTCCAGGATAAAGACCTTCTGCATTATGGTCGTCAGCTGGTTGCCTATACTCTGGCGCTCGAACAGGCTGGTTTTACCTGCCTCTCGCCGGCCTGGATTATGATCAAATATTGCAAAGTCACCTATGAAACGGGGTTTGGTAAACGGGCAAAACCTGCCGAAAAAATCTTGGACCGCTGTAAAGTCGGCTATACACTCCGATCGACAGTTCGTTCCAAGATGAAAGCCGCCGGGTACAGCAATGATGAGATCGAACAGACGACACAGGCTTTTATTGATTCAAACGATATCAACGATTTACCTCAAGATATTCGCTGTCAATTCAAGCTAACCACCTATGTTCGTCCATATCCTGTAACCGATGAACTGCGGCAGGAATGTATCAATTACATAAATGAAACAGCAGACGAATTTGAAGAGCGAAAGCTTAGCAGAGAATGGCCTGCGCGTGAAATTGAGGAGAAAAATGGAAATCCTAATTTTTTCTGTACTAATCTTTGCGGGCATCGCAAGACTTGCGAGCCACTAAGGGATTGTATCAATAAACGAACATTCTATTCTGCAAAAGATCCAAGTGTGGTCGGTATTGACGATTTGTTTTAAGGAGGAGACATGGAGAATTATCATAAGCATTCCTGTGGTTCTAATGTTTTTACTCCTGATAGCGCAGTTTCAATCGAAGACTATGCTAAGCGCGCAGTTGAGTTGGGGCAAAAATCAATCTGCAGCGTTGAACATGGATGGCAAGGGAAATATCACGAATACTATGAGGCTGCTCAAAAGTATGGTCTCAAATTTATTTTTGGCACCGAAGCTTATTGGGTGATGGATAGATATTCGACTGACAAATCCAACTGCCATATCATCATTCTCGCTAAAAATGAAGAAGGTCGGCAGGAAATCAACGATATTTTGTCTACCGCAAATGAAGACGGATATTATTATAAACCGAGACTCGATCCGGAACTCATCTTTCGGTTAAATCCGCGTAATGTGTTCATCACCTCTGCTTGTGTTGCTTTTTGGAAATATGACTCTATTGAGTATCTTGTAAAGCGATTCCATGAATATTTCGGAGACAATTTCATGCTCGAAATTCAGAATCACAACACAAAGGAACAAATCGAACTCAATCAACGCATTCAAGAGCTTTCCTACAAATATGGAATTGAAATGATTGCCGGACTTGATAGTCATTATATCTACCCAGAGCAAGCGCAGATACGTGATGAGCTATTGAAATCCAAGGGCATACATTACGAAGATGAAGACGGCTGGTATATGGATTATCCAGATGAAAAGACCGTTTTTAGACGGTTCATGGCTCAAGAAATTTGGAAAGAAGGTCAAGTCCTTAGAGCAATGGACAATTCAAATATCGTTTTAACTTTCGAAGATTACGACAGTGAGGTTTTCAAAAAGAATCGTAAACTGCCTACTGCTTATGAAGGTAAGACGAAAGAAGAGAAGAATCAGATTTATGGGCGATTGATAACTAAATTGTTTCGAGAGTACACGAAAGGAATGTCTCCTGAAGAGTATCAGCGATATTTCGATGGTGTCAAAATGGAAGTCGAAACATATAAAGAAACCGAGATGGTTGACTATCCTCTCTTGGATTATCTCATTGTAAAACGTGGAATTGAGAAAGGCGGAATTATCACAGCAACCGGTCGTGGTTCTGCAGTTGGTTACTTCACAAATACTCTCTGCGGGTTTAGTAAAGTAGATCGATTCAAAGCGCCGATCAAGTTATATCCAGAAAGATTCATCTCTAAAACACGAATTATCGAAACGAACTCTCTTCCTGATATCGACATGAACGTGGCGGCCCAAGAACCGTTTGAAGAGGCTCAGACAGAGATTCTAGGACGTGATCATGCATATCCAATGATTGCATTTGGCACTCTGAAGAAAAAAGCTGCATTCAAGATGTATGCGCGAGCACAAGACATGGACTTTGATTTGGCAAATAAAATCAGTGCCCAGTTGAGTGCTTACGACGAAGCCGTTAAAAATGCATCCGACGATGATCGAGACGACATCGATATTTATGACTACGTTAGTTCGGAATATAAGGATTACGTTGAAAAAAGCAAGGCATACTGGGGAATCATTGATTCAAAATCAAAAGCTCCTTGTGCATATCTGCTTTATCAGGGAAGTATTCGTCGGCAGATTGGTCTTATTAAATGTAAGAGTGAATCCACAAAACGTGAATACATTACAACCGTTGTCGATGGTGCTGTTGCTGAAAACTACAAATTTCTTAAAAATGACTAGCTAATCGTCGAAACTGTTTTGTTGACCGATAAGGTCTTCAAACGGATCGGTATGGAGCCAATGACTGTAAATCAACTCACAGAAGCAGTCGAAAATGACGAAAAAGTCTGGTGGTTGTATGCGAACGGATACACTGTCGGTGTCAATCAGTGCGAGAAGCCGAACGCTATGAATCGACTGAAACGATATAAGCCGCGAAACATTTCAGAGTTGGCTGCATTTATTGCAGGTATTCGCCCAGGATTTAAGTCGATGTATGCGAAGTTTGAAAGCCGAGAGCCATTTTCTTATGGCATTCCTGCTTTTGATAACTTAATCCAGACTCCAGAAGTTCCATACAGTTTTGTGGAGTACCAAGAGCAGGTCATGGCAGTTCTGAACTTTGCTGGGTTTCCGATGGATGAATGCTACGGCATTATTAAAGCTATTGCAAAAAAACATCCGGAAAAGGTTCGTCCACTAAAGTCTCGATTCATTGAAGGTTTCAAAGAAAAGATCAAAGGGCAATGTCAGCCCGGAGAGACAGAAGAACAGGTCGCAGAAAAAGTTTGGCGAATCATCGACGATAGCTGTGGATACGGTTTTAACAGTTCGCATGCGCTCTGCATGGCCTATGATTCTCTTTACAATGCTTGGCAGAAAGCAAATCATCCTTATGAGTTTTACGAAGTACTGCTTCAGCATTTTTCTAGCAAAGGTAAAAAGGATAAAGTTGCCATCCTGAAACAAGAGATGAAAGAGGCTTTTGGAATTGAAGAAGGCCCCATGAAGTGGGGATTGGATAATCGAGATTTCAAAGCTGACCCTGAGCATCACCGTATCAACCCAGCACTTGTATCCATTAAAGGTATCAGTAAAACTTGTGCTTCTGAACTGTATCGGTTGTCTAAATCCAAAAAATTCAAATCATTCGTCGCTATCGTGTCAGCTATTAAAAGTAGGACACGAGTAAATAGCGGACAGCTTGAAACGCTTATTAAACTTGATTATTTTTCTGATTTCGGAAATCCCAATCAGCTTCTTAAACAGTTAGAGATTATTGATAAATACAACGACCGTGCAGATTTGTTTAAGACCGATATAGATGAAATCATTCCATATGAACTTATGGTAACGATGTGCGAGAAAGAAACAGAGAAAAAATACTGCACGATAAAAAATCGAGCTGTTATTGACTATCTGATTTCTAAAACGGTGGATATGAAAACACCTATCACAGATCGAATTCGATATGAAGCAGAATGTCTTGGATACGTTCATCTCACCATACCGAATCTCAAGCCAACCTATATTTACGTTTTGGACATTGATGGTAAGTTCGCTAACAAGACAGTCACCGCTTATGTCCTTAAGACTGGTCAGCAGCGACGGCTCAAGGTGAAAGCCCGCACATTGGAAAATTTCCCGATTGAAAAAGGAGACATTCTCCGTATTGATGAGGAGCGGGAAGAGGGACGCTGGTCGAAGGATACTCGAGGCCAGTGGATTCAATCTCAGACTGACAAAGAAACGATTCTTCGTAAATATGTACATGTCAGATGAAAGGAGGTGAATGAATGACTTATAACGAAATCACTCAAATCCTCAAGTCTATGGTGATTATTGTGGATGACCGTGAAAAGGATACTCCACTTCTACATCAGCGGCTTTCCTCTTTTCCATGTGCTTATATGCGTAAGCGACTGGATTTTGGCGATTACAGCGCCGAGGTGACATTACCGAACGGAGAAAAGTTCTCACTGGCGGACAAAGTAGTAATAGAACGTAAATACGATTTGACCGAGATATGTGGCAACTTCACAACGAATCGCGTTCGGTTCACCAAAGAGTTTGACAGAGCAGCTGCCGCCGGAGCAAAGACTTACATACTCATTGAAAACGGTTCATGGGAAAAGATCAATCGCGGTGCATATCGCAGCAAAATGACTCCTGCTTCACTGCTGGGTAGTCTGACCACATGGCTTGCTCGATATAACTGTCAGATCATCTTCTGTGAGCCAGAGACCACATCATGGTTGATCCATGCGTTTCTTCTCCACGAGATGCGTGAAGCTCTGACTCATTACGAATTACCATCGAAATCCAAGACGAAGAGAAAGGGGAGTACCGAAGATGACATCATCACCTGATTTTATGGGCGAGCTGATTCTGGACGGCGTATTACTGGATAAGCTTGAAACACTGACCAAGAAGCTTCAGAAGGCCACTAAAAAGACTGATAAGGCAACGATTCTGCTGGATGCAAAGAACGAGATCGGCGAGAATCCGCTGTTTTTCTTTCTTGATTTCATTCTCGATCCGCAGATCACGACAGGGATCTCTAAGGCCAAGATCAACAAAAAGGTGCGAATTGTGGATAAATTCCCACACACTTTCCAGGATATCTGCTTATTCCTGGCGGAGTGCAACACCGGCTCTGACATGGCTTTGTCAATGGCAGCCAGTTATATCTACTGGAATGCTTCACATAAAGGCTTCCTGATTCGAGTGTTCACCAAGAACCTACCGCTGGGTGTCGAGGCCGCTACAGTCAATAAGATTTTTGGCAAAGTGGTCGTTCCAGTCTGGGAAGTCCAGCAGGGATATCCTATCGACAAAGTCAAGCTCAAACCGGGCACCTGGTTTAGTCTTAGCCGTAAGATGAATGGAAATCGGGGTACCTTCTACCGTGGCAAGTTTATTTCCCGTCAAGGTCAGGAGTTTACCGGCCTCGATCATATCAAGGACGACATCATCAAAGAGCTTGGCGATGAATCGCTGATTGATGAATACGTCTACGATGGCGAGCTGGTATACCGTAATAGCAGAGGTCTATCAGACGGCGAGGCGTTTCGGGTTGGCACTGGTATGTTGAACTCGGATGGAGATAAAAGCCAGATCAAGCTCGTTGTGTTTGATTTGATTCCTACTGATGAGTTTGAGAACGGCAAAGGCAGCCTTCCTTATGAAGATGGTTCTTTTGTTACGCCATACAAACTCCGTCGTAAATGGCTTGAAGATTTAGCCGTTACAATCGAGCAGAAAGGGCTCAAAAACATCCAGGTTGTGCCGATGGTCTACGAGGGCACTGACCAGAGTGTAATTCCTCAGTGGCTCGATTATGCAGTCAAACATGATTGGGAAGGCTTGATGTTGAACACGAATGTCCCTTATAAGCGGACTCGTCACACCGGCTGTCTTAAAATCAAGCGCTTCTACACTGTCGATCTTCGCATTACCGCAATTGAGGAAGGTCAAAACCGTCTGGCTGGTACGATGGGCGCTCTGGTCGTTGATTATAAAGGGCACGAACTTCGAGTTGGTTCCGGCTTTGATGATACGACCCGTGCGGCAGTCTGGGCGAATCCTGATGACTATATCGGACGAATCATCGAAGTAAAATTCAAGGAAACCACGGCTGACAAGAAAACCGGTATCGAATCGCTGCAGTTTCCGACCTTTGTGCGATTCCGAAACGACAAGAGTGAAGTGAGTTACGGTTAAGGAGAAAGTTATGAATCTTTCTAAGAAGACTATCAAACACATTCTTCGGATTCTGGACGACAAGTGTATTGAAGTCCCGACGAAGACATCAGCTTATGGCGGTGGTGGTCATAGAATTTTGACTCGTGATTTTGAGCCGAAGGTATCGCATGGTATGAACTGTTGGCAGCGAGTCGTCTATGTGCCGTCTGAAGGGTATTTCTACGGGATCTACAACGGGCAGTCAGAAGAAGATTGGTGCATTCCAGATATCTGGTCTCCTGCACAGTTAACAAATCCATGTCTTCCAATCAATGTCAATAAACAGATTGCGAAGAAATTGGAAGAAGGTGGTTTCATCTGACAGACTTCCAAAAACTAGCCATTCCAAAGAAAGAACGACTTGAAGTTCAACTTACGGATGGCACAGAAGAACACAATATCAAATACGTTATTACATCTCTGGCGACAATAAAAAACGACAAGATTTTTAAGAACTTTCGTTTGTATTCTGTGGCTGACGATGGGAAGTTGACTCTGATAGAAAAACAAGATAGTGCGCCATATTTCGATGTACTGAAAGGAACGGTGTATGAATCATGAAGAACGAATCAAAAGTGGATTTAAAGGAGATCTCAAAGAACTTGAAATTGCTTGGAATCACTTTGAGTTTTGTGAGCCTGAGTTTATCGATCGTGCAATTGATGATCTCAGAAACGCTGAAGAAGCTCTCTCAGGAATATTGATGAGGGCACGTTATGTGGATACGACGATATCTAAAAATAAAGAATCCCGATGAAGGATTGTGTTGGAAGCTCCGCTATTCTCAGAAGGCAGAAATCGTTGGCGAGATTGATGATTTTTATTTCCTTTGGGCGGGCGGAACTAGCATAGCATTTCCTAAAAATGGGAAATATCAGTACGAGATTGAAATGGAAAAGGTAAATTCAGAATAAGGGAGGGAGGTGAGGTTCCTGTGTTTTCAGGAATTGATCAGAGAGAACTCGGGCGTAAAGAACGAGCTGTAGCAGAATATTATCGTCAACTGAAGCGATACGATTATGAGTGTGGCGATGTTGTTACATATAAATTGTCCCCAGACCAGATGAAGCAGGTACTAACAGGGGAGAAAACGGTGGATGATTTTATTAAGGAGGGGACAGTAAGTGAAGGTCGAACTAGTAGCGTATTCACAGCCGGTAAAAAAGGATGGAGATAAGAATCCGCTGTCAATTGCAGAATTGGCCGCGAGTGTTTGTTATGATTCTCAGCCGACTGAAAACTATCGAATCGCCAAGGGATGTAAGACAACCGGGCACCGAAGTGTACTGGAACATATCTCATTTACGTTCAAGGTTACAGGTGTAAGTCGAGCACTTCTGGCACAGCTGAGCCGGCATCGTCATATTAGCTTGAGTGTTCGTAGTCAGCGTTACTGCGCAGAAAATGATTTTGATTACGTCAATCCATTTGATGAGCAGCATGGTGGGGATGTATTCAATGACATGATGGCAAACATTTCCAATGATTATAAGCTGCTTCAGAGTCTTGGGGCTGCAAATGAAGATGCCCGTGCCGTTTTGCCGAATGCTTGTTGTACAGACCTGTATCTAACCATTAATGCACGGTCGTTGATTGAGATGAGTCACTTGAGGTTATGTTCTCGCGCTCAACGTGAAATCCGAGGACTGTTTATGGCTATCAAATTGCAAGTCGCTCAGGTTTGTCCAGAACTTGCCGCATGGATGGTTCCGTCCTGCGAAGCAAATCCCAAGTATCCATTCTGTCCTGAAGGTAACCGCTGCTGCGGTCGTCACCCGAAGCTGGCAGATGTATATAAACCAGTCGAGAAGTAAAGGAGAGTACATATGAAGTTTAACGTTGAGAATTGCGATGTCATTATGGAAAATGGTTTTTTGCGGTTGATTTATCACACTGATAAAATGGCTGTTCCGCTGGTTTTAGCCGCATGTAAGTCTTATCACGATCTGAATGAAAAGGCTATGAAGATCCTAGGAGAGAATGAATGGGCAGAAGATGTCGTTGAATGGAGTATTCGTGACGAAAGTCCTGTTTGGTATAACTTGTTGGCCGATATCTACAAGAACCATTATGATCTATATAAATCTATCGTTAATACCAAAAATGAAGATGAAGAAAGTGAAAATCCCAAAAATTGTGTCGAAGTTCTTGATACTGGGGAAAAGGATGAGCGCGGTCACCGCATTGGCCGTCTGAACTATACTGATTTGACCAATATGGATTTTGATATGCTTCGTGCGCTGGGCCATGCTTTTGGTATTGAAGATATTGATCTGCTTGGACCGAATGATCTGGCTTATTCTATCAGCCTGCAGGAGATTGATATGGATGATGCCGACTGTGATCATAACTGCAACGAGTGCGAATATGGCGAAATAACCGACAATGGCAATTGTATTTGTCATTATAACGAGAACGAACCGGAAGACAAAAACACTGATGATGAGTGTGGTGGTGATTGTGAGAACTGTGATTATGCCGGCATCGATGAGCGTGAAGAGGATGGGACACCTGCAGAGCAGCCAAAAGCGCAGCAGTATGAGTATGTAAATGGTCCTGATCACTATAACGGTACACAGTGTATTGAGCAGATGCGCCACCTGTATGGAGATGAAGCTGTAAAGTGGTTCTGCATTTGCAACGCCTATAAGTATCGGTTCCGTAATGGTCATAAGCCCGGTGTGTCCGCAGAACAGGACGAGCAGAAAGCACGCTGGTATGAGGATTACGCTTCTAACATGATGAGCGCACAGCGTTATTACTGATTCGGAGGTGATGCATTATGGAGTATGTGATCAAACGCAATGGAGTAAAAGCACCGTTTGAAAAAGAAAAAATCATAAATGCAATCGAAAAGGCGATGACAAATACGCCCGGCGGTATTGATTCTCGTGTGTCTAATGCGATTGCTGATCATATTGCAGAAATGTCAGATACAATGTCTGTTGAGCAAATTCAAGACATTGTTGTAGAGCAACTAAAAAACAGCCCGTTATCTGATGTGGCTGAAGCATATAGTCATTGGCGTAAGCTACGGCAAGAGATCCGTGACAAGGAAAAGACAAACGCCAGCATCCTTGAAATCATTGATGCTAAAAATGATGCGATCAATCAGGAGAACAGCAACAAGAACCCCACCGTAAACAGCGTCCAGCGCGACTACATGGCCGGTGAGGTGTCTAAAGATTTAACTGCTCGTCTTCTGCTCGACCCAGAAATCGTTAAGGCGCACGAAGAGGGTTTGATTCACTTCCACGATGCAGATTATTTTGCTCAGCATATGCATAACTGTGATCTTGTCAATCTGGAAGATATGCTACAGAACGGCACTGTCATCTCCGGTACTGGTATTGATAAGCCCCACAGTTTTTCCACGGCCTGTAACATTGCCACTCAGATCATTGCACAGGTTGCGTCGAATCAATATGGCGGCCAGAGCATTACACTGTCTCATCTGGCTCCTTTTGTGGATGTCTCACGTAAGAAGATCGCCGCAGAGGTTCATAATGAATTCTATGAGATGCTTCAGAATGATGATATTGAGAAAATGCCTTCACAGGAAGCTATCGACCATATTGTAAATCGCCGTCTAAGAGCTGAGATTTCTCGTGGTGTCCAGACCATTCAGTATCAGGTGATTACGCTTATGACAACCAATGGTCAGGCTCCTTTTATCACTGTGTTTATGTATCTGGACGAGGTCCCTGCCGGTCAGACTCGTGATGACCTGGCTGTCATTATCGAAGAGATGCTAAAACAGCGTATCAAAGGTGTCAAAAACGAGGTTGGTGTGTATGTTACTCCTGCATTCCCGAAGTTGATTTACGTTCTTGATGAGGACAATATCCATTCGGATTCTAAATATTATCACTTAACTGAACTGGCAGCGCAGTGTACCGCAAAACGCATGGTTCCTGATTACATCTCTGCGAAGGTTATGAAAGAGCTCAAAGGCGGTGTGTGGACAAGTATGGGATGCAGAAGCTTCCTTACTCCCGATCGAACTACTGAAAATGTGGCGAATGCAGGAAATTGGGTCAAAGGACAAAAGTATTACGGTCGGTTCAATCAGGGTGTTGTCACCATCAATTTGGTGGATGTGGCATGTAGCTCTGGTAGGGATGCGAACGCATTCTGGAAGATCTTTGATGAACGTCTTGACCTTTGCCATCGTGCCCTGCAGGCTCGTCATAAGCGGTTACTCGGCACCATTTCTGATATGAGCCCCATTCATTGGCAACATGGCGCACTGGCCCGACTGAAGAAGGGCGAAAAGATCGACAAGCTGCTGTTCGGCGGCTACTCCACCATCAGTCTGGGCTATGCCGGCCTGTATGAGTGTGTGAAGTATATGACCGGCAAGAGCCACACCGATTCTGAAGCAAAGCCGTTCGCGCTGTCCATCATGCAGCACATGAATGATAAGTGCAACGAATGGAAGGCAGCAGAAAACATTGATTACAGTCTGTACGGAACTCCGTTGGAATCGACTACATACAAATTCGCTAAGTGTCTACAGAAGCGATTCGGTATTATTCCTGATGTTACGGATCATGACTATATCACCAATTCTTACCATGTAAATGTTCGTGAGCATATTGATGCCTTTACCAAGTTGAAATTTGAAAGCGAATTCCAGAAGCTGTCTCCTGGGGGAGCAATCTCGTACATTGAAGTTCCAAATATGCAGCATAACATCCCAGCAGTTCTCAGTGTTATGCAGTTCATCTACGACAACATCATGTATGCGGAGCTGAACACCAAGTCGGATTATTGTCAGGTCTGCGGCTATGACGGCGAGATCAAGATCGTAGAGGACGAGAACACACATCGGCTTGTATGGGAATGCCCGAATTGTGGCAATCGAGATCAAAGCAAAATGAACGTCGCACGGCGTACCTGCGGCTACATTGGAAGTAATTTTTGGAACCAAGGACGCACGCAGGAGATTCGAGATCGAGTGGTTCATTTAAGCGATAATTAAATAATATTCGCATAAAAGTGAAGGGTGGGTGGGAAGGATTTATGTTATGGAAGATAGAATTCCGTATACGCTCTGGGTGACACCAGAAGAAAAGCAGAATTTGGATTATATTCTTCGTTATCGGTTTAGAAATATGACGGATGAACGATTCGCAAACCTTGACGAAGAAACAAAACGAGCAGCACTGGTTCGTACTATCCTTATAAACAGTAATGACTATATTCAGTTTGATAAGCATAGAGATCCACATTCGTTTGAAAATCTTAATATCCCAAATGGATAAGGAGGTATCCAAAGTGAATTCATGGAATGAATTTTTTAAGGCTCTAGGATCAATTCTTGATGTAGCACTTGTCGTATTCGCAACTTATCTCACATCATGGGCTATGACAACCGCGCTTATCTGGCTGATTTCTAAATTGTTCAGATTGAATTTTGAATTAAGAATCGCAACCGGTATTTGGCTGGTTTTAGTTCTTATAGAAAAATTTATCAAAGGAGCGAATGCAAAGAAATGACCATTGAACGTGCGATTGAAATACTTGACCCAGAGCATCGAGAACATTATGAATCGATTGAGCCGGTTAACGAAGCCTGTCGTATGGGAATGAGAGCATTACGATTGAGAATTCCTCGAAGTCCATATCCTGACGGAGATAAAAGTATTCTGGCTTGCGCGAACTGTGGTAGCGACGAATATTTATATAATGAGGACGGGAATGAAAATACATTCTGCGGGCAATGCGGACAGGTGATAGATTGGAGCGAGTATTATCATTAAGGAGAGTGATGTAAATGCCGACTGAGATTACTTGGCTTATGACCAAGGCTTATATTATTTTGATTTTTACCGCAGCGACAATTCGTTCGGAACAGATCTTGTATGATACCTCTACATATGTTTTCAGAGGTAATAAGAAGAATGGAATGTATGGCTGCATTGCGTTGAATATTTTTATCATCGTATGTGCGAGTTTGTGGATGAGGTTAATTTAAGATGAACTACGCTAAAATCGTTCCGTGTGACATAGCAAACGGCGAAGGGGTGCGTGTCACCTTGTTCGTGCAGGGCTGTGATCATCACTGCCCCGGCTGTCAAAATCCTACCACATGGGACCCGAATGGTGGTCAGCCATTCACAGATGAAACGCTTGATAAAATTGTAGATTTACTTCGACCAGATTATATTCAGGGACTGACGCTCACTGGTGGAGATCCACTACTGCCGGAGAATAGAGAGACTGTTGAAAAAATCGTCCATCGTGTATGGACTGAATTTTTAAGTAAAAAAGACGTTTGGCTCTGGACTGGATATAAATGGGAAGAGCTGTGGAATCAAGACGGACTCGTAGCCGCCATCCTCGCATCAATGTGCTTGTAGATGGGCCATTTATTGAATCAGAGAAAGATATCTCGCTTCCATATATGGGGAGTAAGAATCAACGAGTAATTGACATCAAATGGAGTCTTGGATATAAAGAACCGACCCTTTGGTGGGCTCCAGAAGAGAAAGGAAAATAATATGAATCCTATTGTAAAAGTAAACAAGATTTATCCTGATGCACACATCCCTACATATGGTTCCGAGAAGGCTGCGTGTGCTGACGTATATGCTTATATCCCGGCGAATCAGGCTGACCTGTTTGACGATCATGGCAATCCTATCATCTATATGCCACCTCATTCTACTCGTATGATCGGTACTGGCCTGCGTTTTGCTCCGACTGAAGGTTGGGCGATTCTTGGCTATGCACGAAGTGGTTTGGCTACAAAGAAAGGATTGGCTCCGGCAAACTGTGTCGGCGTTATCGACCAAGACTACCGGGGGGAGGCCATGGTCCCACTTCACAATCACTCTGATATGCCACAGGAAATCGTCCATGGTGACCGTATCGCACAGTTCATGTTTGTTCCGTATTATCAGGCACAGTTCGATGTTGTCGAAGAACTAGATGAAACTGAGCGTGGAGCTGGAGGCTTTGGTTCCACCGGGAAGTGAGGACAAAATGTTTTGGAATAAATCAGAAGAAATTCAGCCGGTTGACACCAAAGAAGAACCTGTTGTTGTAAAAGCAAAAGACCTTAAACTCCCATATACATCGAGGTCTGTTACTGTGTATTACATCATGGAAAATGGCGATAATTTTAGCGATACCTATCAAAGATCGTTGTTTAGTTATTTGGATGCAAAGACAGCTTGGAATGCGAAAGAGAAGCTTGACGAAGACATTTACAATGCTATCGATCGCGCAAACGATATGATCAAAGCTGCGTTTAACGGCAATCTCAAATATATAAACTTTAATAAAAGATATATCAGAGCTGAATATTGTGTTTCTGTGGAAATTTGTACTGGAGACAATAGCTGGTATGTTAAAGATGAATCGGAAGATCGACCTGATGACGGATGGCCTTGGAATCCAGATGAGGAGTAAATCAATGAACGATATTATTCAAATGCCAAAAGGTAATTACGTTTTAAAGAATGCTGTCTATGCCGATACGGGCAGGAAACGTCTTGATGGATGGTATCCTGAATGGGTTGGTATGACAATGCAGTTCCGCCCAATTCCGATTGGTTGGATTGCGCAATTCAGATATGTCAAAGACAATGATGGTAATCCATATTATGGTGGAATGCATACATCTCCAGTAGTATCTGTGGATATTGCGACTGATGAAAACTTTGTGGAGATTAAAACCATGAATACTCTTTATACGTTCGAAAAGGAGATGGAAAAATGATTATTGTTGGATATCCATGCATCGGGAAGAGCACATACGCAAACAGTCATGGGTATAACGTGATTGATCTTGAGAGTAGTAACTTTATCAAAGACGGCAGCTGGGTAGAATCGTATTGTAATGTGGCTATTGATTTATCGAAGCACGGCTATGATGTATTTGTATCTTCTCATGATGCTGTACGCAAGCAGCTTTTGAAAAGCGGCTATGAATTTATTTTTGCAATCTATCCTTCTCTTAGTATGAAAGACAAATGGATTGAACGGCTCCATAACAGATATCTCGATACAGAACTTGACAAGGATTATCGTGCATGGCAAAGAGCAGTAAGTCATTATGATGAAGACGTGACCGCATTTAAGGAAGATGCAAAACATTTCTGCAGATTCTATGAGATAGGTCATGAAGCTGAAGATGAATTATATGATATCGCCTCAATTCTTGATGAGTTTGAATACGGTTTTTAATTAAGATTTATGGGTGGGCGGGAGGAATAACTATATGACCTATACACTTGATACTGTTCCAGAAGATAAAGAAGTTTGGTGTGCTGGATTTCGATTTGACGATACGAAAGCCGGCATCAATTGCAAGCCGGTACAAGGGACTATTCATGACAAGGACTATTGGAAGTCAAAGTTTAAAACAAAAAATCGCACAATCAGCGTGAATACAAATCAATCGTATTATGCATTTGCTGATACTTATGAAGAAGCCGCACACCTTTATAATGAGATGATAAACACATTTCTTGTTGAGCTTGATAATAGATACCACAAAATTGCAAGCTCATTAGAGGGATGCTATTTATCAAACAATCGAGGCGTGATGTATTAAGAGGTACGGAATTATGACTGAAGAATATGTAAAAATTTATTGTGATCGTTGTGGGAAAGACGCACTTGTTAGAAAGGCACGTTTCCCAGACTGTATCGCGGGCTGCTGTATTTCCGATTCTGGAAGATGGAGCTTAGAAGATAAAGGTGCGATTTCAGATTTATGTCAACAGTGTAGATGCGAATACGAAGAGATACTCCATAAATTCTTTTGCGAGGGACTAAAACATAATGATTAAAGAATTATGGTTTTATGAAGGAGAGCGCTAATGAAGGATTTTGACTTTTATAGAGCAAAGTATATTCGTGATGAAAATGGCAAATTGAGTTTTTCGATAAAGACGAAAAGTACGTTGGCTCTATTTATAAAATAGGGTCAGATGTCGTCCGTGGCTACTGTGAGTGTCTAAGAGACCTTGGTTACAAAACAATTTTATAAAACTTGAATTCTTATAAAGGAGGCTCACAATGATTATTGATTGCAAATCTATTGCACAAGATATCAAAAATAAAATCAAGAATGTCATTGCAGAAGATGACTATGCTCCTATTTTACATATTTATCAAGTAGGGGATAACCCTGCATCCAACGCTTATATTCGCGGCAAGCTGCGTGACTGCGAAGAGGTTGGAATCGAAGCGGAGCTTATCAAGCTGCCAGAAAATATTACTGAAGATGAATTGAACAACAAGATTTTAGAAGATTATAATTGGGATTATGTGGACGGTATCATTGTTCAGCTTCCGTTGCCAAAACATATCAATCCTAAAAATATTTGTATTCCAGATGAACTTGACGTTGATGGTTTTAATTCTACATCACCATTTCAGCCTTGTACTCCGCTTGGCGTTATGAAGATTTTTGATTCCATCGGTTACAATCTGGATGGCAAGAACGTGCTTGTATGCGGTCAGTCTGATATCGTGGGTCGTCCGTTGGTTGATATGCTGATTAAGCGGCATTGTAATGTGGTCTCTGTGAACAGCAGCGGAAGTTTTATGAAGTGCACGGCTCTTGCAATGGATATGGTTGATGTGGTCATCTCTGCGGTTGGCAAACGCAATTTTATTACACCGCTTGGTCTTGATCGAGTAGAGGTCTGCATCGATGTTGGTATCAACTATGACGAGAACGGGAAGCAACACGGAGACTGTTCTGACGCTGTTTATGATATGGACGGTATCAAAGTGACTCCTCGTATCGGCGGTGTTGGCCTCATGACCCGAGCCATGCTCCTTTATAATGTGTGCATGGCAAAGTATGGGGCAGAGAAGATGGAGAAGGTGATTGAATGAAAGAACAGACTATTCCAATTGACCAACAGCTTGTATATAACGTAGAAGAAGTAGCGACCCTCTTGAAAACCACGCGCCCTGTGATATACTCTTTAATAGAAAAGGGCTATTTGCCAAGTATCGTGTTGGGTCGGCGTAAAGTGACTCGTAAAGCACTTCTTGAGTTTCTTGATAAGAATGCCAACACTGACTTTGGAGAACTCTTAAGAGCCGGTTGATTGGCTTGCCCACAAAATTGCCCACATTTGAATTTTTGTGGGCAAAACGTGGGCAAAATACGCATCCTTTTGTATTAAGCAACGACGCTACGACAATTTACTATTGCAGGCAAAGGACGAGGCCCGCCACGGCCGTGGCTTCGAGGGCCTGCTGAAGCGCTACTTCAACACCGAAGTCTGATCAGGTTTCCCCAGTCATCCATTCTGCCCGCTGCAGGACGCATTGCCCTGCAGCGGGCTTTTTGCGCTTGACAGCCTGCGTCCCGGCGGCTTATACTGGGAAAAATGGGGAACAAAAGGGGAATGGGAATGGAGAAACTTGCCAAAAACAAAACGGCCCCGGGCCGCTACGCCCTGCTGGACGAGCTGCGCGGACTGGACCTTGTCAGCATGATGCTGTATCATGCCTGCTGGGATCTGGTGTTCCTGTTCGGCGTAGAAATGAACTGGTATGCCGCGACGCCGGGTCATCTGTGGCAGCAATCCATCTGCTTGGTGTTCATCCTGCTTTCCGGCTTCTGCGTGCCGCTGGGGCACCACACTCTGCGGCGCGGCGCGACGGTCTTCGGAGCCGGGGTGCTGATCACGGCGGTGACGCTGCTCTTTATGCCGGAGGAACGGGTCGTCTTCGGCGTGCTCACCCTGCTGGGCTCGGCCATGCTGCTGAACGGCCTGCTGGAGCCGCTGCTGAAAAAGGTACCGCCCGCTGTCGGTCTCGCCGTGGCGGCGGTGCTGTTCGCGCTGACCTATCATGCGGCGGACCACTACCTCGGCATCGGCGCGCTGCGGCTGGCCCTGCCGGAAAGTCTGTATGCCAACTACTTCACGGCCTATCTGGGTTTTTACCCGTGGTGGTTCTATTCTACCGATTATTTCCCGCTGGTGCCGTGGCTGTTTTTGTTCTGGTGCGGCTATTTCCTGCACGGGGTCGTGGGCCGCACACGCATGGAACCGCTGCGCCGTTCGGTCTGCGCCCCGCTTGGCTGGATAGGGCGGCATTCGCTGGTGCTGTATCTGCTGCATCAGCCGGTCATCTTTGGGGTGCTTTGGGCCATCTTCCAAATTTTTCACTAAAAAGGCTTGACACGGCCCGTCAGCTGTGGTATCCTATCGGTGGTTAGAGAGAGCTAACCGTTAGGAGAGCGCGTCTGCAGTTCCAGACGCGTTTTCACGGAACATAAAGTTAGAGATATCTAACTAATATTGATTTGAGAGAGGTCGATCTTTTATGAGCAAAGTAGCAGTCGTATTCTGGAGCGCAACCGGCAACACCGAGACCATGGCAAACTGCGTCGCAGAGGGCGCAAACGGCACCATCGTGCCCTGCGGCGAGATGAACGCTGCAAAGCTGGCTGAGTTTGATGCAGTGGCTTTTGGCTGCCCCGCAATGGGCGCCGAGCAGCTGGAGGAGAGCGAGTTCGAGCCCATGTTCTCTGACCTGGAGGGCTCCCTGAACGGCAAGAAGATCGCCCTGTTCGGTTCTTACGGCTGGGGCGACGGCCAGTGGATGCGTGACTGGGTCGAGCGTGCGCAGGGTGACGGCGCACAGGTGCTGAACGGCGAAGGCCTGATCTGCAACGAGGCACCGGACGACGATGTTCAGGCAGCCTGCCGCAAGCTGGGCGCAGACCTGGCTGCATGGTAAGCCGGAAAAGCTTCTCTTGACAAAAAAGGTCTGGTGCGCTAAACTGTAAAAATGCCGCATGTCGGCGTTTTTATAAGATCAGAAGTTAGAAGCTTCTAACTTTTCCGGGCGCAGCAGACCCTGTACAGAATGCAAAATGGCGGCAGGGGACAGCAGGCGAAAAAAGCCTGTGCTCCTGCCGTTTTTCGTTTGAAAAGGCGGTGTGTATGGCAGTGGCTGCAGCAATTGGTGTAACGGTAGGCTTTGCATTTCTGCGTGGTGCGGTGCGCCGCGCTGCGATCCGTTCGGCCCGGAAAAGCAGAAGGTGAAGATCAGGAGGAACGGACCCGATGTCGAAGGCCCCGAAGAATTTGGACAAAAAACGCGCAGAGGAAAAGCTGCTGGTCAGCGAGATGATCGCTCTCTACTGCCGCAAACAGCACGGCACCCCAAAAGGCAGCCTGTGCCCGGAGTGCCAGCAGCTGCACGACTATGCCCTGGCCCGCATCGACCGGTGCCCGTTCATGGAGACGAAAACTTTCTGTTCGGCCTGCAAGGTACATTGCTACAAGCCGGAAATGCGGGAGAAGATCCGTGCGGTCATGCGCTGGGCCGGCCCGCGGATGCTGCCGGTGCACCCGGTGCTTTCCCTCAAGCATGTGGCGGTGACCCTCAAGGCGAAGCGCGAAGCCCAAAAGGCTGGCTGAGTTTTCCAGCATAAAGCCTCTGCACCCGGGGCAACCTAAGGGCAGAGAGGTGATAAACATGGAAAACATCGGCGTGACCTGTGATGTCTGCGAGTGCTGCCACAATGTTGGCGGCTGCAAGTGCGACCTGCCCCAGATCAAAGTGACGGAGCAGTGCACCTGCACCACCCAGCAGGTGGAGACCCCGCACTACTGCCAGAACTACGAGAAAAAGTAAACCCCTGACGCAAAACAGCTCCCGCCAGAGCATTCCTCCGGCGGGAGCTGTTTTCGTTGTACTGTAAAGTTACCGCAGCGTCACGTTGCAGGTGGCAAGGCTGCGCACCAGCGTGCCGACGCTCTCCTTCATCTGGATGCCGGCAAAGCCCAGCGCAAAGGCGGCCTGCACATTGGCCAGGTTGTCGTCGATGAAGACGCACTCGTCCGCCTTCAGGCTGTATTTGTCCAGCAGGGCCTGATAGATGCGGGCGTCGGGCTTGTTGATGTGCACCTCGCAGGAGGCCACGCCGCCGTCAAACTGGTCCAGCACGCCGCGGGCGGTCAGTAGTTCCAGGATGTCCTCGGGGATATTGCTCAGGTAATAGACGCAGTAGCCGTGGTTCTTCAGGCGGCGCACCAGCTCGATCATCCGGTGGCGGGGCCGCAGGATATGGGTCCAGTCGTCCAGCACGCCCTGCACCTCGAACTCGCACCCGGCGGCCTGGGCATTCTTCAGCATGGTGGCATTGCCCTCAAAGCGGGAGATGAGCCCGGCGTCCAGCTTTTTCCACTCCTCGCTGCCAAAGGTGAGGTCGTAGACCTTTTCCTCCATCTCGGCACTGCACAGCCGGTCCACCAGATAAGCTTTCGGGTCAAAATCGACCATCACGCCGCCGATATCAAAAATGATGCTTTTATACATAAAACGATCCTCTGTTTTTCTGCAAAAATTTCCATTTGTAGTATAGCACAAACCGCCTCCCGGTTTCCACTGCTTTTTTGCATAGCAGCTGCCTGCCCGGCATAAGTTGTGGCAGAAAGGGGAGAGGTGCCGTGACCATCCGGGAATTGTGTGAAAAAGAGGTCGTGCAGCTGGAACGCGGCGTGTGCCTTGGCCGGGCCGATGACCTTGATTTTGACCCGGCCACCGCCCGGCTGCAGAGCCTGATCCTGCTGGGGCGGCCCCGGCTCTTCGGGCTGCTGGGCCGGGACGAGAGCCTGACCATCCCCTGGCAGGAGATCGAGACCATCGGCACGGATGCCATCCTTGTGCACACGGCCCTGCCGGAACCGCCCCCGCAGGCGCAGGAGCTGACCTTCTGGCAGAAGGTAAAGAAAACGCTGGGAATGTGAGTTTTTTGTAAAATCAGGGGTGGACTTTTTCGGAGAAGTGACTATAATAATCGCAGAAGCTTTGTGCAAAAAGCATAGAGAAATCGTTCTTTCAAGCCCTGCCGGGGCTTTCATGACGTTGAAAACACGGATCGTGGAAAGGAAAACAGACCAATGAAAACTCCCAAACCGCTTCTGACCCTGCGGATGGTGTTCCCTGCGGCGGCATCGCTCATCGTGCTGCTGCTGGGCGAGTGGATCGCCCGCGGGTCGCTGACCGTTGATACATTTGCAAGCTTTATTTTCCCGCATATCGGGGCCTATCTTCTGGCCTGGCTGCTGCTGTTTCTGGTGTGGATGCTGCTGGACTGGATCTTCCGCTTTCCACCGCTGTCCACGCTGGGCATGGCGGTGCTGGGCTGTGCGCCCTGCGCGGTGAACTTCTACACCCTGCAGCTGCGCGGTGAGCCCTTCCTGCCCTGGGATCTGATGCAGGTGTCCGAGGCTGCCGGGGTCGCCTCGGCGGCCGGCATCAAAATTCAGACCAGCATGATCGTCACCATCGTCGTGGTGCTGGTGCTGATGGTGGGCAGCTTTTTCCTGTACCGCGGGCGGCATAAGCAGCGGTGGCTGCCCCGTCTGGCGGGCAGTGCGGCCACCGCTGCCGCCATCTGCCTGCTGGTGTTCGGCGTGTATCTGCAGCCCGCCGTCACCCAGGTGCTGGGCATCACGCCGGACGCCTGGATGCAGGACCGCTATTACCGCTATTACGGCGTCGTCACCGGCTTTATGACCAACCTGACCAATCTGGAGATCGACAAGCCGGAGGGCTATTCCGAGGAGACGGTGGACGACCTGCTGGACAAGGTGGACGAGAGCCGGAACTTCAGCACCGGCCCGCTCTATTCCACCAGCTACAGTGCCACTACCCCGAAGGACGAGCAGGAAAAGCAGCCCACCATCATTTATGTGATGGACGAATCCTACTGGGATGTGTCGGAGCTGGAACAGTACGGCATCGAGTTCGACACCGACGTTTCCGCCAACCTGCACGCCCTGCAGCAGACCAGTGCCTATGGCCGGGCCTACAGCCCCAGCTTCGGCGGCGGCACCTGTGACGTGGAGT
>ENA-UOJE01001393-UOJE01001393.1-human-gut-metagenome-genome-assembly--contig:-C23-NODE-1393-length-21845-cov-7.785957_pt1 | contig 21845 bp, 27 predicted proteins | sample MGYA00242341_ERZ723888 | MGnify/ENA metagenome assembly ERZ723888 | reverse complement strand
AGGAGATCCGCTATGGACATATATGTTGTACGCTCTGGCGATACCCTTAGCCGTATCGCCCAATCCGCCGGTGTGCCGGAAAGCCGTATTATCAGCGACAACGAATTAAGCGATCCCTCCCGTCTGGTACCCGGACAGACGCTGGTGATTCAATATCCCCGGCGTGTGCATACTGTGACCGCCGGCGATACCCTTCGTACAGTGGCGGAACAATACGATGTGACCATCAATCAGCTGCTGCGCAACAATCCACAGCTCAATGGACTGCCCACGATCTATCCCGGCCAAACGCTGGTAATCGATTATGAACAGGCCAAACAGGGGGAAATGGCTGTCAATGGCTACGCCTACCCCTATATTGACCGGAGCGTACTGCGTAAAACCCTGCCCTATCTCACCTTTATCACACTGTTCACCTATGGCTTTACGCCGGAAGGAAACCTGATTGACCTGGATGATGAAGAGGTTATCCGCATCGCCCGGGAATACGGTGTTGCTCCCATCATGCTCATCTCCACCTTGACCGAATCAGGCACCTTCAGCAATCAATTGGCCAGCGCGGTCCTAAACAACCCGGAAGCGCAAAACCGGCTGATTGATCAAATCCTGGCAAATCTGCGTGCCAAGAATTATTACGGTCTGGATGTGGATTTCGAATATATTCTTCCTCAGGACCGCAGCGCTTACGTGGATTTTATACGCAACGTCACCACACGGCTCAATGCGGAGGGCTATCAGGTGATCACCGCCCTGGCGCCCAAAACCTCCAGTGATCAGCCGGGGCTGCTGTATGAAGCTCATGATTACCGCGGCATCGGTCAGGCCAGCAACTATGTGCTGCTGATGACCTATGAATGGGGATATACATAGGGACGTACATGATATAGGGAATCTCTTAGGAGGGCATATATGCCTTTGACGTTTGCCGCAAGCTCTATACACTTGAAAAGTGAGGTGATTATGTGTCAAAAACATATAGTATTTACAAAGTAGTGGGGGAAAACATCCGATTTGAACGACAACGGCAGGAACTGACTATAGAACAGCTGGCGCTGAAATCGGGTGTTGCCGCTAAAAATCTAGGAGTATTGGAGCGAGGTGAACGCAACCCCACCCTTCGCACGCTTTATCGTATTGCCCGTGGCCTGCATATACCCACGTATGTCCTTCTTTGTTCAAAGAAAAAAGCCAATCAGACGGCATCACTCAAACAAAAGAAAGAGATGGAAGCCTATAACAGGGTTCAAACGGTTTTAGGTGATCGAATTAGTCAGCTGACAGAGGAAGAATGGCGGCGAGTCGCTGATTTCATCGACGATAAAATTCTGAGTAAAAACTACACAAAGGAATCTCAATATGAAGGAGATAAGTACAATGCATAAAAAACGTATAATCTACCGTGTCCGTCGAGAACGGCTGTACCACCCAGATATCGGTCATTACACGGCATATGGTATCGCCGCACAAAGGAAATACCATCTTCAGACCGTAGAATACATAAGCGACGTGGATGTAAGCCGGCGTCGCACGCGAAAGATTGCTGCCCTTCTCAACTACTACGCCATTGATCCAACAGAAACCCGGTATATCATTGAAGATATCTTCGAATCTCCATAAAAACAGCGCCTCCATGCATCCTAATTTCAGAATGCACAGAGGCGCTGGTTAACGCGGCGAATCTCTGATGACTACAATAAAGTCGTGAAAATTCAGACTATTTTTTATTTTTGATTGACAGGACAGACTAAAACGGCGTACAATATTAATTATGTATAATTATGCCCACACCGACTGCACGTTCGGTGCGGGCTATTGCTGTTATCCTTTTTGATAGGTTTTCACCTTTGATTGGATAGCAATATTCTTTTTATCTATAGGTAAAACAAGACAAATTATGAATCCACAAATTGTGCATCAACTCTGCAATTGTTTGTGAATTATTCTCACGTCAATTGTCTAATACAAATCACCCATAAAGAAATTTAACCATCAACAAACACTTGTCTCCCATCAAAAAACAAATAACAACTAGTTTTATCCCTTTTTCGACGCATTAAGTATAGCATAATAAGCTATCTTATACAATAGGCATATCCAACAAATATAAGATATCTTATTTTGGAAAGGATGTGAAAAATATGGCCACTGAATCGCAGCGCAGAGCCGTGCGCAAATATGACCGAGAGAAGATCGATATGATCACGCTTCGTGTTCCTAAAGGCGAAAAAGTCAAAATTGCCGCTTTTGCCAAAGTGAAGGGCGAAACAATGAACGGTATGATCGTTCGACTCATCCGGGAAGAAATGGAGCGGGGATAATTCCCGCTCCATTTCTTCTGCGTGCCATACGTTGCAGCAACATTTATGAATAATTATAGGCATAACGAAAAAGGCCGTTGACATCCCGGACACCCACAGAGTACAATTATTTTGTATGAGTGTGCATCAATACAACAATATCCCACACCGTCAGCTCAGCAGCCTGGACGGTGAGGGTATTGTTGCTTATAGAAAGTGTGTAGGATAACTATATGTCGATCAAAAAAGCTATGTCGCTTCTTTTCCGACGATGACAGTATAGCACATATCGGTATACCCATACAATTGACAAAACAAACAAATATAGGTTCACCTATATATTGCAAATGTTAGGAAGGTGCACAACATGCCTACAGAAGCTGAAAAGAAAGCGATTAAAAAATATCATGCAAAATTCGACACAGTGGTCGTTCGAGTACCCAAAGGAGAAAAGAAAATCATTGCCGAGCATGCAGCCGGACGCCGTGAATCCATCATGGTTTTTATTCGGCGTGCTATTCGGGAAACAATGGAAAGAGATCGAAAGGAGAAGTGAATATGCAAACGGATGCTCAAAAAAGGGCCAACAGAAAATATAATCAAGAGAAGTGTGAAAGCATACGCGTCCGTGTCCCTAAAGGCGATAAAGAACGAATCGCCGCCTTTGCCAAATCAAAAGGTGAAAGCATGAACGGCATGATTGTTCGGCTCATTCGGGAAGAAATGGAGCGGGGATAAGACTGATCCTCAAAAAGGCCGGCAAAGCAACTGCTTTTGCCGGCCTTTTTATTTGTCGGAATTGATTTTGTCGAAAAACCTCGCTATAATTCTTAATAGAAGCATCATGGAAGCTATGGAGCTTCGGAAAGGAACCGCTATGAATCTCTCTCCTATTCCCGATCGCCCATTTCCTGGGCGGCCTGCGGGACTGAGCGAATCGGCAGAGCCTCTGGTGGATTTGGCAGAAACAATCTCCGGCGCATTGGATGTGACGATGATATATCATCGCCAGGGTGTCCCCGGCGCCATATCCCGCTGTTTTCTTCGGGCGGAAGCAGCGCATCGTCTGCAGAAAGCCCTGTCCATGCTTCCGGAGGGCTACGGACTGCGAATCTACGACGCCTGGCGTCCCATTGCTGTACAGCAGGCCCTTTTCGATGCCTATGCCGAAAAGGTTCGGCGGGAAACCGCCGGTCAGGGATTGACGGAAGAACAACTGCTGGAGCGAATCAAACGGTTTGTCTCCGTCCCCTCTTATGATATTCGTCATCCCTCCGTTCACAATACCGGCGGCGCGGTAGATCTCACCTTAATCGGCCCGGACGGCCGGGAACTGGATATGGGGACGGCTTTCGACGACTTCACGCCAGCCGCTTATATGACAGCTTTTGAGGCCAGCGGCAGTCGGGAAGTGCGGGATAATCGGCGGCTGCTTTACACCTGTATGACGGCGGCAGGATTTACCAATCTCCCCACAGAATGGTGGCATTATGATTACGGCACAGCTTTCTGGAGTTACTATACCGGACAGCCCGCTCTTTATACCGGGCTTTTAAACGGAGGGGAATACAATGAAAAAGGATAAAAATAGCCGCCGTCATGGACTGCGTACCATCACAATTATGCTGGCCTTGATCACTACCGCTGTCTGGCTGATTCTGCTGCTGGTGAAATACATCGTGTCCGGTTTGGACCTGGCATCTCTGTTTGATGATATCATCGCCAATATTCTGGGCATTCTCCCCCCGATCATTCTTTTTAATTTCCTCTATGAGTATCTGACAAAGGAACATGTGGCGGATGAGATGACTGAACAGATTACCCAAACGCTGATGAGTAATCCGCAGGCCATTGATCTGTTTGATGAACAGCCCAAAAAGGAGTTTGTCCGTGCCACAATCCAGACGCTGGTGGGGGAAGAAGAGTGCGAGATGGTGTACGGCGTGGTGGAGCCTTATCTCAGCCAGCACTATAATATCCGCCGTTTCTTCCGCTACAGTATTACCTTGCGGGATTACACAGACAATCCTCTTTTCCCGGCGGACCGTTATATGCGGGTATATGAGGACCTGAAATACAAAAAGCATTATATCGGCGACAACACGCTGGGACGGCAATTTCAAATCGGTTTTTTTGTGGATAACGGGGAACTGGATAAAGAACTGCATGGTCAGTCCTATCTGTTCCGTGAAAATCTGACTCTTGATCCAGATCAGCTGCAGACGCTGATCGCCTGGAGCGACGAAGAAAAACGGAGATTTGTGGAAAAGGACATGTCCCTGCGGGTATTCATTGACGATATCGCTTGTGAAATCGAAGGGGTAACCATTGATTCCAACGGGATTCTGCTTCAGTTCCAATCCACCCACGATACAGCCAAAAGTGAACTCAAAATTGAAGTGATGTTCAACATGCCCCAGCTGAAAGGCTACAGTGAATTTCTGGTCTCCATCAGCGAACCCACCTATTCCCCTAATATCCAGTTGTCCTACCCCGAAAGCACCATGCACGTTACTATGTTTCCCTTTCTCAACGATGGAGACGAATGCCTGGTGCAGAACGCCATGCGCAATACCGGCAGCTGCGACATCTATCTGCAGGAAAAATGGGTATATCCCATGAGCGGCGTAGTGTTTATTATCCAGGACAAGAAAATGATGTGTGGATAACGGCCATAATTAGCCGGTAGTCAAGAGCTGTCGAAAATGCCGAACAGCGCATGCAGATTTGCTGCATGCGCTGTTCGCTGTTTCATTCAAACAACCGTGATTATTCGATATCAATACGTCGGGCGGCGGGAACGTCCGCTGGCTGAGCCTTGGGCAGATTCAATTCCAGTACACCGTTATTGTAGGAGGCGCTGATCTCCTCTGTTTTGATGCCGGATACGTCGAAGCTCCGGGTAAAGCTGCCGTATTTCCGTTCCCGGCGGACGAACTCTTTTTTCTTCTCCTCGCATTCCTCCTTGTGTGCCGCGGTGATGGTCAGGTAACCGTCCTGCAGATCCACATGGATGTCCTCTTTCTGGAAACCGGGCAGTTCCGCCTGCAGCACATATTTATCGCCTTGATCCAGGATATCGGTTCGAAACTGAGTCAATCCCTTGCTGAAATCGCCAAAGAAGTTTTTCTCCATGTTGTCCAGATAATGGAAGATGCTTCTGTCTTCGCGGCCAAAGGGTACAAGATCAAACATATCAATTCCTCCAGATTATTTTGAATTTAACTGTCATGGCTAGTATGGATACTACCACCTTACACAACCCATTGCCATCGCCCTCTTTTGTATAATCTGTTTGTTTCTTTCAACGATTATCAGTATAATAATCGTTTGTTACAATAAACCCTATATTTTGTGAATAATTTGTTATTTCTATTTTCAATTTATTGTTAGAAAACCGGATGGAGAATCATACGATTCCCCATCCGGTTTGCTTTCTGCATATTCAGACTAATTCTGAACCACTACCCATGCGCCTTCCGCACAGGGGGACTGCTCCGGCACTTCCAGCAATCCTTTTGCAATCGCCGCCTCGACGGAATGATAAATCAGACGGCTCTCCGCCAGCATGTTGTACCACCGATAATCTTCCATCAAGTGGGCGGGCACCGTCCGCCTGATCAAGACGGCCAGCTTGCGGGCGATTTTTTCCGCCAAATCGGCGTTCTCCGGCTGAAAATCGTCGGACAGCCGATGAAACTGCTGCTCCTCCTCTTGGGGAATCACCAGAATTTTGGGCATAAGCCGCTCCCCTTCCCGCTTTAGATATCCGCAGGCGATAGCCTTGGCAGCGGTTTCCCTTTCCCCTTCCGTCAGCGATGCCGTATCCAGTCCGCCGATCGCCCGCAGCGTCATCATCAGCAAGGGATCGGTGGAAATGTTGTGACCGCAGCCCCAGTGTTGAAAGATTCTCTCTCCCTGAATATTGATAAAGGTCACCTGGGAATAGCCGCAGATATTGTCGCCGCTGATGCCGTTGCAGCCGTAAAACTCTGTATGAAGCGTTTCATCGCATCGAATAGCGACGGCGGCGCTGGTAAAAGGTCGGCTGCTTTCTTTGATCTCGGGAAATTCTTTCTCCCTTAGGTATGCTTCCACGCTCCCCGATAATGCCCAACTCATGCGGGAAATCAGGCTCCAGGTGATAAACCTGACGTCTGTTTGGGGATTGAGGAAGGGAAAAGAGAGAATCCGTTCCCGGTTTTTCTGCAGATATCGCTCCATCCTGTTGGTATAGTCCTCCAGTACATCCAGATAGGCGGCGGTAGCCTCTTCATATTCCCGGACATCCAAAATCAAAATGTTGGCGATGACTTTGCTGTTGTCTAACCGCCGCAGCAGGCCGTAGCTGCCGTTGGTGCCGGCGCACTGAATTGCCAGTTCCTCCTCCACAAAGGGCATCGGCACCCCCAGCTTTTCCGAAATCTCCTTAGCTGACAGCGCTTTGTTTTTGCAGAGATACACTACATTTTGAGACAGCGCCCGTTCTGCCTTCTCCGCAGGATCGTTGCCCACTGGATTACCGCTGCCGATAAAATCTAATTTTATTGGTTTCAGGGTATAGTTGGTTTCCATTTTGTCGACCTCCTTCTTGACGATGCTCCGGGCGGAAAAGAGCCGCTGTTTGACAGTGTTTTCCGAAATATGCAGCGCAGCGGCGATATCTGCGGTTTTCTTCCCGTCCAGATAATACATCACCATCACATCTCGGTAAATCTTGGACAGAAAGCTGATCTCCCGTAAAATACAGCGAAGCTGTGCCGCATCCTCCTCCCTTTCCTGGAAGGCGGCGACAGGGTTTTCTCGCATCTGATCCATTTGCTCAGGAGAAGACAAAATTTGGGTACGACTCCGACTGCAATTTTTGCAGTAATCCGCGTATACCCGTCGAGCCACCGCCCATACAAAGGCATGGAAATTGCCAATTTCCTGCCCGCGCTGCAGTGATGACAGCAAAGCCACAATAATGTCAGCGCATAAATCCTCCGCCTCGTGAGCACTGTAACAACGTTTGTAGGCAAAGCCGTACAGCTTGTCCAGAAAATCTTGCCGACTCAATTCCCGAATCGCATCATCTACATTCATCTTGGTATCCTCTTTTTTGAGTTCATTCATGAACGCTCTCACCCATATAGTCGAAAAAAAATCCTGCTGGTTAGCAGTATTCTAAAAATTTTATCAAAACGCCCGCGCTCCCAAAAAGGAGCGCGGGCTTCAATCACATAGCTTCGTCCAAATGCTCTTCAATATATTGAAACAACACTTTGTAAGCTGTTTTATTATAGTGCAGACCGTCTCCGGAATCGTATTCGGAAGCCAGTGCGCCGGTTTCATCCTTCAAAACGGCAGAGGTATCCAGGAAACGTCCGCCGCAGGACTCGGTGATCTCCCGCAGCTTTTCATTATACCGGTTGATCTTTTCATTCGCCATGCTGGGTTTTGCCTTTTCATAAGCAGCAGAAACCGGCAGAATCGCCTGCACCACCAAAGCAGTATCGGGGGATGCATGACGCAGACCATTTAGAAAGTCCTCATAGGTACTGAGAAATCCGCTCTCACTCATAAAGCCAATTCCGTTGATCCCAAGAGAAACCACCATTCGCACCGGCTTTTTGATTCCCACAGCCTCCGCCATGGTGTAGCGTTTGCCATCACCTAAATTCACAAACCGATTGTTGCGAGCATCACTGTGATTGATGCCGTTGAGAGCAAAGGCACGAGTATTGGAAACATAGCCGTACATCACCATACGATTGGTACGGGAATCTCCAATAAAATAGGTTTCCTTCATGTACTGCTCAAAGGTGATCTTGGACGGCGCGGCGGTCGGCTCGGTAGGCTTCACCGGCTCCGTGGTTTGGGACGGGATCACCTGTGTTGGCCGCTTGGTGGGAGCTGACTTGGTGACATCCGGCGCCGCCGAGGAAACCGTCGCTTCGGTTATGGCGGACGTCTCGGAAATATCCACGCCTTCAGACAAAGACCCTGCTTCTTCCGGAGCAGTGGATACAGTGGCCGCAGCAGTGGTGGAAACTGCCTGATCCCTGGTCTCACCGGCGCCGAAATAGGGAGTTCCTATCACGCTGGCGCTCTCCGCTTCAGCCGCATACCAGATCCACAAAGCCCCGCCGAAAGCAATCAGCGCCAAAGCGGATGCGGATGCGGTTATCCAGACCCAAGGCTTGCGCCTGTTATTCGCGTGCTTCAATCTTTACAGTCCTCCTTGCACAAACGCTTTCGACAGTATAGCACAACTGCTTTCAAAGTGCAAGTTTGGGCAGCGGAAAGCCCCGCTAATCCATAACTTAACAAAATAGGAAGCCAAAAATCAGCGGCAATCAATCGGTAAAATCTCAATCTTGGATTGAAGAAACTGCTTCTTATCAAGGTCTGAAAAAAGAACCCCCGATTGGCCGGTTATCCTTAAAACAGTTAAAGGTCGTGTATCATTTGCGATACACGACCTTTTCACATACGCTGGGGTTGGGGCAGGCACGCCCCAACAAGATTATGGTGACAAATTTGGCGCCATGGTTGAATCTTGCTTTTAATTTTTCGCCCCGTTCCCAAAGCATTCCTTCATCCTTCAATATCAACCAGTTTTTGGGCGATGCGGTTGCTGACTTCCAGATAATATTTCAGCTCGGTATTGTTCAATTCATCGCTTTCCCACGCTTTGAACTTTTCGTCCATATCAACAAGCTGGGTCATCAGTTCCATATACTTTGTTAGGATGGACATATCTATGGGATTTTCCATATATTTCATAAGGACTTCGCAATACTCATTATAGAAAGCTTCATAGCTGTCCATTGCTTCTTTGAACTCGGGACGCATACCATCAACAAGCTGGGAATCGGATTCAGATGTAGGCTCGGAAGGGGATTCGGATACAGATACAACCGGAATCTCTTGGCTGGAAGATGTCTTCTCAAAACACAAGAAGTATCCGGGGAGATTTGCGGATGTCATATCCAGCCATAGCATATTATCTTTGTAAGAAAGGGTTAGTCCGGACTCTAATTTCACTCCATCAGAAGTATTACTCCATTTGGAGTAGCCGGTGTCTGCTTTTGGACCAGCAAAGGAATTGTAGTTATAATTTGTGCCATTTTCTTGGAGAATGATAACCCAAAACAAGGCTTTCATATCTTCTCCTGCATCTTTTAGAACTTGTTCCAATGTGGCATATTCGCCTTTGTACTCCATTTTGGTAGCAGTCCAAGTGCCGGGATAGATACTCTCGTCCAATGCGGTTAGTTTCTGGGTAGGCTTTGGGAATCCGTTGGAGGATTCTGTTGTGCTTGGGGTAGAATTATTACCACCACACGCACATAGGGCTAGAGTCATTGAGAAGGTCATGAGCAAAGCAATCAGTTTTTTCATACGATCATCTTCTTTCGATATATTTTTTATTTCATCAAAGAATTATGATTGCTTTGCATATTATAACATAAATAATTTGATTATTCAATGAATACAACAAATATTTATCTACTAATCCAAAGGATAATAAGGCTATGATATTTATCAAAGAGGTGATAGCCAATGAATGATGATTTTGTGAAAGAAAGAATAACCCAGTTGCGACTAAAAAAGGGTGTATCCGAGTATCAAATGAGTTATGATTTGGGTCATAGCCGGGGATATATCTACAATATATCATCTGGAAAGGCGCTCCCACCGCTGAAAGAGTTTTTTGCAATTTGCGAGTATCTTGGTGTATCTCCCCAACAGTTTTTTGACGAAGGAACAGACAATCCAGAACTAATACAAAAGGCGGTTTCCGGCATGAAGCAGTTGAACGAGAGTGATTTGCTTATGCTGTTAGGAATTATCAACCGAATGTTACAATAAAATCTAATATCCTAAAATTGTCAAAACCGAGGTAGCCTAATTGGCTACCTCGGTTAACTGTTTTACGAACACCGTCCATTCCTCGGGAGTTCTCCATCGCATTACTCTCTCACAAATAGCTGTCTATCTTCTTGGAACAGGCGATGGCCAGCGCCCCTGGCCCAATGTGACAGGATACACTAAGAGACAGCGGATCACAATAGGTGATGCCGACCCCAAATTCCTGTTCAATCATAGTTCCAAATTCACGGGCGGCAACGTCGTTGTTAGTGTGCGCCACAAAAAGATGCAGCTGCTTTGCCCCGCCGAAACGCTTCTCTATATCCTGGCGCATAGCGTCGATCATAATGGTTCGGGCCAGTTTGTCGTTTCTGGCTTTGGCAAAGGCATCCAATTTCTCCCCTTGAATCTGCAGCACCGGCTTGATCCGCAGCACCGTGGCTACAGCCGCTGCCGCGGGCGTAATCCGCCCGCCTTTTTTCAGATATTTCAGGGTATCCACCATAATGTAGATGCTGGACTCGAATTTAACTTCTTCCAATATATCCTTAATCTCCGCCGCGGATTTCCCTGCTTGGACCAATGCCAGCGCATCCATAACCGACTCCCGCTGGGTGACGGAAATCCGCTGATTGTTTACCACCACCACCCGGCCGTCGTAATCGGCGGCGAGAGCGGTGGCAGTAGCACAGGAGCCGGACAATCCGCTGGACATGGGGATATGTACCAACGCGTCATAATCCTCGAGTATTTTGTCCCATAAATCCAATACATCACCGGCTGCCGGCTGAGAGGTGGAAATATCGGCATCGTTTTGCAGCTTTTCGTAGAATGCCTCCTGAGATAGACTGATATCCTCATAAAAGGTTTCTTCATTAATGACAAAGGGCATGGGAATCACAAAAACCCCGAGATCCTTCGCCGCTTCCTGAGTAATGCCGCTGTTGCTGTCGGTCACTATCGCAATTCGTTCAGACATACCGCATCTCACTCTCCTTTATCAATTGGATTTCCCGGTTGAATGCTTCTCATATATTGGCGCAGCTCATCAAACCCGCCCTGCGCATAGGCTGCGATATTTTTACCGTTTTTATTGATGATGCAATCGGTCAGCAGAAATACCTTCATCCCCACTGTTTCGGCTATCATATCTTCATCTACATCGTTTCCCACCATCAGGCATTCATCCGCTTTGCAGTGCAGCCTTTGCAGCAAATTCCGATAATAATCCGGGTTGGGCTTGCAGTAGCTGGTGTTCTCATAGGTGGTATAGAGTTCAAATGCCTCCGGTTCCAATCCCGCCCAGCGAATGCGGCTTTCGGTGGCAACCGCGGGAAAAAGCGGATTGGTGGCAAGGGCAAGACGGTATCCTGCTTGTTTCAGCACATCAACGGTTTCTTTCGCTTTCGGGTTGCAACCACAGACAGCGGCAACCTCCTGAAACTCCACCCGGTAATATTCGTCGAATATCGGCTTATCTTGTAGCACTCTATCTCCAAAAACTCCGGAAAAGCATTTCCAGAATGCTTCTTCGTTGATACAGCTGCCATCATTATTCACCATCGCCGCGGTACCGGCCCAAATGCCGGCAATCAGCTTTTCGGGCTCGTAACCGTGCGGCGCCAGTTTGGCCGCCAGCCGCTTGAAATAGGCTTTGGTGAATACCTCCTGATCCATCGGCAGTAAAGTGCCGTCCAGATCAAACAAAATCATTTTTACCATCATAGAAACCTCCGAAAAGCCCTGTCGACAGCCAAACGACAGGACTGTATCAGCAGACACATACCTTGCGGCTAACTTACATTATCTTTATGAGTATATACTGTTTCAGCGCTTCAAGTCAACAGAAGAAATAAATTTTCGGGAGTTCTGCCGATTTTCGACGACTTCGCGTCCGGGTATGATCGTCCGTCCGGCGACGATGCTCTGCCGTCTCTTTTAGCCTTCCCACACCAAACATCACCTGCATATAAAAAATTCCTTGTATGGAACAGACTCCAACAAGGAAGAAATTCGCTAAGAAGAACTATCACATACAATTGCTAGGGAAAGGGTTATGTAAAAGTGATTCACCATTGATTCCGATAAATCCCCTTCGGCTCCAGGGAAAGTGGTCTCATCTACTTCATTCTATCAGAGCGCACTTTCCTTGTCCTCTTTTTTATTTGCGAAACTATTGCACATTCGCGCAAAAGCAAACATGATTTTTGAAAAGAAAAGACCGCCGGAATCGGCCTATTACAAGGCTCCCGACGGTTTTCTTTGGTGGAGATAAGCGGGATCGAACCGCTGACCTCTTGAATGCCATTCAAGCGCTCTCCCAGCTGAGCTATACCCCCAAATAGAGAATAATGTAACTATTCAGTTTTCCTAGAGAATCTCAACTAATTTCTCAAGCCGAAATATTTCCTGCATCCGGCGACGCGTTAAACTATATCATATCCTTTTCGGCTTGTCAAGGGGTTAAAATAATTTGCCGTCAATTTTTTTGACATTTATCTATACAAGAAAATTTTTCCTTTTTTCCGAAATCACTCTTGACAAACGGTCATGAGAAAGCTATACTATTCAATGTAATTATTACAAATTTAAATCAATTACAAGAAAGGCGGATGCTCGGTGACTATACAAGAAATCGCCGCTACGCTGTCCGCCAAAGGGCTGCGCCCCACCCAACAGCGTATCGCGGTTTATCAATATCTAATTGAACATCCTATCCATCCAACAGCGGATACGATCTATCGCGCTTTATTACCAAGCTATCCTACATTCTCACGTACGACTATCTACAATTCCCTTCACACTCTTCTGGATGCCCGATTGATCCGTACGGTCAACATTGATGCAGAAGAACAACGCTTTGACGGAAATCCCACAGATCACGGGCATTTTAAATGCAACTGCTGCGGCAAACTTTATGATTTTATTATTTCTTCAGAAGCGTTGAAGACCATGTGTCCCAAGGGCTTTCGGGCAGAAGTACAGGACGTGTTTATTAATGGTATCTGTGCCGCCTGTGAACAAAGCTCTGAATCCTAATTATTGTCGGTTCATATCCCAACATAAATATTATGAATACAGGAGGAAATGAAAATGAAAAAGTATGTCTGTCTGATTTGCGGCTATGTCCATGAAGGTGACGAACCTCCGGCAGTTTGCCCTGTCTGCGGTGCGGCTGCTGATAAGTTTAAGGAAATGGGCGCCGCTGCTCCCTCTGCGCCTTCCGCTCCTTCCGCGCCTGCTGCTGCGGATCGTGCATGGGCTGATGAGCATCGTGTAGGGATTGCCAAAGGCTTGGATCAGGAAGTAGTGGAAATGCTCCGTGCCAATTTCAACGGTGAGTGCAGCGAAGTCGGTATGTATCTGGCTATGGCGCGTGTCGCCCATCGCGAGGGCTATCCTGAAATTGGCCTGTATTGGGAGAAAGCTGCCTATGAGGAAGCCGAACATGCCGCCAAGTTTGCCGAACTGCTGGGTGAGGTTGTAACCGATTCCACCAAAACCAACCTGAGCATGCGTGTGGAAGCCGAATGCGGCGCCACCGAAGGCAAGATGACTCTGGCCCGCAGGGCGAAAGAATTGGGCTATGACGCCGTTCACGATACCGTCCATGAGATGGCGAAGGACGAAGCCCGTCACGGCAAGGCTTTCGAGGGTTTGCTCAACAGATACTTCAAATAAATCAAGTTTTTCTTGTGAACTATTAGGGAGTATGCTATCATTTGGGTAGCGTACTCCCTATTTTTGTATCCGGAGGGATCCATATTGGCTAATTACAGCGCTTGTGGAATCGATTGCGACATTTGCAAATTTAAAGTTGAACAGGGATGCAAAGGGTGTAAAAACGTTCAGGGGAAAGTTTTCTGGGGAGATTGCGAACTATATCAATGCAATCAAATCAGAAAACAATCCCACTGTGGACAATGTTCGGAATTCCCGTGTGATAAACTAAAAGAATGGTCGTCTTCTGAAAACCCGGAAAGAATTGATAATTTACGAAATTTGTAAAATGAGATGTCAAATTTTTATATAGAGGGGACCGTAATGGATATGGATAATGTGAACTGTATTGTGCAGGCGGGCATGTGTACAGGATGCGATGCTTGTAATGTTTGTAATCACATTACATTCGGTGTAGGCTCTCTTGGCTTTCCAGTCCCAATAATTGACGAAGACTGTATTCATTGCAGAAAATGTCTGTCCATGTGCATTTTTGATCCATCGAGAGACGATGATGAATAAACTTGGTACGGCAAGGGGTTCGAAAACTCGCTGAATTAGTATATTAAATAAGCATCATTGAAAAAAGGGTATCCAATTGGATACCCTTTTTTCACTTTGCTTTGGCAATAAAGGCGATGCCTGTACAACCAGGTCCAGCATGCGTTCCCACAACGGGACCGATATCGCTTTCGTACACATCCGGCAGAGAAACAGATGAGTTCATCAGCTCAATCAGCTCCTTCATCATTTCCGGCGCGTTGGAATGGCCGAAATAAACGGGATAATCGCCGTCAATACCATCTTCTCGTACCTTTTCTACAATCATCTGATATCCGGCTTTCTGACCACGAGCTTTCGCAATGTTCACCACTTTACCATCCTGCAGCGCAATCAGGGGCTTTATTCCGAGCAGTGTTCCCACCACAGCGCCAGCAGAGGATAATCGACCGCCAAGCCGTAGATATTTTAGATCATCAATCACCGCATACAGTCGAACCCGGGGAACTAGTTCCGTAATAGCCTCAAAGATCTCTCCAGCCTTCATCCCCTGCTCCCGCATATCCAGCGCCGCTTGCACCAGCAACGCCTGGCCAAAGGTAACGTTCAGCGTATCCACAACATAGATTGCTGCATCCGGAAACGATTCTTTAGCCAAAATGGCGGACTGATAGGTTCCGCTCAGCTCTTTTGAAAGCGGCAGGATCAATATTTCATCCCCCGCTTCCACCCAAGGACGAATCACTTCTTCAAAATCTAGGGGATTGATCTGCGTCGTCTTGGGAAGTTCCGAAGAAGCCGCCAGCATAGTGTAAAACTGCTCTTTCGTCAGGTTTTCTCCTTCAATATAGCAGGTATCACCGAAGAAAACCTTCAAGGGAAAGATAGTAAAATGCAGCTTTTCCTGCTGAGACAAATCGATATCACAGGCGGAATCCGTCAAAATATGCAGTGCCATATACAAACCCCCAAAAATTAATTTGATTATCAAACTATTTTTATTATAGCATAGATCTAAGCTGCTGTCAACTTGGGCGACGCTGGAAAATTTGCAGAAACATCTTGACAATCTGCCGTTGAATAGAGTATAGTAAGGATAATATATCAAAAGCGATGACGGGGACAAGTAGCGGATAAACCGTCCTTACAGAGAACTGCCGGTTGGTGCGAGGCAGCGGGCGGTGTCCGGCGAATATCACCTCCTGAGCTTTCCGCTGAGCCTTTGCGGGTTAGGTCGGAACGGGTTCCCTCCGTTAACGGAGACGGCATTCGGCCCATGGGGCCCGATGTGCAGAGCGGCCGGCAACGGCAAAAAGAGTGGTACCGCGGAGGATACAGCCTTCGTCTCTTAATCAAGAGACGAAGGCTTTTTAGTATTTCCGCAAGGCATTGTTTACCAGGAAAGGATAGATCCGGATGACGAAACGCAACGGCGCGACGATTTTGATGGAATGCCTGCTGGAACAGCAGGTAGACACGGTTTTTGGGTATCCCGGCGGCGCAGTGCTGAATATCTATGATGCTCTGTACGCCTATCGGGACCGGATTCGGCATGTAATGACCGCCCATGAGCAAGGCGCTGCTCATGCGGCGGATGGGTATGCCCGGGCTACCGGAAAGGTCGGGGTATGCATTGCCACTTCCGGCCCCGGCGCCACCAATTTGGTGACCGGGATCGCCACGGCTTATATGGATTCTGTCCCTATGGTAGCCATCACGGGCAATGTGGCGGTGCCGCTGCTGGGACGAGATTCCTTTCAGGAAGTGGATATCACCGGTATTACCATGCCGGTAACCAAACACAATTTTATCATCAAACATGTGGAGGAACTGGCTGACACCGTGCGGCAGGCTTTCCTTATCGCCCGGAGCGGCCGCCCCGGTCCAGTGCTTATCGACATTCCCAAGGATGTCACCAGCGCCTTGGCGGATTACGAACCCCGGCCCATGGAAGATCGTCGTTCTCCTACGCCGCCCAAGGAAGAGCGGATCCGTATGACTTTGGAGTTGCTGGCCTCCTGCCAAAAGCCTTTGATATACTTCGGCGGCGGTATCATTTTGTCGGAGGCGGAAAATCCCCTGCTGGAACTGGCGGAAAAGCTGGATATCCCGGTATGCGCTTCCATGATGGGTCTAGGCGGCTTCCCCGCCGGTCATCGGCTGTGGCTGGGTATGGTGGGGATGCATGGGACCCTGGCCGCCAACCGTGCTGCCCGGGAATGTGATCTGCTGCTGGTCTGCGGCGCCCGGTTTTCCGACCGGGTGGCGGGGAGTCGGGACGGTTTCGCGCCCCACGCCAAAGTGGTCCATTTGGACATCGACCATGCGGAATTTGATAAAAATGTCCCCGCCGCCGTGCGGGTGGCTGGCGATCTGCGGGATTCCCTTGGGCAGCTGGCCAGTCGTTCTTCCGGGATGCAGCATTCCCATTGGGTGGAACATCTGGCGGCTCTGCGCCGGGAGCCGGCGGCCGATTTCTCCCATCCCGATTCCCTTCCCGATCCCCTGGCGATTCTGCAGACCCTGCGGCGGCTGACCACCCCCGACACCATTGTGGCCACCGATGTGGGGCAGCATCAGATGTGGACCGCCCAGCATTTTCCCTTCACCCTTCCTCGAACCTTCCTGTCCTCCGGCGGCTTGGGCACGATGGGCTACGGCCTTGGAGCCGCTATCGGTGCTCAACTTGGGATGCCCCGGCGCCGAGTGGTGCTGATCTCCGGCGACGGCAGCTTTCACATGAATCTCAATGAACTGACCACCCTGGCATCCTATGAGTTGCCGGTGGTGGTGCTGGTGATGAACAATCAGGTGCTGGGTATGGTCCGCCAGTGGCAGAAGGTATTTTATGAAAATCGCTTCTCTTCCACCGACCCCCATCGGAAAACCGACCTGGTGAAGCTGGCCGAGGCCTTTGGCTGCACCGGGATGCGGATCACCCGCACCGGAGAGATCGAACCGGTGCTGAAAGCCGCGCTGGAAAAGAGCGGCCCCGTGGTGGTGGACTGTCAGATCTCCCCCGACGCCAATGTGCTGCCCATGATTCCTCCCGGCGGCACGGTGGAAGATATGATTGAAACCATGGACAACTGAAAGAAAGGATGAGGTTCATGGATATGCCTGTGAAAGAGACAAAAGTGGTGTTTTCGGTGCTTACCGTTAACCATCCCGGCGTGCTGCTGCGAGTGACCGGCCTTTTTTCCCGCCGGGGGTTCAATATCGATTCCATCGTGGCCTGCAGCACCGAAAAACCGGAGTTTTCCCGCTGGACCCTGGTGGTGACCGGGGATGAGGCCACCTTCACCCAGCTTCTCCGGCAGCTGCTGAAGCTGGAAGATGTGGTCAAGGTGGAGGTGCTGGAGCCGGAGGAATGCTCCAATAGCGAACTGCTGCTCATCAAAATCCGTGCGGAGGGCCAGCGGGGCCGCGCCGACGTACTTCAGGCCGCCCAGTCCTACGGCGCCCGGATTCTGGATATCAGCGACGCCTCCATGACGGTGGAAATGACCGGCCAGACCCGGGAAATGGACGCTTTCATCCGTCATATGGAACCTTTGGGCATTCTGGAAATGGCCCGCACCGGCATCACAGCCCTGGCCCGAGGGGATTGCACCATCCGGGACGACGACTGAAAGGCGGGGGAACCGATGAAAAAAACCATTGAAATATTGGATTCCACCCTGCGGGACGGCGCCCAAGGGGAAGGCATCAGCTTCTCCGTGGAGGATAAGCTGGCGGTGACCCGGCTGCTGGATGGTTTGGGGATTCCCTTCGTCGAGGCGGGCAATCCCGGCTCCAACCCCAAGGATCTGGAATTTTTCCGCCGCGCAGGAGAGCTGAATCTGAAAAATTCCCGGCTGGTGGCCTTCGGGTCCACCCGGCGCAAGGGCATCCGGGCGGAGGAGGACGCCAATGTTCAGGCGCTGCTGACAGCCAATACCGACGCGGTGGCTCTTTTCGGTAAATGCTGGGACCTCCATGTCCGGGATATTCTTCAAACCACGGAGGAGGAAAACTTTGCCATGATCGGCGATACCGTTTCCTTCTTCAAATCCCGGGGCAAGCGGGTGATTTTCGACGCGGAACACTTTTTCGACGGCTATAAGGCCAATCCGCATTTCGCCATGAAAGCCCTGGAAGCGGCGGTGGAGGCCGGCGCGGACGTGCTGAGTCTCTGCGATACCAACGGCGGCGCCTTTCCCGATGAAATCGCCGCCATCACCAAGACCGTGGTGGAACGCTTTCCTGTAGCGGTGGGCATCCACACCCATAACGACGGCGGCATGGCGGTGGCCAACTCCATTCTGGCGGTGCAGGCGGGAGCTACCCACGTCCAGGGGACCTATCTGGGTTTCGGGGAGCGCAGCGGCAACGCCAATCTCTCCGCCATCATCCCCAACCTTCAGCTGAAACGGGGATTCCTCTGCATCCCGGAAAGCAACATGGGCCGGTTGACCCAAACCGCCCGCAGCCTGGCGGAAATCGCCAACATCCGGCTGAACCGCGGGGAGCCCTATGTGGGAAGCAGCGCCTTTGCCCACAAAGCGGGGATGCACGCCGACGGGGTACTGAAAAACTCCGCCACCTTTGAACATATCAACCCCGAACTGGTGGGAAACGAACGCCGCTTCCTGATGAGCGAGATGACCGGTCGCACGGCTGTGCTGGAAAAAATCCGCCGCTACTGTCCCGCCATTCAGAAGGAATCCCCCGAATTGCGGGAAATCATCAGCGCTCTCAAGGCCATGGAAATGGAGGGATACCAGTTTGAGGGAGCGGACGGCAGCTTCGAACTGCTGGTGCGCAAATGCCTGCACAGCATTCCAGCCTTTTTTGATTTGGTCTATTATCGCATCACCGGTGAAAAACCTTATGATGAAGGTCAAAGCGCCATCGCTTGTCTGAAGGTGCGGGTGGGCGACCGATGCGAAATTGCTGCCGGCGAGGGCAACGGCCCAGTCAATGCCCTGGACATCGCGCTGCGGACTGCACTTTCCAGCTTTTATCCCGCCCTGTCCGGCGTTCATTTGGTGGACTATAAAGTCCGGGTAATGGATTCCCGGCAGGCCACGGCGGCAAAGGTACGGGTTCTTATCACATCTACCGACGGTATCAGAGAATGGACCACCGTGGGCGTTTCCAGCGACGTGATCGAAGCCAGCTGGATTGCCCTGAGCGATTCCATTGAATACAAGCTGATCAATGACAAGGAGGAACTGTACACATGGGAATGACAATGACACAAAAAATTCTAGCGGCTCATGCAGGGCTGCCGGAGGTAACAGCGGGACAGCTGATCGAGGCCAAGTTGGATCTCTGTCTGGGCAACGACATCACCTCCCCGGTGGCGGTCAACGAGTTTGAACGCTGCGGCGCCTGTGGCGTCTTCAACAAGAGCCGGGTCGCCCTGGTGATGGACCACTTCACACCCAACAAGGATATTAAAGCGGCGGAGCAGGTTAAACGCGTCCGAGAGTTTGCCGGTAAATACGACGTGGAGAACTTCTTTGACGTGGGGCGGATGGGCGTAGAACACGCGATTCTGCCGGAAAAGGGACTGGTAGGCCCCGGTGACTGCGTCATCGGCGCGGACAGCCACACTTGCACCTACGGCGCGCTGGGCGCCTTCTCCACAGGCGTGGGCTCCACCGATCTGGCCGCGGGCATGGCGACAGGGACGGCTTGGTTCAAGGTCCCCTCCGCTCTGAAAATCGTCCTCACTGGCAAGCCTTCTCAGTATGTAGGCGGCAAGGATGTTATCCTCCATCTTATTGGTAAGATCGGTGTGGACGGCGCACTGTACAAATCTTTGGAATTCACTGGCGACGGCGTGGCCGCCCTGTCCATCGATGACCGGCTCTGCATCGCCAACATGGCGATTGAGGCGGGTGCGAAAAACGGCATCTTCCCGGTGGATGAGGTCACCATGGCCTATGTGGAGGGCCGCTTCCAGCGCCAGCCGGTGGTATATGCCGCCGACGAGGACGCTGTCTATGATCAGGTGATCACCATCGATCTGTCCGCTCTGCGTCCCACTGTGGCTTTCCCCCATCTGCCGGAAAACACCAAAACCATCGATGAATGCAATGGACAGGTAAAGATCGATCAGGCAGTTATCGGTTCCTGCACCAACGGCCGGATGGAGGATATGCGGGCAGCTGCGGAGATTCTCAAAGGCCGTAAGGTTGCTAAGGGCGTGCGCTGCATCGTCATCCCTGCCACCCAGGATATCTGGCTCCAATCCATGCACGAGGGCCTGTTCGATATTTTCGTAGAAGCAGGCGCCGTGGTTTCCACCCCCACCTGCGGTCCCTGCCTGGGCGGTCATATGGGCATCCTAGCCGCGGGGGAGCGGGCTGTCTCCACCACCAACCGGAATTTTGTGGGGCGGATGGGCCATGTGGACAGCGAGGTTTATCTCTCCAACCCCTATGTCGCCGCGGCTTCTGCGGTCACTGGCTATATCACCGATCCCGCCACCCTGTAAGGACCATTGAATAAAGAAGGAAGGTTATTTTATGATCGCACAAGGAAGAGTCCATAAATACGGCGATAATGTCGACACCGACGTCATCATCCCCGCCCGCTATCTCAACACCTCCAAGCATGAGGAACTGGCTGCCCACTGCATGGAGGATATCGATAAAGATTTTGTCAAGAAGGTACAATCCGGCGATATTATGGTGGCAACCAAAAACTTCGGTTGCGGCTCCTCCCGTGAGCACGCCCCCATCGCCATCAAAGCCAGCGGCATCTCCTGCGTCATCACCTCCACCTTTGCCCGGATTTTCTACCGCAACGCCATCAACATCGGTCTGGCGATTTTGGAATGCGACGAAGCAGCCCAGGACATCCAAGATGGAGACCAGGTCAAGGTGGATTTCGATACTGGTCTGATCGAGAATCTCACCACCGGTAAAACCTATCAGGCGGAACCCTTCCCCCCCTTCATTCAGAACATCATCCAGAAGGGTGGCCTACTCAATTCCATTAAAGATCGGCTGTAACCGATTGTAACCGTCTCACCAGGAAGGTGCCGTGCTTCCAAAGCATACCATCAGAAAATTGGCCTGCGGGACACCTTTACAAGAAAGGTGTCCCGCTTATTTTTTCGGATTTGAGATATGCTTCCTATCCTTTCACCCACATCTTTGCACTCAATCTGCCTTTGAATATTTCCCCCATCCGCTCAAGCATTAGGTTATTGTACCCTCATCTTTCTCTCGCTATAATGTACACATCCCGGATAGCCATAGAGAACAGTGAAACGGTTGCCAAGAAATAGAAGGGAGAGGATGCTATGCGTTTCAATTTGGCGGAAAAATTAAAAACTTTACGAAAAGAAAAGGGGGTCTCTCAGGAAAAACTAGCCCAATACCTCGGCGTATCTTTTCAGGCGGTAAGTAAATGGGAAACCGGGGTTTCACTTAGATAAAGATACCACACCATTCCCACGCTGACTTTTGCTCA
>ENA-UOJE01001390-UOJE01001390.1-human-gut-metagenome-genome-assembly--contig:-C23-NODE-1390-length-21884-cov-84.033167_pt1 | contig 21884 bp, 20 predicted proteins | sample MGYA00242341_ERZ723888 | MGnify/ENA metagenome assembly ERZ723888 | reverse complement strand
TGAACGGTTTGTAAAATCTCAAAAATTTTTTAGTTCCTACTTGACACAAGAAGATATGAGCCGGTTCGGGCGTAACTATCTGCAAGTCGGAATGTATACGGAAATGCTGTTTCCAGAGTACGGCGTCCACTTTATTGCCGTCAATGACGGTGTGGACAGTGTGCGCGGGGACAGCGAGTTTACCGCCATCCGCAACGTATTCAATGAAATGTACGCCAAGGACACCAGCAAGAAAATCCGGGCAACGTGGCAATCCAAAGGACGCTCCGGCGAACACCTCACCACTATCCCGCCTTATGGGTACAAGAAAGACCCGGAGAACAAGAAGCGGTGGATCGTGGATGAAGAAGCTGCCGCCGTTGTCCAGAAGATTTTTGCACTGTGCATGGACGGCATGGGGCCGACGCAAATTGCAAAATGGCTCCAAGAAAATAAAGTTCTTTCGCCTGTTGCTTACTGCTACGAAAACGACTTGCCGACAACATCTAAACGGCCAACTGACCCTTATAAATGGGCAACAAAGACGGTAGTGCATATTTTGGAACGCCTTGACTATTTGGGCCATACGGTCAACTTCAAAACTTCTAAGCAATCGTTCAAGAGCAAGAAAGTATTGTGGAATGATCCGGCGGATTGGGTGATCTTTGAGAACACACAGGAACCTATTATTGAGGAAAGCGTGTTTCTGATCGTCCAGAAAATCCGACAAGGCCGCCGCCGTCCCACTAAGATGGGCGACATGGGTATGTTCTCCGGCCTGCTGTTCTGTGCGGATTGCGGCGGAAAGATGTACTTGTGCAGAGCCAATCACTTCAAACCTGAACAGGAATATTACCTTTGCTCAACTTACCGTAAAGACCGCACTTTATGTTCGACCCATTCTATCCGGCGCGTTGTCCTTGAAGAAATCGTGCTGCGAAACCTGCGGGAAGCCATTCAGTATGTGACGCAGTATGAGGACGACTTTGTGCAGCGGGCCGCAGATCAAAGCCTGCGGGAACGGGACAAGGAGCTGGCACAAAAGAAAGATACTCTGGCGCAATCGCAAAAGCGGATTGCCGAGCTGGATGTTATCATCAAGCGACTGTATGAGGATAACATTTCCGGCAAGCTCTCCGACGAGCGTTTCATCAAACTGTCCCGTGACTATGAGCTGGAACAGACCAACCTTACAAATCTTGTCGAACATCTGCGGCAGGAAGTCAAGGAACAGGAGAAGCAGAAAGTCAACGTCAGGCAGTTCATTGCAGCGGTCAGAAAGTACACCGATATGCAGCAGCTTGACGCTTCCATTCTCCGGGAGTTTGTGGATAAAATTTATATCTCCGAGGTTTACACGCCGGACGAGAACGAGCCGCGCATTAAGGTCAGAGAAATTGAGATTGTCTATAACTTCATTGGTGCATTTGATTTTGAGGAAGCAAGGGAGCAATCCCAAGCAGCCCAAAAAGAAAAGAAAACCGGCGTAGCCTAAACTACGCCGATTCTCTCACATAAATGTTTTCTTACGGAACCACGCCTTTGCGGACGGTTCTTTTTGTTGTGGGGGATTTACTCCGCCTTGGGAGCCTCGGCAGCAGCCTTGGCAGCGGCGGCCTTCTTCTCGGCGGCAGCCTTCTGCGCGGCCTTGAACTTCTCCTTCTCCTCAGCGGTGGGGATGGGCTCGATGGCGTTGCGCGGGCAGGCCTTGGCGCACATGGTGCAGTTCTTGCACTTGCTGTAGTCGATGACGGCTACGTTGTCGATGACATGGATGGCATCGAACTTGCAGGTGCGCTCGCACATGCCGCAGGCGATGCAGCTGTTGGCGCAGACCTTGGTCACAGCGGGGCCCTTGTCCTTGTTGGAGCAGTTGACGAACACCTTCTGCTTGTAGGGCACCTCCACGATCAGGTGGTGCGGGCAGGCAGCGCGGCAGGCGCCACAGTTGGTGCACTTCTCCTTGTCCACCACGGCCACGCCGTCGATGACGTGGATGGCGTCGAACTTACAGGCCTTCACGCAGGAGCCGAAGCCGAAGCAGCCGTAGCGGCAGGCCTTGGCGTCGCCGCCACAGACCTTGGTGGCAGCCAGACAGTCCTCTACGCCGCGATACTCGAAGTTATCCTTGGCGTTGCAGCCGCCGTTGCACAGCACGTGCGCCACCATCTTGTCGCCGGAGGGAGCCTCCATGCCCATGATGGCGGCGATCTTCGCCGCGTTCTCGGGGCCGGCGGGGGCGCAGGCGGTAACGGGCGCTTTGCCGGCCAGGATCGCCTCGGCGCAGCCGCCGCAGCCGGGATAGCCGCAGCCGCCGCAGTTGGCGCCGGCCAGACATGCCTGGATCTCAGGCAGACGGGGATCGACCTCGACCTCGAAGACCTTAGCGGCAACAGCGAGGATCAGACCGAACACAATGGCGAGTACGCCCAGAACGGCGATCGCGTATACAATAGTCATAGTTCCTTACCTCCTTACCAGACCTTCAGGCCGCTGAAGCCCATGAACGCCAAAGCGATCAGGCCGGCGGTGACCAGCGCGATGGGGAAGCCATCGAAAGCCTTGGGGTTCTCGCTGGAGACCTCCAGCTGCTCGCGGATCGCGGCGAACAGGAAGATGGCCAGCAGGAAGCCCAGACCGCCGGTGATACCGTAGACCACGGACTCAATGAAGTTGTACTCGTTCTGGGTGTTCAGCAGAGCGACGCCCAGCACGGCGCAGTTGGTGGTGATCAGGGGCAGGTACACGCCCAGCGCGGTGTACAGGGTGGGGATGTTCTTCTTCAGGAACATTTCCACAAACTGCACCAGCGCGGCGATGACCAGAATGTAGGCCACCGTCTGCATGAAGCCCAGATCGAAGGCGATGAGGATCTTGTTGACGCCGAAGCAGACGGCGGAGGCCAGACCCATAACGAAGGTCACGGCGGCGCCCATGCCCACGGCGGTGTCGATCTTCTTGGACACGCCCAGGAAGGGGCAGATGCCCAGGAACTGGGCAAAGATGAAGTTATTGGTCAGAATAGCGCCAAGAGAGATGGCGAGCAAGGTAGTCACACTCATAGCTTACTTGGCCTCCTTTTTCTTTTCGCTCTTGGCCAGAGCCCACTGCATCACAGCGATGAGGCAGCCCAGCGTCAGGAAGCCGCCCACGGGCAGCGTCAGCACGCTGACACCGTACTCGGCGGAGAAGATCTCGATGCCGGGTGCTTTGCCCAGTGCGCCGCCGCCCAGCAGACCGCCGCCGAAGGTGCCGGCGCCGAAGAACTCACGGAATACGCACATGACGATCAGCACGAGGGTGTAACCGATGCCCTGGCAGATGCCGTCCACCGCAGAGGCACCCACGCCGTTCTTGGAGGCGAAGCCCTCCGCACGGCCGAGGATGATGCAGTTCACGACGATCAGGGGGATAAACACGCCCAGAGAGCTGGACAGAGCGGGAACAAACGCCTTCAGCAGCAGATCCACGCAGGTCACGAAGCCGGCGATGACCACGATGTAGCAGGCGATACGCACTTCATTGGGGATGATCTTGCGCAGCAGGGAGATGAAGATGTTGGACAGGGTCAGGATGATCAGCACGGACACGCCCATGCCCAGGCCGTTGAAGAACGACGTGGTGATGGCCATGGTGGAGCACATACCCAGCACCTGAACCAAGACGGGGTTCTGTGTGATCAGACCCTCTTTCAGTTGCTTACCGAAATTCATAAATGCAGCTCCTCCTTTCTTAGCCCAGCAGCTCGGCAACAGCCAGAGCGGCATTGGCGCCCATGTTGATGCCCTTGGTGGAGACGGTAGCGCCGGAGACAGCGATGATGTTCTTGCCCACCACCAGAGAGCCTGCGCCGGTCAAGCCCTGGAACTGATCCAGAACGGGGACACCGGCGGCGTTGGGCTCGTTGCCCACGACCTTGGTGCCGATGCCGGACGTCTCGGAGTGGCTGACCACGGAGATACCGGTGATGGCCTTGTCAGCGTCCACGCCCACCATCATCACGATGCTGCCCTGAGAGCCGGAGGCGGAGATCTTCATAACGTAGCCGTTGTCGGCGCCGCCGGTGGTCATGGGATACAGCTCCACCAGCTTGCCGCCCTGAGAGGCGGCCGCCGCGGTCATATCGTCGGTGATGTCCAGCTTGTCGCCGAACTCGCTGCCCTCGGGAGCCACAGCGCTCATGGCGATGCGGGTGTTCTCCGCATCGATGGCGGCGATCTTGTCGGCGGTCACGTTGTCGACCAGACCCAGCAGGGCGGCCACAACGAGGGAAATAACGGTCAAGGTGCCGGCGACCTTGAGAATAAACTTACCGGAGATCTTCATTACTTCGCCGCCTCCTTCTTTTCTTTCTTCACAGCACCGTAGATGGTGGGACGGATGTACTTATCCAGCAGCCATGTGGTGCAGTTCATGATCAGGATGGAATAGCAAACGCCCTCGGGATAGGAGCCGAAGCGGCGGATGAAGCAGGTCAGCAGGCCGCAGCCGAGGCCGAAGATCAGCTGGCCGGGCTTTGTGACGGGGGAGGTGGCATAGTCGGTGGCCATGAAGATGGCGCCCAGCATCAGACCGCCGCCGAACACGTTGTACAGCATGTACTGCACGTTGTCGATGCCCGCGGGAGCCGCGATCAGGGTCAGGATGGCCACGGTGCCGATGTACGCCACGGGGATCTGCCAGGAGATGACCTTGCGGATCAGCAGGTACACGCCGCCCACCAGCAGGCACAGGGCGGAGACCTCGCCCAGAGAGCCGCCGACCTTGCCCAGGAACATGTCGCCGATGGAATAGTTGCTCATCAGGGTGGTGAACGCCTCCTCGGTGCCCTCCTTCATGATGGCCATGGGGGTGGCGGCGGAGGTCACATCGGGACGGATCTGGGGGATGGCCCAGGAGGTCATCCAGGTGGCATAGCTGGCCAGCAGGAACGCACGGCCTGCCAGCGCGGGGTTCAGGAAGTTGCAGCCGATGCCGCCGTAGAGCTGCTTGACCACAACGATGGAGAAGAACGCGCCGATGATGATGACCCACCAGGGCAGATCAACGGGGCAAACGAAGCTCAGCAGGATACCGGTGACAACGGCGCTGAGGTCGCCCACCATGCAGGACTTCTTCATGAGCTTGCGGTACGCCCACTCGAAGAACACACAGGATACCACGGAAACGGCGGTCAGCAGCAGCGCCTTCCAGCCGAAGCAGTACACGCTCCATGCCAGAGCCGGCAGCAGCGCGATGATCACGTCCAGCATGATGCTGCGGGTATCCTCGTTGGAACGGATGTGGGGGGAGGAGGACGCGATCAGCTTCAGATTTTTGTAATCAGTCATGGTTTACGCCTCCTTCTTTTCGGCAGCGGCCTTCGCTTCGGCCTCCGCCTTGGCCTTGGCGGCCATTCTCGCGTTGTTGACCTCCTGCTTGCCCAGACGGAACGCATGGGTCAGAGGCAGGCGGGCGGGACAGGTATAGGTGCAGGCGCCGCACTCGATGCAGTCCATGCCGTGCAGCACGTTCTGCCAGGTGTCCACGTCGCCCTTCATCAGATACTTGTACATGAAGACGGGCTCCAGACGGATGGGGCACACGCCCACGCACTTGCCGCAGCGGATGCACTGGGGATCCTCGACGTACTGCTCCTCCTTGTCGGCGAAGGCCAGCATAGCGCCGGTGCCCTTGCCCACGGTAACATCCACGTCGTACTGCGCCAGACCCATCATCGGGCCGCCCATGATCAGCTTATACGTCTCGTCCTTCAGGCCGCCGCAGGCGTCGAACAGCTTGGTGATGGGCGTGCCGATGGGACACTCGATGTTCTTGGGGTCAATGACGCCGGAGCCGGACACGGTGACGATCTTGTTCACCACGGGCAGGCCCTCGTACACCGCACGGTAGATGGCGCAGGTGGTGTTCAGATTGAAGATGCAGCAGCCTGCATCGGCGGGCAGCTTGCCGCTGGGCACCTGACGGCCGGACACGGCCTGCACCAGCTGCTTTTCAGCGCCCTGGGGATAGCGGGTGTGCAGCACCTCCACCACCACGGGGGCGTTCAGCTCCGCGATCTTGGCGTTGAGCACGTCAGCCGCGTTCTGCTTGTTGGCCTCGATACCGATGTACACCTTATCCACGCCGAAGCACTTGGCCAGCAGGGTCGCGCCCTTGATGACCTGCTCCGGACGCTCCAGACAGGTGCGGTGGTCGCCGGTGATGTACGGCTCGCACTCCGCAGCATTGATGATCACATAGTCCACCTTGCCCAGACCGGAGCTGATCTTCACGTGAGTGGGGAACGTTGCGCCGCCCTGACCCACGATACCGGCGTTCTTCACGATCTCCACCAGCTGCTCCGGGGTCAGACTGTCGGGGTCTGCCACGGGCTTGACTTCCTCGGAGATCTCGTTCTGGAAGTCATTTTCGATGACCACGGACATCATCTTGCCGCCCATGGAGAACGGGCGCGGCTCCACGGCTTTCACCGTGCCGGAGATGCTGGCGTGGATGGGGGCGGAAACGAATCCGCCGGGTTCGCCGATCCTCTGTCCAATTTTTACCTTGTCGCCCACCGCAACGATAGGCTTGCAAGGCGCACCGATGTGCATAGACATGGGAATGACCACCTCAGCCGGCGCTGCCAGCTGTTCGATGGCCTTTTCATTGGTCGCGGCCTTCATGTCGTTGGGATGAACGCCGCCAAAGAAAGCTTGTGCCATTGTCTTCACCTCATCTTACTACCGGGTGGCGCTATGCCACCGCATACTATTCTAAATATTACAACAAAACTTTTCTCTTGTCCAGTCCCGCGTTGAAATTCCTGTGTTTTTTTGCGGTTTTTGTCGAAAGCTTTATTGGGCCACACGTCCTCTTGTGTTTTGCGGCGATCTGTGATACACTATGCAGTAGAAGGGGCGGACACTGGAAAAACTTACCTGCATCCTCCGTGACCGCCCGCCCATATATTTTATAGTGTATGCGACAATATTCCGGAAGGATGGTGCTTTGTATGGTTCTCGATCGCGCTTCCCTGAAACAGGAGTCCAAGGCTCTGCTCAAGACCGCGCGGGTCAATCCCTACCTGTTTACTCTGCTGGTGCTGGCTGTAACGCTGGTCATCAGCGGCATCAGCAACTACATGAACATGGACGACGAGTTCGCCTACCTCTACTCCGTGCAGTACGGCATCGACCTGAGCTTTCTGGCGCTGCACCGGGCGTTTCCCGCGCTGGTGGTGCTGTTCGTGTCCGTTGTCTGCGCCCTGCTGAATATGGTGCTGGAGGCGGGCGTGTCCCTGTATCATCTGGGCATCCGCCGGGGCGAGGAGATGCCCTACGTTACCCTGTTCGACGGCTTCTCCTTCGCCGGGAAGATCATCCTGCTGTCCATCGTGCAGTACATCTTCGTCTTCCTGTGGACGCTGCTGTTCATCGTCCCCGGCATCGTGGCGGCGTACCGCTACCGCTTCGCCATCCTGAACCTGTGCGAGAATCCGGAGATCGGCGTCATGGAGGCCATCAACATGAGCAAGGCGCAGACCGCCGGCTTCAAGTGGCAGCTGTTCGTGCTGGATCTGAGCTTCATCGGCTGGGGGCTGCTGGCCAGCCTGACGCTGGGCATCCTGAATATCTGGCTGCTGCCCTACATGGCCCAGAGCAACATCGCCTTCTTCCAGGAGATCAAAAAGGCCAAGGGCATCGGCTTTTTCCCGCCGCGTCCGGAGGACGACGGGCAGTTCCACCCCCACGACCCCTTTGGCGAGGACAACTGGTAAAATGAAACAAAGCACCCCCGGCGCTGCGCGCCGGGGGTGCTTTACGCAGGTTGCCTTTTCCCGGAAAGGCTGGTATAATGCCCTGTAAACAAAAGGAAAAGGTGATGCAGGATGACATACATCATAATGGGTCTGGCGGCACTGGTGGGCGGCATTATCCAGCCGCTGACGGGCTTCGGCGCGGCGGTGGTGCTGATGGTGGCGGCCAGCGCTTTTTACGATATGACCATCGCGCCCAGCATCGTGGCGCTGATCTGCATGGCGCAGTCCGGCGCCATGGGGTGGATGTACCGCAAACACATCGACATAAAGCAGATCGCGCTGCCCGTCGGCGTGTACACGGTGTGCAGCCTGGTGATCATCAACCTGTTGGGGCGGTTCGACCTGCACGTGCTGACGGCGCTGTTCGGGGCGTTCCTGATGGCGCTGGCGGCGTACTTTCTGTTCTTCGCCAAGCGGGTAAAGATGCAGCCCAGCCTGACGGCTGGGCTGGTGTGCAGCGCATTCTCCGGATGCTGCGCCGGGGCGTTCACCATCGGCGGCCCCATGATGGCGCTGTATTTCGTGGCTATCGCCAGAGACAAGGAGACGTATGTGGGGAACATGCAGTTCCTGTTCATGGTGACGAATCTCATCAACTTCACCATGCGGGCGGTGCGGGGCTACTTCCGCGCGGAGCTGCTGCCGGTGGCCGGGGTGAGCATTGTGTGCATACTGGCGGGGCTGTGGATCGGCACACGGCTGAGCCGGAGGATGTCCGGCGACGTGGCGCGGCAGGTGGTGTACATCGGCGTAGGCGTCAGCGGCCTGGTGACGCTGGCGCAGGAGCTGCTGAAGTAGCTTGTTGTGTCTGCAAAAACCGAAAAGCTTGTCATTGCCGCGCCGGTGTGTACACTGGCGCGGCGATCCGTTTCCAAAACGCACAGAGCCCTCTTTCGCACCCGCGTGTACGTCATACTGCCAGAATCAGGAAGAAATTTCGGCAAAGAAAAATCCCACCTCAAATGAGGTGGGATTTGGTGGAGACTGCTGGACTCGAACCAGTGACCTCCTGCGTGTGAAGATACGATGAAGGACGGAAAGCGTTGGTATCCAACGCTTCCCGTCCCTTTTGCGTACTTTCGGCTCGGTGGGCGATCCACTGTGTCCGCCTGTATCCACCTGCTTTTATCCGCGTTTGGGTCACGGTTTGGGTCAAGCCCTGCAACGGCGCAGAAATGACCACGCTGTAATTAAAGAATAGGCGTGCCGCCTGTCGACTTCCTTCAAAACCGTCAAATCCTGTGGTCGCGCACCCATTGGAGAAGCGCGTCATAGTCCATTGTGCCGGAGGCAACGGATAATCCGACCTCCACAACTTCCTCGTTGGTACACTCCATGTGTATCCCGTTCACTTCCAGAAACGTCAGCATAACGTACATACCGATGCGCTTGTTGCCGTCCACAAAAGCGTGGTTGGAGATGAGCGTATAGCCGAGCCGTGCGCCCTTTTCCTCCTTGGTAGGATAGAACTCCTGCCCGTCAAAGCCGGCAAAGGCGTTCTCCAATGCGGAATCCAACAGGGCTTCATCCCGGACACCGATACTGCCGCCTGTTTCCTGGGCGATGAGCTTATGGAGCAGCAACACCTTATCTTTCGAAAACTTGATCATTTTGCCAGCTCCATAAATGCGGGCATATACTTTTTCAGGATGCGCGCCGCCACAACGTCGATTTTTTCATCATCGGTCATATCGATCATAGGGGACACATCCAGATCCACCAGCATATATTTGGGTTTGTTGTTCTTGAAAATCACCGCCTGCCCGTTCTTCTCGGCAATGCGCGTAACACGCGAGAAGTTCTGATTCGCTTCGGTGACCGAAACGATCGTCTTTGTATCAATGGTCATCGTGAACACCTCCTATGCTTATTATACCCATATATAGGTAAAAATCAACCTATAATTTACACGTTGTTTGGCGTTCGTAGCCAACCGCAGAATGTGGTTATTCCTTCGCTGCGTCTTGCCTTGTCAGCGCGTCCATGACCTTGTGATACACCACTTGATTGGGGTAATAGCGGTAGTCGGCAAAGACGGAGATGCCGCCGTGCGGGAGAGTGTGTCGGTACGCAGCAGTTCCTCGACGGCTTTGCGAGAACAGATGGTCACGTTCATAGATAAGATGCAGGAAAACGGTGCGGACACAGAGGCGGAGATCGTGGAGCGGTACATGGAGGCGGCAGAGCAGGAGGGCGTGACGCTGACGCAGGACGAGGTGATGGACGAGATCGCAGCGGATTTCGCCGGGGACATGATGGAGAACCCTGACATGTTCCGTGAGTTTTCCCAGAGCAACCGCACGGCGGCGCAAAAGCTGCTGGACAGCCTGAAGGAGTTCATCGCAAAGGTTAAGTCCATCTTTACCGGCAAGGCCAGAGATATGGCGGCGCAGGAGGCATACGGCAAGGACTTTGCGGAGCTGGAGGCGGTGGCGCAGAAGTAGCAGGAAGCATTTGACGCGGCGGAGCAACAGGCGGATAAAGTAAAAACCGCCGCCGGTGAGGGCGACGGTGCAAAGTATCAGATCAAGCAGTCCCCCAATGGCATGAAATACGTTCAGGCAGACAGACAAGTGTTATTTGGCAACGACCCCAAGGCGTGGAGTGAACAGCTGGAAAGCTATATCAACGGCAAAATCCGCAATCACGAAGATGTTCGCCTAATTGCCGAGGACGGCGATGTTCTGCTCCTGACAAGTAAATCTGCCGGGAAGCTGAGTAGCATTTACGACAACAATGGTCGAACGCTGGATGAAAAAGCATTTGAACGTAAAGCAAATGCAGCTGCTCACATCGACGAACTTATTAAGGTTTCTGCGCGCGGAGGAAAGATTGTCCTTGACTTTGGTGGGCGTCACGGTGACATGGCAAAAGACGGCTGGAACTATCGAACGGCATATTTCATGGATTTTGATGGAAAGTATTATCGAACGCGCATTTCCGTTGCGCTGGGTAAGGATGGGAGCATTGTCTACAATATCGGGGAAATGCAAGAAAGAAGCACTCCCCAAATTAACGGCTCTTCCGGAAACTCCGGCGCTCAGCGGGGGAATGCTTCTGGTATTAGTATACTCACCGATGGCGAGAATGTCAAGCCGAAGTTTTCGCTGAAGGCTTACTCGGAGGCGGAGAAAAAAGATCATGTGAAGTCCGCGAAGGAGTTTTTCGGTAAAACGTACAGCTGGAACGAGACCGGGTACATCACCACGGACGGCACAAAGCTGGACTTTTCCGGCCGACATGAGGGCGCACCCGGCGGGCAAGCTGGGCGAGGGGGCCACGGCCGTGTCCGGCGCGGAGCTGTGTGAGCGGCAATTTCAATCCACGCCCCCGCGAGGGGGGCGACGCGCTACGCGCCGCGGGCTGCACTATGGGGGCTTGTATTTCAATCCACGCCCCCCCCGCGAGGGGGCGACAGGCCAACGGCACCACCTACGATCTGGTCTGGGTATTTCAATCCGCGCCCCCCGCGAGGGGGGGCGACATGATCCGTTCCTCTTTTGTCATGTAGTGTCCCATATTTCAATCCACGCCCCCCGCGAGGGGGGGCGACTCACGCTGCACGTCGATCTGCTTGGACAGCACGATTTCAATCCACGCCCCCCGCGAGGGGGGGCGACTGCTGTACGCCAGCCAGAATGACCCGGAGTACCGTATTTCAATCCACGCCCCCCGCGAGGGGGGCGACCGCGAGCGAGCTACGCTACGCACACAGGACATTTTATTTCAATCCACGCCCCCCGCGAGGGGGGCGACCGCGGTTCTTTTGGGCTTCGCCCGCGTTAAACGCGATTTCAATCCACGCCCCCCGCGAGGGGGGCGACCTGCTGGCGGCAATCGTACCTGTGAAGTGTGTATGATTTCAATCCACGCCCCCCGCGAGGGGGGCGACACACATGGGAGCCGCCGAGATACTCAGGATTCTGATTTCAATCCACGCCCCCCGCGAGGGGGGCGACTCGGCGTCCCGGTATTGGTTATCGGTACTTTGAAATTTCAATCCACGCCCCCCGCGAGGGGGGCGACGCTTCGCGGGTCTGCTGCATCTTCTCGTGATCGGCATTTCAATCCACGCCCCCCGCGAGGGGGGCGACTGCGCTTGAAGCTCTCACGCAGCCGCCTCTCGGCATTTCAATCCACGCCCCCCGCGAGGGGGGCGACAGCAAAGATGCACAGTTTTACCTGCGGATCTTTGACAAATAAGTAGAAATTTTGCATTTCTGGGGAAAAACACGGGGTGGTTGTCCGAGAAACCCGGGGAAAGACCGGCGTTTTTTCAGGAAAAGCCTTGCGAACCTCCCGGCAATCTCTGGTCACTTGGACTTCGCGGGGGCGGGAAGGCGCGTCCCGGATACCCGTGCGCCGTACCACTGCCGCGCCGGGCGGCGTGTGTCAGAGGATCAGGGGATCCTCCGGCAGATAGGTGCTCTTCGTACCGAAATGCTCCACTTTTTTCTCATATTGCTTCCCCAGATAGTAAAAGCGCAGACTGTCTTTCTCGGGATCCATGATGGACAGGAGCTGTGCCTGCAGGCGGCGGCACTGCCCTGCGTCCAGCAGACACTCAAACACGGAATTTTGCACCCGCTGTCCGTAGTCCACACACTTTTTAGCGATCTGCCGCAGGCGCTTGCGTCCGGCGGCGTCCTCGGTGTTTACATCGTATGTAATCAGCACCAGCATAGCATCACTTCCATAAAAACGGCGGATAGCCGTCCAAGTCGCCGCGGAGGCAGCGAGCCAGCAGTAGCGCCTGCGCATAGGGAATCATACCCCAACTCAGCTTTTCTCCCAGATAGGGGTGGGTCAGCGTGTCCTGCTTCCGCTCCTGCCAGGCCTTCAGGAATTTCCGGCGGCCGTCATCGGACAGCAGCACCGCGCCACTGTCCTGCATCTGAAAGTCCTCCGGGCGCAGCATTCGATTGTTCACGAGGGTCAGCACGAAGCGGTCTGCCATGCAGGGTCGCAGCTCCTCCATCAGATCCAGCGCCAACGACTGCCGTCCCGGCCGGTCGCGGTGGAGGAAGCCTACATAGCTGTCCAATCCGACGCTTTCCAAGGCGCTGGCACAGTCGTGTGCCAGCAGACTGTAGGCGAAGGACAGCATGGCGTTTACCCGATCCAGCGGCGGCCGACGGCTTCGTCCGTGGAAGAAGAATGCCTCCTTCCGGCTCAGGAGCATATGATCGAGGACGTCGAAATACGCGGTGGCAGCAGCGCCCTCTATTCCCCGCAGGGAGTCCAAGTCAGCGGCAGCTAGCACCTGTGGCAGCATAGCCCGGAGGTTGGCAGCGGCTTTTTCCAATCCGCAGTCCGCCACGCGGGGCGCGTGATCCCGCAGGGTGCGCTGGATGCTGGCGGCACCGTTGCTCAGCTTGCCGAAGATCATGGTGCGGGCTATCTCACAGCTGCGAGCGGGGTCGTCAGCGATACGGTACTGCTCACGACGGAGCAGTACGTTGCCGCTGCTCTCGCCGCAGGTGCGGGCAAGGAAACGTCCGTGCGGGGAGCAGAAGGCCAGACCGATCCCGGCCTCCGCACATTTGCCCATCAGCGCAGGGGAGGCACCGGCGTAGGAGAAGCTGACGATGGCTTGCAGCGTGTGCAGCGGGTAGCGGGCGACGACGGTCTTGTCTCGGTTTGCCAGCACATTTCCCCCCTCCAGCGAGAGGTAAATGTCCTCGGAGGTGACAAAAAGCGTGTTGAGAAGCTGCTTCATGGTGATTCCTCCATGGCCGCCCGGAGATACGCGGAGACGGCTCTGCTTTTCATCAGCTTGGGCAGGCACAGCTCCTTCAAGGAGCAGGCATTGCAGGATTTGGTGGGTTTGACCTTGGGGGTATAGCCCCGACGGTACAGCTCGTGCATTTCCGCCAGCAGCTCCCGCACCCCTGCGCGCAGCTCCGGGGTGAAGGAAACCCTCTCTCGCCGGCGGATCTCCCCGTAATAGAGTGCGCCCTCAGGGATGTCGCAGCAGAGCATGGACTCCAGGCACATGGCCTGCGCGCATAGCTGCAGGGTGTCGCCAGTGTCCTCGCGGGGGCGGCCCCTTTTGTACTCCACCGGGTACGGCTGCCACAGTCCCTCTTTCCCGGAGAGGGGGATCCCGACGGAGCCCCGGTGGTATTCCAGTACGTCGCACTGTCCGGATACACCCAGCTCCGCGGAATAGGCGCTGACGCCACGCGTAATAAAGCGGTCGCCCCGCCGCTCCTGAAGGTCCGTGTCGTGGGCGTTTTCGTGGAGGATCGCGCCGTCAATGGTGCGGTAGTTTTCCGCCCACTGGTGCTCGATGTGGATCAGCGCCCACCGCCGCCTGCAAAACCGAAAATGCTGTAAGCCGGAGAGCTGTAGGAAGTCCTCCTCATTATATGCCATCGATCACCTCCGGCTCCAGACCCGGCAGCGCCTCCAGCGAAATCACATAGTCGTCTGCGGAGGTGGGGATGGTACCCGCGTCCCGCAGCGCGACCTTGACGGAGCGGTGGACCTTTGCGGAGGAGTACCGCCCATCCTTGCAGCTGTGCCGCCACCAGAACAGCTTCACCACCTCCATGGAGCCGTCGGGCCGTGCGGAGGAGGCATCGTTCACAAAGAGGGTGCGCAGACATTCCTTGACCGTGTCGGCGTCCTCATCGGAGAAGCCGGTCTTTTCCGCCAGCTGGACATTGATGGAGCCCTTGATCTCGTACAGGCCGAAGCGGACAAAGTGCTTCATGCCCATGGTGTCGGAGGCGCGGTTCTCACCCTTTTCCTTCTTCTCACCATTCACGCTCTTGGTGATCTGGAGGGACTCGATCTCCACGGGGGACAGGCTGGACGCCTGATGGATAGAGATGGGGCCGCGCACACCGCAGGAGAAGCCCTTGGCATCCTTGAAGGCAAAGACCTGCCCGAAGGTACGCACGTCCAGCCACGTTTCGCAGGCGTGCCGGGCATATTCCTCCCGATCCTTGATGCCCTTCATAGCGGCGGAGGCCCGCTCGCTGAGGCTGCCGCAGCCGTCGCTGCACCGATCCTCCGACTGAACGAAGATGGGCTTGCCCAGATCCTGCATCCGGTTGCGGATCTTGCGCTTGATGCACACGTCGGAGATTTCACCAAAGCCGTTCAGGTCGGTGCGGGGGCGATTGCCGTTCAGAGGGTCGCCGTTGCTGTTGGCGCGGGTCACGGAGACCAGTGCCACAAAATCGATCTTGTTTTGCAAGCTGCTCATTTATTCTTCCTCCTGACTGTTTTCGGTCTTGCCGGATGTGTACAGCGCACTGCGCTGCAGATAGTACCCAAAGAGATAGGTGTCCTTCAGGGCCTCCTCCTGTTCCGCCTGCGGGAAGGCGGAAATTTCCTGGATGATCTGCTCGATGATGCGGTCGTATTTTGTTCTGGCGCCGGGCTTGAGTTTGGGGTAGTACGCCTTTTTCAACTGCTCCCAGATGATCCGGCTGGCGTAGAGTGGACGCTTTGCGAACACGGACTGCATCCGGATCGCGTTGGGCTCTCGCTGTTCATTGGGGTCATAGGTGTCTCGCTCAAGTTTTTCAAACACGGCCAAAAGCCGTCCATACTGATAGCTGACGTCCTTCTTCTGCGGTTCCAGTGCCATACCCCATTCCTCCTTGTACCAATCATATTTGTATTTCCGAAGCACCGCGCAGGCGGTGAACAATACCGTTTCCCGCAGGGCGGCGTCCATGATCTGCAGGTTGGACGCCTTGGCCGCCGCAGCGCGGGCGATATCCGCTGGCATTTTGCCCTGATCCACCCGGCAGGAGAGCAGCCGCTGTACCTGCTGGCGCATGACGCGCTCGTCCGTCTCCAGCTTTGTCTGCTTGTCGGAGACGCGCACCGTGCCGAAGGCGCAGTCCGCGATCTGCGAAAGCGAGGGCGACTGTATGCCGAAGGAGGAATGCTCCCAGCAGCAAAGTGCATCCCAGTTGTGCAGGCGCTCCAGAAAATCAGAGACCGGAAGCTCGCTGTAATAGGTGAGGGAAAGACGTCCGGATGTGGCGGCGTCAAAGGCGGCCACTACGGCGCCGGCGTCCCGCGGGATCGTCTCCTGCCAGCCCCGGAGAGTTTCCGACAACGCCTTTCGATAGTCGGAGTATTTTATCTGTTTGGCGGCACCCCGCCGCAGGAAGGCGGCCTGCGGTTTGGGGATCTCAATGCCCTGCGGATTCCAGCACAGGAAGGTGCGCCCGCCGATGAAGACGCCTTGGGTCGCCGCCAACCAGTGCAGCGCACTGTGAATCTTCTGCGACGCCTCGTAGCTCATGGTCGCGGCCTGTGAATCGTCTGTGAAGCGGCCTCGATAGGTGAAGCCACTGGTGTCGTTGGCGGAGATCAGCTTGGCATTGGCATACAGGTTGATGATTTTTTTCGGATGCTGGCGGGTCGGCGGGGCAAGCACTCCGGAGACCATGCAAAACGCGGGCTTCTCAGATCTTGTGGATGCATAGTAGTCGATGAAGGATTGGAAGAGGCTCTGATCCTGCCAGCAGGCAGGCGTTTCATTTTCCACACCTGTCTCTACGCGCCAGCGGACCACCTGTTTTTCCTTGGTGGGTAGCCCCTTTTCATTCAGGGAGATCACACCCCGCTGCGCCAGGTCTTCAACGATTGTCCCCCTCTCCACATAGTGGGCGATGGCGGAGAGCTTGGGGTGGCCATAGGGGGAATCCTCCCAGCGGTGCAGTTGTGTCAGGTAGCTTTCGTATTTGGCGGGATACAGCGCAGAGAGAAATCGTATCTGATCGCACAGGGGGTGCGCGCAGGTGGTGTCGCCCGTTCTTCCCGAGGAGCTCTCCGTCACAGGGATGATCGTGGCGGCCTGCTCCGCCTCGACGGAACGGGCGTCCAGCAGATGACCGTCCGCGTCCAGAGTGAGCTCCAGCTCTGCGTTTACGATTTGGTGCGAAACAGGAACCAGCGGCTCCTTCGCCTTGCCGTAGATACCGGCGTATTGCGACTCCATGGCACAGTAGGTGTCATAGGCTTGCTGCATCAGTCCCATTTACTCCACCTCCCCAAATTCCCGCAGACCGATAAAATTGCCCTCGTCGGCGGAAAAGCTCTTCATAGGCATCTCCCGCAGAGGCTTCTGCCCCGGACAATCCTCCGGCGGGAGAAAGTGAATGACACCGTTTTTCATGACCGGGTACCAAAACCGGGCAGTCATCCGTCCGCGGGTCTCCTCCGAGTAGGCCTCGTCCGGGTAGGTGATGCCGTGGTACATCAGCCCGAAGCTCAACTCCGGCAGATCGTCGTAGGCGCCTGCGCCGTTTCCGAATACGCAGGGCCCTACATAGCCCTGACATTCCCGGGTACCCAGAAAAATATCACGCCGCCCGCCCTTTTCGATCATCCGGCGGGCAATGCAGTGATGTTTGTTCTCATTTCGGTCGCCGCACAGCTCTGGGCGGTTGTCGTTCCAGTCGAAGCAGGCCCGCACCTGATACCGGCAGCTTTTCAGATAGGTGTAATACGCCAGATCGTTGCCGCCGCCGTATTTGATGGGGCGGATGCCCTTCACTTCGGTCTGGATCGGGTTCATGACCCGCACGTCCAGGATTCGCCAGATGAAGGTGGGCTTCCAGTATACAGAGGATAAAATGCCCTTCAGTGCCTCATAGGTGGGTACCTGATAGCTGCACTTTTCACCGCCCAGACGCATGAGAGGGTCGGAGAAGAGGGCGTAGTCGCCGTATACCTCAAACTCTACGATGTTGGGATGTTCTGTTTTCAATCGCTACACCTCCTGAAAATCACGGGTACCGGCCTCCAGGGAAAAACCGGTATGTTCGTTATAAAAGCCATCGGACAACAGCAGTATGCCGCCGTCGAACAGTGAGGTCACGGCGCCGAGGCTCTCAAGCCGCTCCAGCTGATAGCGGTAGACGCTGACGCAGTAGCCCTTTGCCCCGTCAATGCAGCCGCGAATGACCGCCCAATCCTTCTGCCCGTAGACCTGAGCGGCGTTTCGCAGCGTGTTTTGCAGCTCGCGCCCTCTTCCGTAGGGTACGAGCAGGGCGCTCGTGTCCTCGTCAAACACCTGAAAAAGGCCGCCTGCCAGACGGAACGCCTGCCGCAGAAAGTAACGCTCCGCTTGCGCGCAGTTGGCGTCTGCATACCGAGGGTTGTCCGCCAGCAGATGATAGAGGGAGCCGTGCGCCTGGGTTTGGTCGTCCTGGAAGCCGGGCTCCATCTCTGCGTATAGCCGGCGATAGTAGAACCGGATGGCCTCCTCGGAGGACAGATCGTGCCGGAAAGCCTCCGGCGTTTTGGAAAAGGCGGCCAGCAGCGCAGTGGTGGCGTTCTGTCCGCGCACGATGTCGTCCAGACCACGCAGCCGCTCGTCGGTACACCGGATGAGGCGGACGGGGGCGGGCTTCTTTTGCTCGGCGTGCCGGTTGCACCGCCCTGCCGCCTGCACGACACTGTCCATTCCGGCGGAGAAGCGAATCACCCGCTGGAAGGAGATGTCCACACCGGCCTCGATCACCTGCGTGGAGACGCAGACAACCCTTTGCCTGTCGGCGGAGGGCTTGTCCAGCGCGGACTGTAAGGCTTGCAGAGTCTCCCTGCGGTGCTGCATGCACATGGCGGCGGACAGATGGAAGCGCCGGCAATTCTCGGCTTGCAGCGACTCGAACAGGAACGCCGCCTCCTTTTTCGTGTTGCACACCACCAGCAGACTGTCGCACGACGACAGTGCCTCTGTGACGATCTGCGAGAGCTCCTCCAGCTTAGCGCATCCGGCGTTTTGGATGTCGGTGCGCTTAAAGACGTCCCACAGTGCCTTTTGCTGCGGAACCAGATCGACGGGCTGGCGGTGCAGCGGGTGGTCGGCTGCCTCCAGACAGGGCTGGGTGGCGGAGCACAGAACAATAGTGGCGCCACAGACCTCGGACAGGAAGTTGACCGCCAAATTGAACAGCGTCAGCATTTTACCGGGAACGGTCTGTACCTCGTCGATCACAATGACGCTGCCGCACAGCGCGTGAAATCTGCGGATGGCGCAGGTCCTTCCGCTGAAGCAGGTATTCAGCAGCTGCACCAGCGTGGTGATAATGATCGGCGCCGACCAGGAGGCGGTGAGCAGCTCCAGCGCCTGCAAGCGCTCCGGCGTCTCCTTCGGCTCGGCAAGGTTGGAGTGATGCTCCAGTATCAAAGCGTCGTCCCCTATATAATCGCGGATGACCTGGGCGTTTTGATCCAGGATCGACAGCAGCGGCGCGGTGAAGATGATCCGGGAGCAGTTCCATTTTGCCGCGTGGGTCAATGCGAAGCGGAGGCTGGCCAGCGTTTTTCCACCGCCGGTGGGAACATTCAGGCGGTAGACACCTCCGGGCCGGGCGGCACCGGCGGCACAGGTGTCGGAGATGGTGTGGCGCGCCAGATCAATGGGCGTTTTTCGCGGGAATGCCGCCAGCTTCTCCTCCATAAACGCCAGCCGTTCTGTCCAGATTGGCCGCATATCCTCTGGGAACACGGGCGGTTCTATCCCATCCATAAAAGCGGCGGTGTCCGTGCGATCCCCCTCGATCACGGCGGACAGGAGCATCCGAGCCAGAAGACCGATATAAAACGCGGTCTCCCGATCCGCCTCATTGTCGTCCGCTTGGGCGGACAGCGCAGCCAACCGATCCAGCATCGGGGTCATCTCCCGGACGGCGTCGCGGAACAGATGCTCCAGCTCCTCCTCGTCGGCAACCTCCGCCAAAAAGCCCTGTCGGGATTCATCGTAAAAGATCCCCTCCTTGGTCTGGCGATGAAAAAAGCCACTGTGCTGCTGGGGGTCGATACAGTCAAACAGGCCGTGATGTGAGCCAACGGCAAAGGCCAGCAGCTCTGCGGTCACGTCGGAATAGGAGAACGTACCGCAGCCGCCGTGCCAACGATCCAGCAGAAGGCGCACGCCGGCGAAGGTATGGTTGACACTGCCACGGACAGCGTTCCCGCCGCTGACAGCCTCCGAAAGGTATTGCGCATACTCCTGTTTGTTTTTTCCGGCGTCGTGGAGCAAACCGACCAGATAGGCGCTTTTTTCCAGACCCAGTGGCCGCAGTGCGGTTGCGGCCAGCGCCGCCGTGTTCCGGCAATGCTCCTGGACGGTTTGCCGCTCTCCGGTTTCGCGGATATGGGCAGGATACATGGCGATCACATCCTGTCATATATTTTTTAACGCGCATATGTTGATGCTTTAACCATACCACACGCAAGAGATTTTGTAAATATGCATAGCAAAAAAATGGGTGTGCCAACTGAATTTGTGGATTTTGCCACACTGCGCGAGTTGGGTATTCCCGTGGATTGAAAGAGTAAAAAGGAGAAGCTGCGCAAGGCTTGGCAGGGAAACATCCCCTGCCGCGCCCTGCGCAGCTTTTCGCCCAACGCGGCTATGCAGCTGCTATACACCAGATACGCCGCCTCCTTGGTGTATCGTCTTTGCTTGTGGGCTCTTAGACTTTTATTATGACTCGCCATATTAAGAAAACGAGTTTTGCCATTTCCTAAATGTGTGCTCATTGCTTGCTTTTTGCAACACAAGAAGAGGTGTGACCATCGGTCACACCTCTTCTTCCTTTAACCACTCGATAAACTCGACTCGCGGCAGTTTTACGGTTTCGCTGGCCTCTTTCTTCGGTCTGCCCTCTACTTGCCTACGACTTCTTCAGCCACCGCTGGAACTCGTCCTCGGTGATGACGCCCTCATCGCATTTCTTTTTCTGTTCTCTGGCCTGCTCGCTCCACGCATAAAACTCGCTGTCGCTGATGCGCCCGGCCTTGATCCACGCAAAGCGGCGCTTATACTCCCGGCGGTAGATCTTGAATCGTCGACTATGTCACCAACCGGGAAAAGACGGTGGAGCAGCTTATCAGCGGCGTCAACTGCGTAGCGCGGACGGCGGTGCCGGAATTCGAGGCGGTGAAAAAGCAGTTCCGCAAAACGGAGGGCCGCGGCTACTACCACATCATGCAGGCGTTCGCGCCGGATGATCCGCTGGACTTTACAAGGGCGCACGAGCTGGGCGTGAAGCTGGCGGAGCATTTTGCGGGCTACCAGTGCATCGTGGTCACCCACATGAACACAGCCCACATCCATAATCATATCATCATGAACTCCGTCAATTTCGAGACGGGCATGAAATTCCATCAGTCCGCAAGGGAGATGCAGCAGGTCAAGGACTACTGCAGCCAACTCTGTCGGGAGTACGGCTTGTCCGTCACGGAGTCCAAGGCCGACCCGTTCCGCATCCCGACATGGAAGAGGCGGCTGACGGATCATATCAAAGAGGCTATGGAGCAGAGCCGCACACAGCAGGAGTTCGTTGCGTATATGAGTGCCTACGGCTACGATGTGAAATGGGAGCCGAATCAGAAATATATCACCTACACCACGCCGGAGAACATCCGCTGCCGGGACAGCAAGCTGTTCGACCAGACGCTGAAGCGCGAGAATATGGAGCTGTACTTCCGGCTGGGCGGCGCGGATTATCTGCAAGCCTGCCGGGAAATTGCCTATGACCATCGTGAGCCGACACCCACACTGGAGGATGCCGTCTGCGGCATGGCGGGTATGGTGGCCGCCATCTGCGCCCCCTGCGAGGACGAGGACAGCGAGGTCAGCGACCTTGCCCGTGAGCTGTATTACAGCAGCCTCTTGCTGCAGGAGCTGGTGGAGTGGTATCAGTCCCGCCGTCAGGAACAGGAAAATTACGAGGAAGAATATGAGCAGTATCACGGTTTCGATATGACCATGATGTAAGGAGAACTGAATGAACGAATGTACCTATAAGAATTACGACGAGCTGCCCCTGATGCTGAACGTCGTACAGGTGGCGGCGGTGCTGGGCATCTCCCGCGCCGGAGCGTATGAGTTAGTTCACAGCGAGGGTTTCCCTGCACTGAAGATCGGCAGCCACATCGTAGTGCCGAAGGACAAGCTGCGGGAGTGGATCGACGCCAACACAGCGCAAAAATGACCACGCTGTAACAAAAGAATGCCCCGGCTGCGGAATTGATAACTTTCTCTTAACTCTGCCCATCTCCGATAGACAATATGAAATGACCCCTTCGCTTGTAAAGCGTGGATTTACCTGTC
>ENA-UOJE01001388-UOJE01001388.1-human-gut-metagenome-genome-assembly--contig:-C23-NODE-1388-length-21900-cov-9.403021_pt1 | contig 21900 bp, 13 predicted proteins | sample MGYA00242341_ERZ723888 | MGnify/ENA metagenome assembly ERZ723888 | reverse complement strand
GGGCGTAGTTGGGATCGGTCTCATTTGGCGCCAAGGAGCCCCAGGAGGCCAGAGTCACCGTGCGGCCTCCCAGATCATACTTTTTTTCCTCCGGCTGCCCGGAGCCGGAAGAGGATTCGGTTTTTGATCCGCAGCCGGTCAGTGACGCCGCCGCCAGACAAACCGCCGCCGCTGTGGTGCCAATACGGATAAACCATTTGCTTTTCATGGAAATCCTCCTTTTGTTTTCAAAAATTATTTACATACCGGTCAGCCCGGTACGCTCTACACCTTCGATAAAGAACCGCTGCACGATGAGGAAGAAAATCAGCAAGGGCAGCAGGATCAGCAGCGCCGCCGCGTTGGTGAGCATGGAAATCTGGATCACATCCACATTGGAACGGCCCAGGATTTGCTGAATCTGCCAGCTGAGCTGGTTCAGGATCAATGGCATCAGCTTCATGTTGGGGGCGTAGGTGCTGGCGAAGTACAGATCGTTCCAGCTCCAGACGAAGCTGAACACGGTGATGGTGGTGAGGGCGGGCACCGTATTGGGCAGCATGATACGGGTAAAGGTGCGGAACACCCCCGCGCCGTCCACCCAAGCGGATTCCTCCACCTCCTTGGGCAGGTTCTGGAAAAAGTTGCGCATGATGTAAATCAGCAGGCCGTTTTTGGTGCCCTGACAGCCGATGGCCAGGATCATCGCCGGCCAGGGGGTATTCAGCAGTGAACCCATATCCCAGCCGAATAGTCCGCCGATGCCGAAGAAATCAAAGTTGCGGAACATGGTATAGGAGGATACGCTGTAGGCCTGCTGGGGAACCACCAGGGTGAGAATGGCCAGGAAAAACAGGAAATTCCTCCCTTTGAAATGAAACCGGGCAAACCCGTAGCCCGCAAAGGTGCAGGCCGCCACCTGCAGCAGTGTGGTCGCCACGGTGGTGAAAAGGGTGGTAAAGAAATACTCGCCGTAATCGATGAGGCGCAGGACCTCCTTGAAGTTGTCCAGCGAGGGATTCTTGGGCACCCAGTGCACGGTCATATCGTTCATATCCGAGCGGGACATCAGGCCCACCGACAGCTTGACTAGGACGGGATAAAGAATAATGTAGGCCAGGCCGATCAGCAGTACGGTGCGCAGCACCGCCCAGATCCATTTGAGCGCCTTGCTCTTAACTTTATAACCGCTGACCGCCCGCCGTCTCCTGCGGGGTTTAGCCGCTGCATCCATGACAGATCCTCCCTTCGTTATTTTCCGGTCAGTCCTGCAGCCGGTTGCGCCGGGCCACCAGCCCGAACACAATGCCGATAATCAGCAGGATCACCACGGAGTAGATCCACGCCATGGCCGCTCCCAGACCGAAGTTCTGCGTGGTGCCGAACGCCTTGTCCCGCATCATCTCCAGCGTGCTGTTGCCGGCAGCGTTGAAGGAGTCGATGATGGTATACACGATACAGGTGATGATCATCGGCGTGATCATGGGGAAGGTGACCTTCCAGAAGGATTCCCAGGCTGTGGCCCCTTCGATGGAAGCTGCTTCATACACGCTGCGGGGAATGGACTGCAGCGCCGCCAGAAAGATAACGGTCTGCACGCCGGAAAGCATCACAATCTCGTTGATCCGGCCCACCACATCAAATACATAGTCGATCATGGTTTCCGGCAGGCCGGTGTTGTACAGCAGCGTCAGCAGTCCCGCGCCTCCTCCAAGAGAATCGCTTTCCTTGAGGCCGCCGCCTGCGCCGCCCATGGTATTCTGCAGGATATCCCCCGCGTCAAAGGACATCATAGCGGCGGAGGAAAGAACGATGGGCAGAAAAAAGATCACCCGGAAGAGGCCACGGCAGGCGAATTTTTGATTGAGGACGTTGGCGATAAAAAAGCTGTACAGGGTGATTAAAGGCAGGTTCACCAGCATGTTCAGGATGGACTGAACCACCCGCTGCCGGTACTCCGTCTCCACAAACAGGGCGTCGTAGTAGTTTTTCAGCCCCGCGAAGGTGACGGCGCCGCCGTCCGGCTGTACCGTGCCGAAGCTGTACACGATGGATCGGATGATGGGAATGCCGAACAGGAATACGATTCCGAACAGAAAGGGGGCGATAAAAATCCACCCCAGCCGGCCCTTGCGGGCTTCCAATGTCAGGACGCGCTTCTTTTTTGAGGTTGCGCCGATGCCCGGCATGGCAGGTCACTCCTTCCTTTCTCAGCCGCGGGTTTTTAACCCGCGACCAGATAATCCTTGGCGCCGATGGTCTTGCCCTCATATACGGCGTCGGTATCGGCGTAGTTCACATAGACCTCCACGCCGTTTTCATAGGTGGTGCGATACAGCTGGACATCCAGACGCTGATGAGCGGCTATCCGCTTGCCTGCCACTGAAGCCAGTTCAGCGGCGGCCCGGCTGTAGTCTGCCGCGGCGATAGGCAGCCAATCGTCGGCCTTGCCGGTATAGTACAGGTTATAATCCGTTTCTTTCAGTAAGCCGGGTTCCTCGGCCATCAGCAGATACTGCAGCCCCGCTCCGTATTCCACCGCTTCCAGCAGTGCCACTCGATAATCGGCCTCCATGTTCAGGGGCCGGGAAGAGTAGGAGATGGAACCGCTGAGCACCATGGGCACAAAGGGAACGCTTTCATTAACGATGGCAAACCAACTGTCGTCCAGCGGCAGGTCGCTGATGGAAGAGGCATATTTCCAGGCATACAGGTGGGGAGCAGAAAGCCGCAGCTGGGTTTTTCCCGCCAGCACATCCAGTGCCTGTACCGTCAGTTCCGCAGCCTTGACCCGGTCCACGGAGTGGGAATTACTGAAATCTGCCCCCAGGCTGGTTCCCAAGTCGGCAGAAGTCAGCCCTGGCAGCTGTAGGGAAGCAGATTTGTCGAGGAAGGTTTCCGCAAAAGATACCAGATGATTGGGAGACACTAAATTGATTGTGCCGCTCTTCCGATACCGGTTCATAAAATCATAGTGGTAGCCCACCGCCACGTCTCCGTTGAGACGCCGGGGAGCGTGGCTGCGCTTGTTGTAGCCGTCGCCTGTTTTGAAAACAGTGGAAAAATAGGTCTGAGGATAAAAGCCGATTCCCTTGGCGCTGAGGGATTCCATCAACGCGTTCAAGCCTTTTGTCCCGCCGAGGCAGGATTCCGGCCGGACGTCCAGCACGGTTTTTTGGGCCACCCCGCCGTTGAACCAGCCAATATAGCCCACGCTGGTGGGCGATGCTCCCAGCTTGCTCAGCTCCTCCACCAGACCGGCGGCCTGGGAGAAGGAGGTCATGCTGGTCTGCACATCCACTGAAATGCCCGCGATTACCGTTTTCACCGGCACCGCGCCCAGAAAGGTGACGTCCAGGGGCAGAGTGGAGGCGGCGCTGCCTTCCGGCAGCGCGCCGGAGGCCAGCAGATCGCTGCGCACCGCGGCGGCCATACCGTTATAGTCGGCGTTCTCCCCTTCCAGGAAGGTGTATTCCAGACGCAATGGTCCTTTGTAAGGATTCTTTTCGGTCATCACCACCAGGGTGTCCTCCCCGGAGGTCAAGGTCATGGACTGGCTCAATGTCGCGTCAAAGGAGGCAAACACGCAGTTATAGGAGTAGGTCATGCCCGCTACTCGGGCGCCGATCCTTCCCAATTCCGCCCCTTCCTTGATGGAGCATACAAAGGCGGCGGAGCCGTTTTTGAGGCCGAATACCGGCAGCAGTACCTGTTCCGCTACCTGATAGCGGCTGGTATCCGCCATGGAGGGGTTCTTGCCATATACGGACACATTATAAGGCGCAGCGTTGACCCGGCCGTTATTGAAATGGATCAACCCCCCGCTGCCGTCGGGCACCAGCATATACCCGACTTCTTGAGTTCCCGCCGCGCCAAAGAATTCCAGCACCCGAATCTGGGTGGGCGGCAGGGTGGGAACATACTGCATGGAGGCGGTATCCAGCTGGACGCTGAGGCGGCCGTTTTTCAGGGTGTAAACCAGATCCATATCGAAATAGGCCTTGGCCTCCACCTGAGCTTCAATGCCGTTTTCCAGATTATCGGCAATCAGGTCTTCTGTGGTATAGCCCGCCTTATCCATCAGCGCCTTGACCTTCAGCAGTACCCGCTCGGTGGTCACCTCAATGGCGTAAACATCATTGGCTTCCAGGTTCTTGTATTTGTCCAACAGAATCTGCTTGGTCTTCTCACTGGTGATGCCTTTCAGCGTCTGCAGCCGATAGTAGGTTTTCAGTTCCTCCTGATCCGCCGGTTCCAGCTTGGCTAAGATCTCCTCAAAACGAACGTCGGAAAGCTGCTGGGGAATGTCGTCCACGGTGATCTTGGTGCGGCTGATGTGATAGGAGACCACCAGCTGATTTCCCGACACCTTGGCGGACGCTCCGCCCTGTTTGACGGAATCGTTGTAGCTGTCCAGCGTTACGGCCTGGCCGCCGCTGTTATAGTACTGGACGGACAGCTGAGACAGCAGCGTATCCCGGGTAGCACCGCCCACCAAGGTTTCCCCCTCCACATCGGGGGGATTGGACAGCCATACCTGTCCGCTTTTCTCATTCCGGACGGCGATGGAAAACATCTCCGGGTGATAGTACAAAGCAACGTCGCCATCCCGGAAAGCTAGGGTCATCCCCTCCGGCAGTGTAGTCTGCAGGCCTTGGGAATTGTATACGGCGGGGTCGTAACCGTCCGCTTTATCCCGTGCACGGCCGAACCCGCTCATACCGCCGAAGCCTGACAAGGGATTCCCCTGCAGATCGCCGGCACCGGTGCTGAAGGACTGGGAGAACAGCACCGCCACCAGCACGATCACCACTCCATAAGCGACGGCGATGCTCAACAGCCGTTTTTGGTATTTTTTCATCCGGAAACCCTCCCGTTCGCGGTTGCGGTCACATGCGGAAAATCAACTCGCGGTATATAGTTCTTCCAAATTCAAAAACAGTATAGGCCAGATTCACCAGCAGGAAGCCCAATACCAGGATCACCACCATGCCCACCACGGTCAAAAGGGCGGTACCCAGGGCACGTTTCATGCTGACATTGTGAATGGTCATGTTCCCCACCAGCAGCAAAACAAGCAGCCACAGCAAGGACAATATGTAGAAAAAGGCATAGAAAGCGCTTTCTTCCAAGGTAAGCAGATTGGAAACCGCGATCAGCGGGATCTGAATCAGAATGAAGGGGGTAAGGGAGTAAGCAGCCGAGATGAAAATATCCCGGAAACTGCCTTCCCCATCCATCAGGGTTGTTAAACACCAATTGGCTACACACCAGAGAATCAGCGGCAGCAGTGACAGAAGGCCGTTGAGCAGCACATTGGTGCGGTTGACATTGCCTGTGCGGAACAGATAACCGCTGAGCAGGCTGGAACCCATCATGGTGAGGACGTAAAGCAGGGTAAGTGTCAGTGCTCCCGCCACCGTGCCCCGTTTTTCCCGCTTAAGATCATTGGCCCCTTTAAAGGGATGGAAGATATAATAGAAAGCATAATCCACACTTTGTAGATAGCGGCCCAGCGGTTTTCCCTGCAGCGGATCATCCGCCGCCGAGACCTTCACCGCAGCGCCTTCGCGGCGCGCCCGCAGCCGGACAATGGGAATTCGGATTACCACCACGGCCAGAGCCGCAAAAGCCAACAAAAATACCCAAAGGAAATTTCCGGACAATAAGTCCTGGCGGTATTCAGAGAATGCCCGGGAATACAGGGTTTTGTTATTGGCTAAACGGAAGCTGGTCATAGCCTCCTTAAAATTACCCTCCCGCAGCTGGGCCTTGCCGATACCCGTATAGGCCAGCTCACAGTTGGTGTTGAGGCGGTAGACCTCCTCATATTCCTCCGTGGCCTGATCATAATCTCCATAGTAATACAAGGCGGTGGCGTTGATGAGCCGCCGGCCGTATTCCGTGGGTTTGAACACCGTGACGGCGTTTTGAGGTCCGTCCAGCACATAGAGGTCGCTGCCGTAGGAATCAATGGCTGCCGGCGCGGTCAGCAGGCCGTCCTGACCGCCGGTAAAGGAAAAGGCCATCATCATATAGCCGTCGGAATCGTACATAAAGATACGGGAACGGCGAACATCCACACAGGCGTAAATACCGCCCTTCATAGAAGCGATATCCACAAAACGGGAGGGACCCACAATGCTGCCCACATAGGTGTTGCCCACGTCCCCGACCAGGGGAATGGGAGAATCCACTCGCAGCACGTCTTTGCCGCTGGGGTTGATCCGTTTCACCGCCGCACTGCCGGCGTTGTTTTCAATCTGCGCTGTGGCTAAGATAAAATCGCTTTCATCAATATCCAGGTTATTGAAGCTCACCGGGATAAAAGCGGCCATGGAACTGCGCTGTTCTTTGGTGGACAGCAGTCGCCAGAACCGATCCCATAGCGACGGCACCACCTTGTTCATACCGGCGTAACCGAGAAAAGAACCGTCCTGGCCGATTTCCAGGATTCCCTGGTAAACGCCCTCGCTCACCACGTAAATATTTCCCAACGAGCTGACGCCTACCTTCACCGGCGTATAGATAAAGTTTTCTCCCAGCAGCGGCGATTCCGGTTTGGGAATGAGGTGGTGCAGCGTCCCGTCCAGGTTCAGGCAAACCAGCCGCTGGTTCCCGGTATCCGCCACATAGATCAGGCCGTCGGCGGCATAAAACACGCCGGAAGGCTCCTTGAAGGCGTCCTGCCCTTCCGGGCCAAAAGCAGAAACAACGGAGACTGCGGAAAAATTCACATCGGTGATGATCACACGATTGTTTCCCGTATCCGCGATCAGCAGCATGCCCGTGGTTTCGTCGATATACAAATCCCGGGGATTTTTCAGGCTGTTCAGGCCGAAGGAGTCCCCACGGACGACCCGGTCGGGCAGATAGGGCGCCGGAGAAGCCAGTTCCTGGCCGTCCAGCATGGAATAGGTATAGCTGTCGTAGGGTTTCTGCCCCGCATCTTGGGCTGCCGCTGCTGCGGCCGTCGCGGCCGTAAGCAGCAGGGTGACGCAAAGGCAGGCCAGCCGCCTTATACCCGTCCGCATGAGGCCCCCTCCTTTCGTATCGTGCGCATTGGCGTCACTCCTTCATGCCCGAGGTGCTCATGGTTTCGATCACCCGGGACTGGGAGAAAATAAACAGGGACAGCGGCACCACCATCATCACCAAAGCCACCGCCGAGCTGGCGCCCGTGCGGGCGATGCCGCCGGCCAGTATCTGCGACATGGCCTGGGGCATGGTCTTCATCGGTTCGCTGTAGGTGTAGGGACTGACGATGTTCCACAGGCTCTGCACCATCAGGATAATCAGGGTGATCCAGGCTGGCTTCACCATGGGCATGGCGATTCTCCAGAAAACGCATACCTCGCCCGCTCCGTCGATGCGGGCGGATTCCAGCACTGAATCAGGCAGGGTCTCCATGAACTGCTTCATCAAATAGAGCCCCAGGGTGGACTGGAAGGCAGGCAGGATAATGGCCAGATAGTTATCCAGCAGATTCAGCTTGGAAATGATGATGTACGTGGGGATGGAGGTGACAGCGGTAGAAAACATCAGGGAGGTCACCACCAGCTTGAACATCAGATCCCGGCCGGGAAACACATGTTTCGCCAGTACATAGGCACACATGGAAGCGAAAAACAGATGTCCCAGAGTGCCTGCGCCGGTGACAAACAGGGTGTTGAACAGATACCGGGTGAAGGGCACCCAAGATTGATTCATCAGGGTGAACATATCCCGGAAATTATCCAAGGTGGGGTTGCGCACAAAAAAGTGAGGCGGATAGACAAAAAGCTCATCCATGGGCTTAAAGGCGTTGCTGACGATGTAGACCAGGGGCAGCAGGGTGAAAATACCCAGCAGCAAGAGTACCGCCAAGGTGGCGATATTGCCACCGAGGGAGTGATTCACCGCCCGGCGGGCGCTGACCCGTTTGATCCGGGGAAAGGATTTGGCCGCGGGGGCGCGGCGGGAAGGAGCTTTGGCCTCCATTTAACTTCCCACCTTTCGCAGCAGTTTCTGGATCAGCTGGTTGGAGCCCAGCATCAGAATGAACAAGACGGTGGCAATCGCCGAAGCATAGCCCATTTCAAACCGGACGGTGCCGTAGTCCACGATGTGATTCACTACTGTGTGAGCGGCATAGTCCACCGAAGGGAAGCCGGCCAGCGCCGAGGTGATATCTCCGATGCCGAAGGAAGCGGTGATTTGAATCACCGCGCCGAACATCAGCTGGGGCCGCATCTGAGGCATAGTGATATACCACAGCTCCTGGAAACGGTTGGTGATGCCGTCCACCGCCCCGGCCTCATACAGGGAACGGTCCACGCCCTGCAGTCCGGCGATGAAGGCCAGAAAACTGGTGCCCAAACTCATCCATACCGCCACGATCATGATGGCACCCAGGACATAATGGGGATTCTCCAGCCATTGAATCGGCGCGTTGATAATGCCCATCTGGGTCAGCGTGACGTTTACCAGGCCATAGCTGTCAGAGGAGAACATCAGCGACCAGATCATGTACGCGGCCCCCGAGATGGAGGGCGCGTAAAACACGGTGGTGAGAATCGCCCGCACGCCCCGGCCGAAGTTGTTGATAGCCCAGGCCAGGAAAAAGCAGGCGAAATAGCTCACCGGACCGGTGACAATGGCTAATAGCAGGGTATTTTTCAGCGCGATAAGGAATACGTCGTCAAAGACGAAAAGCTTCCGGTAATTGCTGATAAACACGAAGGATGGGGATTCCAGCAGATTGTAATAGGTAAAACTCAGACAGATGGATATGACCACGGGCAGCACGGTGAAAACAATGAACAGGATCATGTAGGGCGCCGCCATGGCGTAGGATACCTTGCTCTTTTTCATCCGCTGCAGCAGGCTTGCCTCGCCGTCTTTACGTTGCATCCGTCGTCCCTCCTTTGTCCGCCAGTCAGTCCAGCTTCAGTTCCTGGCGCTTCTGTTCGATTTCCAGATTGATAGACCGGGTATACCGGATCAGAGTTTCCTTGGGATCTTCGTTGTAATACAGCACCCGGCGAAAGGCGTTGTTGATATGCCGGGAGGTGAAGTACCCGCCGGGCACCTCTGGGGTACCGTGGATAAACTGCCACTGGGATTCCAGCATGGCGTAATCGTCTGCGGGCCAGGACATGGAGGAGAATGCCTCTACATTGGCTGAGGGATACCGGGCCGATTCGCCCAGGCGGTTTTCCATCTCTCGGCCGTAGGCGGTCTGGGTCTCCGCCCGGGTCCACCATTCCATAAAGGCCCACGCCGCTTCCTTATCCTCGCAGTCGGAAAGCATCATACAGGAGATGCCCACCGCCGCCGCGTCGTGCCGGATTTCCTCGCCGTCCTGGGTGCCGGGAACCGGCGCGATGCTCCACAATCCCCGGATCTCCGGCGCCGCCACACTGAGGTTGTTGTAAAGGGTGAAATCCGCGATGATCAGAGGCATTTCTCCCGAACGGAAACGGGTAGCCGCGTCGTATTTCAGCGGCAGATCATAGTCGATGTACAGGGAACACCACTGCTTAAAAGCATCGATGGCGCCGCTTTCATCCAGCGCGGACTGCTTGTTGTCCTCACTGTACAGGGAACCGCCGTGCTGCAGCAGCAGAATCAGATAAGAGGTCATCCCGTCCATGGCCCCCACTACACTGGAGGGGGCGGGAATACCGATGGTCATGTTGCTTTTCTGCAGAATGCTGAGGACCTTGAAGACCTCCTTCCAGGTCTCCGGCGGCTGAATGCCCAGTTCCTCAAAAATATCGCTGCGGTAATACATCACCGGGAAGGTTTGGGTTTCCGGCAGGGCATAAACGCCCTCCCCAAGCTGATAGGGCACCAGGGCGCTGGGGCGAAACCGCTCCTTCACCACATCGAAGGCGGTGTCGCCTTCGCCGAAAGCCGTCAAATCCACGGCGGCGCCGCGGGTGGCAAAGTTCACCGGGTCGGTGTTGCCCACCTGAAGAGCCACGTCCGGCCCCCGGCCCGCCACCGTTGCCGACAGCAACTGACCTGTTACCAGCTTGATATCCACGCCGATGCCGGTTTCATCGGTAAACCGGGAACTCAGCTCCCGCAGGATGGTGGATTGATCCCGGCCTGCCTGGGTCCATACTTCAATGCGCCGGGACACGCCCTCCTGACCGCCTATATAGCTGTAATCAATCACAAAGGAATAGAAAAACACCTTGGCCTCATGCCAGATCTTCTGAAAAATATTGCCGTCTGCTTTGGGCAGCTGAGCATCTTCGCCATGCAGGTACAGGCTGTCCAGCTCCAGAGACTGCTGCTTGATATTGATCAGCCAGGTGGACAGGGCGCCGATGTTATCCTTGAAGTTGGATACTTGCTTCTGCACCAGCTCCGGTTTGTCAACGAATTTTTCCAGCTGACGGCTCATGGTCTGCAGAATTCCGTTGACGCTTCCCCGTTTGCCGGTGATTCCCACCAGCAGCTCGTCGCAGCGCCGCAGGGCGTCCGCCTGGGCCTGAAAAATTTCAAATACTTGGGGAGCGGTGGTCTCCAGCATGTAATCTCGGTAAGTATCAGGTACGGTGCCGGTGATCATAATCACCTGCCGGTAGGCCTGATTCAGCTGATAAACCGCCTCATCCACAATATCGATGGCTTCCGACAGCCGGCCGGTGGTCACCTCCATCCGGATGGTATGGGTTTTCCCGCCCTCCAGATAAATCCAATAATCCGGCGTCACGTTCTGCCAGGAGCTGTTATATTCAAAGGCAAAATCTTCGAACTCCTTGAAGGGGACCTGTCCGTCGATGGAAATTCGCCGGGAGGAGGAAGCGCCGCTGAGGAGGTTCTGGCGAGCACGAAAACTCAGCCGATAAAGGCCGGATTTCTCCACCGGCACCTCCCATTCGATCCATTGCCCCGACTGGGACCAGCTGCCGCCGCCGATGACATTGAGCAGAACCCGGCTGGCGCTGTAGGGCACTGTGGCAGGAGAGGAACGGTCATTGCGGGCGTAAAGGGTGGTATCGGATTTTCGGGTCGGTTTTTCCGCGTCAATGGTCAGCAGTTCGCCGGTGACGGGCTGATAGCCCTTGCTGTCGTAATCTTTTTTCACATCTTCATAAGCCGGGAGTTCTTCGGCAGGCCCCAGCAGTACCCCGCCGATGGCCACCGGCTCCTTGACGGATTTGTAGCCGATGATATGCTCCCCTTTTTCCAGATAAAAAAGATAAGGGGCGGTGTACTGGCCGCTGTGGTCCTCCACATAAGCGTCCTGCCAGGTGTACAGCTCGGACTGAGAGGGAATCAGATCATTTCCCAAGGGATCCTGCCTGCTGCCCGGAGGGTCATCGTCCACCCAGATGCGGAACAGGGAAACCTGCTCCATCTCGAAAAAGGGTGTTTCACCGTCAATGGTAAGGGCGGCCTGCAGGGTGGTATCCTTGCCTTTCATGGTAAAATACCGCACCCGCAGAGTATAAAGTCCGCTTTGCGGCACAGACACCCGCAGGGAGGCCTCTCCCCCATCCTCCACCACCACGCCGGGAGTTCCCTGACCGTCCACGTCGGCGGTAAGGGAATCCGCGTCGGCAAAGCCGGTGGAGGGATCCGCCTTGATCTCCGGTACATCCCGGCCGGCATTGGGGAAGGATGCCAGATAATCGGTATAGGTGTGCTTGTCAATCACCGAGGAGGAGCCGCCTGATGTTGTGGTCTCCTGGGCCCGGGCCGGCAAAGCCGCCGGCAGAATCAGCACGGCTGCCGCGGCCAGCGCCGTCAGCTGCCGGATTACTTTCGCATGCATTCCGGTCCTCCTTTCCGAATCAAAAAGAGATGGTTCCTCTTTCGTTTAGAGACGCTTTGCCAAGTGAACGCCGATGGCGCTGAAGTCCCCGGCAACCGGCAGCACCAGTTCGCTGCCTTCCATATAGGCCGGCTTCCCGTCGGTATAACAGCCCCGGACCTCATAGCCCTCCAACCCGTCCAGCCGCACCTGCGGCTCCTGTATTCCGGAGAAGGCGTTGAACACCACCAGCGCTTCCCCACCGTCGGGGGTTCGGCGGACCACCGCCTGCCAGCCCTGAAGATGGCTGGTTGCCCTGTTGAAACAGCAGCGGCGCCGGGATATACCATCCTTGATGATGTGCCGTACAGTCTTGTAAAACGCCACGCCCTCCTGGACCAAACGGCGCTGTTCTTCGTTGAGAGAGGCGATATTTCCGGATACGCACAGCCGGCCAAGCAGGCCGTTGACCATGGAGTAGACGATCCGACGGTGGTCATCCTCTTTGCGGATCACCGCCCAGATCTGGCTCTGCCGTGGCGGGATCAGGCTATGCAGGTTGGCGGCGATAACGGGGATATCCTTGCACTCATGGGCATCGGAGAAGGAAGCCATGCTGCTGGTGGACATACTGCAGGGATCCAGACGATGGCCGCCGGAGGCGCAGTTTTCCAGTACCAGATCAGGATTGGTTTCCAATAAACGCTTCTTAAAGGCAATCATCGCCTCCACCTGGCGGCGCAGTCCCTCTCCGGGGGATTCCGCCCCGTCGCAGCCAATGCCGAAGAAGTCGTTGTAATCAACCTTTATGTAGCCTACCTGATTTTCCTTGAGAAAAAGCGCTACTTTTAGGTATAGATAATCCTGCACCCAAGGATCGGTGAAATCCCAGAAAGCGCGGGTGGGTGTCTGTAGCATATGTCCGTTGAGACGGAGAAAATGATCGGAATACTGGGTATAGGCGTCGGACGCCCGGCCGACATTTTCATATTCAAACCATAGGCCGGGGAGCAGCCCTTCCTTCCGAATAGCCGACAGGGTGGGCCGCATGTCGCCGCCGAACCGCTCTTTGCTTACCTCCCAGTCGCCCACATCCACGCCCACGCCTTCGACGCCGGGTTTACGGAACCAGCCGTCGTCAATGACGAAGTAGTCCACGTCCATTCCCCGCAGGGCATCCAATTCGGCCCTGACGGTTTCGGTGGTGGGATGACACCAGGTGTCGCAGTATTCGTTATAAATTACCGGCAGCTCCTGCTCACTGGCTGGCAGGTCAGCCAAAAAAGGATCAAAATAGGTCAGCAGCCGGTCGCAGACATCCTCCCTGTTCCCTTGGGTTACCGTGAGAATAGCCTCAGGGGTGGTGAAGGATGCGCCGGGGGCCAGGATTTTGCTCCAGTGTCCGAATTCAAAATCCGCCAGTCCCCCCGATAGGGAAAGAGCGTCCCCGCGGCGGTAGGGTTCCATTTGCCAGGAACCCGGCCAAACGATTTCCGCTCCCCAGGTCACGCCGGACAGGGTATCTTCTATCGCCGCGAAGGGAAAGAAATGCCGGGTAGGCATGCAGCCTACCTGTCCGTACCGTTCGCATTTGGTGGCCCATTTGGACCAGGAAGGATCCAGCTGAATATCCTCCACTGCCAGAGATTCTGGCCGGCCCTCCGCGCTCCAATAACTGCGAAAGCGGTGCAGCACCATGGATTCTGGCGCCTCTCCGTCGATAAAGGGGGTCAGCCCGGTGATGGAGAAACTGGACAGCATCCGCAGGGTGATATCCCGGGGAGAATCATTGACATAGGTGACGGAACTCAGCAGGGTTTTCGCGGTATGGGTTTTCAGGGTATGTATTGCCCGCTGTCCATCTTCCCGGTGAAATTCGGTCACCACCGCTACCTGATCCTGATCGGATAAGATGTATTGGGAATCCAGCTTGAGCAGCGCGGTGCTTTGGCTGTTGCGCATGGATATGCCGCCGGAATAGGCCTCGGGAAGAACGTCGCCCTCCACCGATACCTGCAGCAAGGATTCGTGCAGCTTCAGCTTGGACGGCCGGATATCTCCCAGCCGGGAAGCAGGCACCAGGGTCAGGGAAAGACAGTCTTCGCCGCCGTAGTACACCGCGCACATATCTCCCATGTGTACCACGGAAACAAGGGGGTTCTCCGCATCCGCAGGAACTTGGCGGAGAAGGCCGTTCTCAAATACGCTGTACTGCTCGGTACGATTGGTGGTTAAAGTCAATTTCGTCATAGTGGTTTCCTTCTTATTTGAAGATGAGGTTGCGGACATAGTCGTTTTTGTACAGGCGGTTATAAGAAGCTGTCAGCTTCACGCCGTTGATCTTGAAGTTGCTGAAGGTGATGTTTTCGATATACTTTTTGGGATAGGTAGGATTCTTGCCGGCTGTATATCCGCTGAGCAGAATCTCATTGGAGATAAAGCTGTCATTGGGGGAGTTGGAGGTGATATTGGAGAAGGTGACGCCGCTGATGCCGCCCTCATATTGCTGATGCCCCTGGAGAGATCCGAACCAGAAATCATCCTTGAAGGTCATGCAGACCAGCCGTTGGCAGTTGTTGATGCGGATATTGTCGAAGAGGATATCCGAAAAATAGGTGCCGTCGAGGCAGACGATGCTCATGGCCGCCCGCTCGTCCAGATTCAGGTGATTGTCCCGGTCGTCATAGCTGAAAAGCACATCGATATTCTTAAACGAAATATTCTTGTAATACTCCGCGCGGGACTCTTCCCCCACCACCATGGCGTTATTGCAATCGCTCCACAGGATGGTGTCGGAGATGTGGATGTTCTGGATGGGCTTCCAGGCACTGTGATTATTTTCGTCGTAAAGTCCTTTGATGCTGATGGTATCGTCGCAGGCCCGCAGGAAACAATTTTTTACCGTTACGTTACGGGAACTGCTGATGTTGAGAGAATCCGTAGAAGCGTAAGTGGGGCTGACCACCCGGTAGCCGTCCACGGTCATATCGTCACACATATACAGGTGGGTGGACCAGCTGCCCCGCATCATACCGTCCAGCGGAATGGCGCGGCTGTTGACGATTACCTTGCCCACTGTGCAGTTCCTGGACTCGGAAAAAACCAGAGGGATACGGTTGTACTGGTTGGGGTTGACCCCGCTCATCATCAGTACGCCGCCGCCCTGTATGGCACAGTTCTCCGCCCGGTTGAAAAAGACGGTGCCGTTCACCACCGCGCCGGGAGCGATATACACCGTGCGGCCGGTGCCGCCCACGGTCAGCTGGCCATTATGGGTTTTGTACAGGTCGTGGTAACCCGGACCGAAATAGATCACGTCCTCGGTGCTTTTGGTCGGCTGGTTGGGATCGATAGCCGCCACAAAGACATGGATCACCGCGCCCTTGTAGTTGTCGTCAAAGACGATGGTGAAGCTCTGTCCTGCCTTGGACGCTTCAAAGGAGATCTTTCTGCCCTCCCGGGAGCTTTTAACTCCCAAATTGTCGGGGAGAATCTTATAAGTCTTGAAATCAAAGGTGGGTTCGATTTCCACTTGGACCTTGGTGCCTTCTTTAATATGAAAATAGGTGAAATTCACCGGGTTTTTCCATGCGTTGGTGTCGGAATACACCCCCAGGTTCTGCCCGTTGGCCTTGGCGTAGAAGCAGACGGTGGCCTGGGGAGTTCCCTCCGGCACGGGATAGATCAGCAAATCCTTATCCGCCGGCTGGCCAGAGGTGCCGGAGGATGTGTCCGCTGAAGGCCGGGATGCCTCGGAGGATTGAGATGACTCGGGAGCTGTCGGTGCAGTGGCAGAACTTTGCGAGCTGGCCGGATTGGAAACATCCGGCTGAGATGCGCCCACAGTGGGTTCTCCGGTTTCTGTTGTCGTACCGGAGACAGGAGGATAGACGGAGGAAGACTGCGATTCGCCTGTCTCCTTTCCTCCACAGGATGTCAGCATCATAACCATCATCGCTCCCGCTAAAATTCCGCTAAACCACCGTTTCATTTTTTTGCTCCTTTATTGAAAAATCAGATCTTTGACATATGCGTTGGTCTTCAGCCGTTGGTAATCCGCCGTCACCTTTTGGCCGCCCACCGTCACATTCTCAAAGGTGATCCGCTCAATCCCCTTCTCTTTATCCCAGCCCTCCAGCAGAATCTCATTGGCGATCCGGCTGTTGTCGTCCGGGCTGGTGTTGGTGATGTTGCGGAAAACCACATCGCTCATGCCTCCGGGAGTGGTTTGATCCCCAAGAATAGAGCCGAACCAGAAGTCGGACTTAAAGGTCATACAAATCATCCGCTGACAGTTGCCGATGCGGATATCTTCAAACAGCACGTCGCTGTAATAGGTGCCGTGGAGGGACAACAGGGTCATCACCGCCCGCTCGTCCAGCCGTTCGTGATTATCCCGGTCATCAAAGCTGAATAATACGTCTATGTTCCGGAAAGATATATCCTTGTAATACTTGGCCCGTGACTCTTCTCCCAGCACCATGGCGTTGTTGCAGTCGCTCCACAGAATCGTATCCGAAACATGAATCTTTTCGTTGGGCAGACTGTCGGCGGGATCCGCTTCTCCCAACCCTTTGATGGTGATACAGTCATCACAGCTGCGGATAAAGCTGTTTTTTACCGTGATGTTCTGGGAATTGGTGATATCCAGCCCGTCGGTGGAGGCGTAGCGGGTACTGACGCATTTATATCCATCGAGCGTTACATTGGCGGAGCGATAAATATGAAAACTCCAGCCGGGATTCCGATGGGAATTGATCAGCAGCGGCCCGATTTCCACGCCGTCGCTGTTATTGACAATCAGGGGGATGTCGTTGTACTGGTTGAGAGGGTTGTGCCCGGACATCATCAGCATACCGTAGCAGATCACTTTAGCATCCCGGGCATTGTCCACCACAATGGTGCCGTCCACTACCGCCCCTGCGTCTATGTACAGGGTCTGCCCGCTTTTGATCCTCAGTTCTCCCGCATATCGCTGCTTGAGATCGTGATAGCCCGGTCCAAAGTAGAAGATGTTGGCGGTGGATTTCTCCGGTGGATTGGGATCGATTGGATTGGAAAACAGATGCAAGGTGTTGCCGCGATAGATGCCGTCAAACACCAAGGTGGCGTATACTCCCGGCCGGTCGATGGTAAACGTAATGGTATTTCCCTCCACCTTGGGGGTAATCCCCAGGCTTTCCGGCAGAATCTCCACCTTTTCAAAGGCTTCCTGCGCTTTCACCACAATGGTGGCGGAAACGTTCTCCTCCATGCCGAAATAACCGAAGTTGGGCCGGGCATCCCAGGCGTTGATGTCGGAATACAGCCCCACCTCCTGGCCGTTGGCCGTTACGGAAAATTGCAGACCATCCTGAGGGAATTCCTCCGGGGCGGGATAACACAGCACGCCGTTCACAGGTTTTCGCATAGCCGTCTCCTCCGATGATGTTGCCGCCGACGTCGGCGCGCGGGAGCTGTCCGGAGCCGAAGACACGGTTTTGTTGCCGCAGGAAGTCATACCGATCAGCAGCGCCGCTGCGGCGGCCCCGCCCAGGGTCCGAATCAGGGAAAAACGGCGCATATCCATCCACCAAACCTCTCAATTTTGTGGTAAATCCTTATTTTGCGGCAGGATTGCGTCTTGACATGATACTGCCGGTTATATACAATGAAACACGGATAAAGTCCGACAAAGGAAGCGCAGAGGAAGGAGTCACACATGAGAACGGTTAAAACTCCCAGTGACCAGCCCAGCGACTCTTTTATCAATTACTGGGCGGAAGAAAAGTATGGCTTTGACCTGGGTGTGCACGAATGCGGATATGAATTCTGCGATCCGCTGCATTTCTGGGGCCCTGCACGCAAGATGTTTTTCTCCCTGCATTATGTCCTTTCCGGCGAAGGAGTGCTTTATCAAAACGGCAAAGAATATCCTATCGGGCCGAAAATGGGCTTTTTACTGATGCCCTCCGTGACCTGTAAATACACCGCCTCCGAAACCAACCCCTGGGAATATCGCTGGGTGGGCTTCAGCGGCTCCAAAGCCTGGGATATTCTGCAGAAATGCAGTATCAACGCGGACAATCCCGTTTTTTATTACGACAAAGACGACTTTTTCCCCTCCATGATGGAGCGGATCTACAACGCCTCTCACACCCAGTATGTTTCCGAGCTGCTGATGGTGGGGTATCTCAACCTGCTGCTGGCTCGGCTGGTGCTGGAATTTCGCGATACCAGCAACCAAGACATGGACATCGGTCATGAGTATGTGAACAGCGCCATTCGCTACATTCACTCTCATTACACAGGCAGATGCACCATCGAGGAAATCGCAGACACGCTGAAGCTGAACCGTTCCTATTTGTACAAGCTGTTTATCAAGTACCAGAAGATGTCCCCCAACCAGTATATCAAGCAGCTGCGGGTGTCCATGGCCGCTGATCTTTTAACCAGCGGAAACGCCACCATTTCGGAAATCGCCAACATGGTAGGGTACGGCGATGCCTATTATTTCTCCCGGGTATTCAAAAGCGAGAAAAATCTTTCCCCTTCCGAGTACCGGGAACAGCAGAAAGAACAGCAAAAGAAAATAACCCTGGAAAATTTGTGACTGCCGCGGGAGACGGTTTCCGTCTCCCGCGTTTTTCATCCGCAGAATTATTTACTCAGCTTGGCAAACGGCCCGATTTTCTTGAGATACAGCACCAGCACAACCACGCCGGCAGCCACCACAACAGCGGCGATCACCACTACGGGAATCCACCAGTTATTAGGAGAGGATGGCGTGGTGCTACCCTCGGTCACCGCCGCAGATTTGGAGGTGGAGGGAGCGGGAGTGCTTTCGTTCTTGCTGCCGGTATCGCTGGCGTTTCCGGTGCCGCTGACATCGCTGACATCGGGCGAGGATGCCGGGTCGCTTTCCGGAGGGGTGGATTCACTCCCCGGATTGGAGGCAGGGCTGCTGTCCGGGGTAGACGGGGTTTGCGATTCTACAGGAGGAATTGTGGGGCCCGCTTCCTCCTGCTTAACGATGTCCACCATCCACCAAGGATTATCCCAGCCCGAATTTTCTTTCGGGTCCGTGATCATGTAGAAAGCGTCGCCTTTTTTCAGTTCCATCTCCTGGTTGACCTTCAGCGGCTTGCCTTCCACGGTGGTGTCCGCCTGTTGCACCAGCTTCATTCCGTCGGTTTCGGTGCGGCTGAGAAGGGTGTTGTTGTAATAGACAAAGAAGATCACGCCGTCGGCGGTTTCCTGAGTGGTGTCGCTGGTGCCGCCCCAATAATCGATCTGCACGGTATATTTGCCGTCCTCCGGCGCCACCCATTTCAGGGCGGCGGAGAGATTGTTGTCCGGCGACATAAAGCCGTCGGAACGGATTCCCCACCATTTGGCGGCGTCTTCGTCCAGCCCTAGGCTCTTGGGAATCCGCCATTGGCCGGAAGCGGGGTTCTGCTCGGCCTCCTTCAAGGTGTCCAGCGGAAACTGGCCGCCGTTGTTGCCGGTCTGGGAATACAGAAAATACCAGCCATTATAGCCCTGCTTAACGTTGATGCCCTCCACATTGAATCGGTTGTTGCCGTAAACATAGGAGGTGCCTTCGGCCGAAGCGCCGAAGATCAGGCAGGTCAGCAGAAGCGCGGCGGTGATCGCTATGGATAAAAATTTTTTCATCGTACGATCCCTGTCCTTTCCCGGCTTCAACCCTTTGGGGGATGAAACCGCATGGAGTTTATGTATCGGCCATGTTGTTATTTATGCCTCGGCACAAATATGATTTGCGCCGAGGCATAAACGGTTGGTTTACTTGCGGTGTTTGGCGGCAACCATCACGCCGGCGCCCGCCAGGACAGCCACTGCCAGCAGCGCAATGGGCGCGGCCGAACCGGTTCCGGGGTTGGGAGCCGTGCTGCTGTCCGGGGTAGAGACAGGCGGGGTATCCTGCTGGTAGGTGATAAGAGCGCCGAACCAGGGATTGTCAAATCCGCCGTTGTTCTTGTTGTCGATGGCGAAGTACAGCTCGTCGCCCTTCTTCACCGTCAGCTCGTAGGTGTTTTTCTGTTTGTCCTCCGGCACGCCGGTGGCATACAGGGATTCGTCGATATCCAGTTTGAATAGTTCTTCATCACCATTGTACACATAGTAGATCACGCTGTCGCCGCCGTTGGCCTGGGCATTGGCATCCACAGCGCCGCCGGAGAGCTCATAGAGCAGGGTGATCTTGCCGTCTTTGGGGGCCACCCACTTCACGGCGGCGGCAATATTGTCGCCGCCGGTGCAGAAGCCGTCGGGACGAATGGAGAACCATCTGCCGTAATCTGCTTTCACATCCCCCATGTCGGGGACCCAGATGTTCATGCCGCCCACCGGCGCCAGCATGCATTCCTTCCACTCGATGGCGGAGAAATCCTCCCAGTTGGCGGTATCATCGGCATACATGGCATAGAAGCCCTGATCGCCCTGCTTACTCGCCAAGCTGGCGTTCCCGCCGTACTTGAACTCATTGACAGCGGAATAATCCGTCGTGTCCTTCTCGTTAACGCCCCAAACCCGGAACTCTGCGGTCATCCAGACAGAATCGCCGGCGCCGTCCCCGGCAATATCCACGATGACATAGGCACGCTCACCGGGCTGCAGGGTTACCATTTTGCTCACTTTATAGGTTTCACCTGCGTTTTTGGCGACCGTTTCCACCTTGTTTGCGCCGGCATAGATGGATACATAGACGCCGTTGCCCGCAATATTGCTGACGTCAACGTCAATCTTATACTGGAAAGCGCGGTCATAGGTGTTTTCACGTGCGATTACCGCCGCGCCGCCCTCCGGGCAGACATAGCCATCGGGGCGGATCTTGAAATACTGACGACCCTCAATCATCCATTCCTTACCCTGGAACGCATCATCATTGATTTCCGAATCCGCACTTTTGGACAGTTCGGTGAAGGCTGCCGTGTCATACACGGCGTCCGCGTTCGTCAATCCGTCCGCGGACATCAGATAGAGATTGCGGCCCTGTTTGTTCAGCGTCGCCGACTTGCCGCCGAACTTGGTGTAGTCGTAGTCGGTGAACGCCGTTGCCGGAAGCATAAGGGTTACCAGCAACATTAGTACAGCTGCGAGGGAAACCAGTTTTTTGCTCATCTTCTTCTACCTCCGTTGTTATTATTGGGGTTTCTGCAATAAATGCACAATAATCATCGCTAAATGATGATTTTATTATACACTTAAACTTGTTTCTTTTGAATGCACATTTGTTGCCTGTCTATTGCGGCAGAAACAAATCTATGGTATGGTACCCTTATCTATTATAGAGAAGGGAGCGAGTGCATTGCACATATCGGAAATCCATTTAAGAGACCCGTTCATCGTCCCCTATGAGGGAGTGTATTATCTATATGGCACTCCCGGGAAGTTTGCCTGGACCGATCACGCTTATTATCTGGAGGCTTATTCCAGCCGGGATCTGGAGAACTGGGAAGGGCCCTTCACCGTGTTCACGCCGGATGCGGATTTTTGGGCGGACCGTCACTTCTGGGCGCCTGAGGTGCATTGTTACAAAGGCAGATTCTACATGCTGTGCAGCTTCAAATCCCCCACCCGCTGCCGGGCAACCCAGATCTTGGCGGCGGACGCTCCTCTCGGACCCTTCCGCCCGCTGACCGACCGTCCCGCCACCCTCTGGGACTGGGAATGCCTGGACGGCACCCTTTTTGACGATGGCGAGCGTCCGTGGCTGGTCTTCAGTCACGAATGGCTGCAGTGCAGGGACGGCGAAATATGGGCTCAGCCGCTGACGGAGGATCTCACACGGGCGGAGGGTGAGCCGGTGCTGCTTTTCCGGGCATCCGAAGCGCCTTGGACTGTGCCGGTACAGGATTCGCCGGTAGGCGGCAAAAGCGGCCCCTGCTATGTTACCGACGGGCCCTACCTCCGCCGCCTGCCCGGCGGCGCCCTGGGAATGATATGGTCCAGCTTCGGCAAGGAGGGATATGCCTTGGGACAGGCGATATCTCATCATGGTGTCGCCGGACCTTGGGAGCAGGCGGAACAGCCTCTTTTTTCCAAGGACGGCGGTCACGGCATGCTGTTCGATACCTTTGAGGGAGAGACCCGGCTGGTGATTCATCAACCCAATCAGAATCCTTTAGAACGGCCGGTGATGTTTCCGGTTGAAGTGGGAGTGGAAG